>JGI24021J15306_10007386_pt1 | contig 13382 bp, 5 predicted proteins | sample Ectturendosymbi1_FD_15306 | JGI IMG/M metagenome (IMG submission 15306) | reverse complement strand
ACTAGGAGGCCAGCCACTTGCACAGCATTTTAATAGAGAATCGTACGGTCGCATAAGCAAGCACGTAGGACCGAAAGGAGAAGCGCGCAACCACGACCCAGCAGCGAGAACAACTCATCAGCGGAGCGGAAAGCGTGAAGTGGCCAGGCGTGGTTTGCAAAGCACAAGATATGCGTCTCACGCACCGAAAGAATTAGGTAATTTCTGGAGTTCAACGTACGCAGGCTGGTGCGAGGTGGTTAGGGGCACCCAACATACACTACATAGCATTGAACACATAATATTTACATAAACAAAAACATCGATCTATTTTAACAAATGTTTTTAAAATCATATTTCTACAGCATCAATACAACATATAAAGCAGACAGACTTTAGAATTTGCTAAATTTCAAGCTAGGATGACATTTTCCAAGTTTTTAAAGATGCAAATGTTTTTGTCAACTAGTCATATGTTTTTGCAGTTTCACTTTTAATAGATATCACTGCCAGATTTGGTAGTCTTTCATTTCATCAGACATAGTTGGCCTGTGAAACGTTTTGATTTAACTTCAGCTTGCTGAAGCTCTGTTTAACAATATCGCGTACAGCAGTGATCGGCAAATTTTCGTTATGATGGCGCCAAGCACCCTTTAGTTGCAATTAAAGGCCCGTGCTTATTTTACAAGGCCCCATTTCAAACTTATGTTGGATTCAGTTACCTGTAACATAACAATCCTGTGTGAATGTCACAAACTTGATAATGTAAACAACAATACCTTGTTAACGTCAAACAATCAATGTTCTATAGTTGTTGCAATAGCTTACGTTTTATCCCACGCAACCGGCCCAGCACTTTAGCTCTTATATACCACACGACCCACAAGAGTGGTGTTGCGCGGTCAGTGCTGAACGGCCTACAGTTTACCGACCACTGGCGTACAGTGTTATGGGTTAATTAACCGGATTTCTCATTGGTGTAAAGTGTTAGTTTTCATTGGACAACTGTGGTCCAAGATATGCCGGATATTACAGGCGCGGGTACAAATACGATTTCACCTGATTGTATACTTTAGAAACCGGCTATTTTATTCTTGTACAGTGAGAGGATACGACACAGGTCTACAATAGTGGTGTAATTGACGGGGGTACAAGTGTGCGAACCTTACCCCTTGCCAAGCTAAATGTAAAAACCGGTCCCGTTTAGCTTATATTTCGGTATTCAGTATTCTTTTGGTTTTCAGTAGGTCAGGGTTTTTAAGGTGTTTTGGGGAATTGAAAATCGGGTCCCTAGAATCAAAGAAAATTATCATCGGGTCCCCAGAATCAAAGAAAATCAGGTCCCTAGAATTAGAGATTTCGGGTCACTACAGGTCCATACCGGGTACCTAACATCTTCCTTAAAAAACCTGCAGTAGGTTGTTGTGTGTTTGCGTTTTCGGACTCTTTTCTCGGTAATTTCTGTTTTCCAGTGAACAAAGGTCCCAGTCATATTTGGGGGCTTCCTTTTTACCAAGGGCCGCCTGCTGGGGGTACCTTCCTCCAGATCTGACAGTACGCAACACNATTTTTCACACTTTCGCAAAAACACCATCTATTCTAGTGTAAAAGCGATTAGAGGCTCATGANAAGGGTGGCACCAATGAACACACATGATGTTCCATAGACCAACTTTAAGTATGTGTCACTCTACGTGGTGAAAGCGACGAATGATTTTCACCGTGCTGATTATTTCTGATAAGAGCTAATAGTATTTGGGCAGGGAAGAACTACATTTTGGGTCTTAAAGACTATCTTCATAAGATAAAAGAATAGAGGATCGACAGCATCGGCAAGCAAGAAACCAGTGGTCAACATTTTCTGATAAACTTTGCTATGCGGCTTAACACTGTTTAAGCTATAAAACAGACAGAATACGCAATAGTATTCAATTTTAAATAATACTGCATTTGGTAAACCACACTGTTTTATAATGAATATTTAACCGATGATTTGGAGAATTGAAGGCTCTAAGCTCTAAGTCAGGGTTTCTCAAACGGGCCCCCTTTGGGGGCAACGAGCAGAGTCCTTCACTAGGTAGCTTTGCCGTGATATTGCATAACCTAAGTGTCACGATGTATTAAGTATTCGCCGGTTAAACTTAGAAGGTAGCCACGGCACATGGAAGTTTGAGAATCACTGCTCCAGGTTTACTGTGAGCTTTCGAGGAATCTGCCTCCCGTGATTTTTGGAATGATTTGAAGAAATTTACGAGATGAAAAAGTGATAAGCTGCATGCTGTACCTTCAAGGTGGAGGGAGATATTTCATTTGGGTTGCCACTGTGCGGCTAAAACAAATTCTGGTGGGACTATATGCCCCTCGATCCGCCTATGGGTATCTTCACAGAAATGTTCTTTAAGTCGTACTAGCTGTGGTACCATAGAGATAACATTTTTATCATAAACCTTCGAGTTCCAGCTAGTGGGTAAGGCAAACACTCACATGTTTCGGATGGCTGCCGAATTTTAAATACTCGACCACGAGCATGGGGCATTTTCCAAGGGGTAGTTATAAACTCTTAGCCTAGAAAAAATATCATTGTCTTGGAGTGCTGAAGGCAGCTCTTTGTTTCAATCTCTTTAAACGTGAAACAGAGTCCTTTAATTGCCAATTTCAAAACTTCGCCAAAAACGCAAAGCAAAAGGCCCTTGATTTTCTCGTGAACCAGACATGACCCCAAATGGGTCATCCCATCTCACCGTCCAACACCGACTATTTTTAATAAGACAGATAATAAGCCCAGATATTAAGGGTTGTGTTCTTCTACAGACACTATATTGATTGGCCTGATTTCTTCTCACCTGAAAAACTAAGCCACCCTTCCCTGGATATAGTACATTCCTTTCACCTTGGAAATTGACCTATAATGTCCTGGTTCATCTATTTTGGTATTTTTCACACTACTAGGTTCGCCCCTAATCCGTTACGCTTAAAATTCCTGCATAACCCTTCCAAACCCGGGAATTTTCTAAGCCTGGGAGTTAAGCTCGGTTGATAGGTCCTTTCTTTCAAACACACTTGGTCGAGGTTCATTGCCAGTTCGACCAAACAAAATATTCAGGTCATGCTCACAATACATTTGTGTTAATCCCACTTTGAAAGAGTTCGGACCTCAATAGCGTGTGTGTACGCACATGCGGACAGACAAAGAAGCTACTGTATGATAATGAAATATAGCAAAAGTAGGAATGAAGACTAGGCTTGATGCATAACTTACTATTAACCTGGCCAACTAGAAAAACCCGGGTTTGTCATAACGCCCTTCCAAAAAATTGCTCAGTGGTGGTCAGGAAGGATAGACAGATAAACCAATTGGAACTAGACTAAGCGAAAATACGTTTCTAGCTTTGCAATATAATTTTGCACTAGCACAACACCACAACAAATCTGCAATAAGAGATCAGAGATCATTTGTTTTGTTTCAGAAATAATATGCTGCTAAAACAGGTACAGTACAAGCAATGAGCTGCAAATGGAATTAGGTGGTAATCTAAAATTGTTACAGGACATAAAGCGATGTGCGGTGATAAGCCTCGTATTCGAAGCGTTTTGGACTTCGCCAAAGGTATGCCAAGATCCAAATTACCAGAAAGTTGCAGCATCTACGTAAATCAACAGCCAATACACCAAGACTTTATATGCAAGCACAGTGTCAATAACGAGCATGAGAAGGCAATGAAGAGCTATCAAAAACACAAAATTCGTAACAAATATGCTAGTTTCTTTCCAAAATTCGTTTGAAAATACATCAGATTTTTACACTATGAGGCTGAAAATTCCGGAAGAAAATGCCCTCGCTCTCCGGCGTGCCTGGCAGTGATAATATGCTAAACAACTGCTAGTGTTTTTTGACAAAGGAGGGTTAATCGATTTTTTACCATTGCGTTATTCGCTATGTTAACAATACAACTATTCGAGATTTCAAACTAAGAGTGGCATGAACATATGCACTTTTCAATACAGGAAGATGGAAACACTGTCTACAGGGGATAGGCACATATTGAAATGACAGTTTTGCAGTGAGCAGCGGAAGTTTTTCGAACGAGTTTAGACGGCAGTGCGATTAGCTTTTTGCTCAAACCAGAACTACCATGAGGGGCTGATATCGATGCATGGGCGTATCTGTAACGCCAAATGCAAGCTTGAAAAGTAGCACAGATTGTACACTGTATATATTCCTTTAACAAAATCCTTTTCGAATTGGTTGAAGCGGGCTTCACACTTGCACGCTACTTACCTTGGGAAAATAAGAGAAGCTCGCACACAACGGAGTGCTCATTTATTTTCAATGTACGATATCCTTTAAGTTATTATGGGTATATTAACCGCAGTAAGTAAATCATTAAGACAGAATCCTGGGCAGTTGCGCGTGGCAGCTATTTATTTATGTCGAACGATGTCTCGTGTAAACCCGTTTTCTTATTTCTCATAATCCACTAGACGCCATGACAATAAAAAGGTTTCAGTTAAGTGTTAGTATAAATTCAGATACGACTCTGTTTCTATAAACCTGTGGAATTGTGATGCTGGAAAACGAATCCAGAGGACTCAAAATGAAAAGACGAACTTCAGGAACACGTTTATAACAAGATGTCCCAACAGAAACAAATAGAAACGTTGGTAGAAATTGAAACCTTGCTAAGAAGCTGCAGCCAAGACGGTATGAGAACATTATTGCTAAGTGAAAAAAAACGCATAGAAAACGACTTAAAGCATGCTCGAAGGTCTACCAAGCAAGCCAATGGAAGAAAAGCAATGGCATCACAGGAAGACCCACGAACTACTGAATCACAGAAACGCGGTCCAGGTCGACGTGGAAACAGAAGCGAAGATCGTGGAGCAAATGCTATGAAATCTATGGCGAAGTCGCACCATGAAAAACTGCGTCACGGGCAACATTCGCATGACTTCCAACCGGTAATGTAATTTACCGACATGAGTACGGTTTGGCGATTTTAAAAATTACTTCGCTGTTCCAATAAGAAACTGGATTCGTAGAGGGTCGACAAAACGGCACAACAGTTGCTGAGATTAGCGGCAATAATGTTGCAAGTACATAGTCAAATTAAAACAACTTGCAAAGGCTTTTATCTCATGGTGCTGCGCATTACATCTATGAGACCGACATGATGCATCAGTTAAGTTGTGCACAATAGTTTTGTATTCATTTTATTTTTTTGGAATTTTGTTTTCTTGCTGCAACGTAAGAAAAATCCTTTCTTCCAACGTGCATTTTGCATGGCGCGTAAGTTAAGAAATTTCAGCTAAGTTAAATAAAATTTACTACTTGAAATATTTTTTGAGAGCTTGGTTTTCTGCCATCTACAAGCTACAAACACTCCTGTTCAACTTTATACCGACTTTAACTCACAACTAAATTTTTAAAAGCCAGTCGTTCAAGATGCAACTGAATCCGGAGATGCATAGACCTAACATTTGCAGAGCTCGTTGTTAAACTCTATTACTACTGGTACACAGACAACCACATCACTGAAGGAGGAGAGAAGAAAATATGATGATCAAAACAGAAAAGAGACAGAAAAGCAAGGAACAAACCGATCAAGAAATGCTGACATTTTTTGTGATGCGAAGTATGAATCACGAGGAAAGGAGGGGACTAGCAGAAAGAAGCAACATCAAAAGAAGGGGGTGAAAATTGTAAGTTCAGTTTATGTCGGAGTGCTTTCCGCTGCTCTAAAAATGAAAAACTTCTCAAAAAGTTTTGACGTGTTGCAAAGACATTGCAGCAGCGGGGCATTTACATCGTAAGGCTGACAACGTACTTCGCTGGAAGGGTGGGACACTGTAGATTGGATCACAATTAAGTTGTAGCAGGAGGCAATTGAGATAAGTTTATAATTAAGTTGCATAAACTGCTACAAACAACGGAGTTAACAGTTTCTCTAATTACGGCAGTGTCAAAAGAGTCAGAACACAATAAAAACAGTAAGCAATGTTATGAATTATTTCTGCGTAGATTTAGGTGCAAAGGTGGCGAATTACATGTTAATCAATCTTTTTTTGTTTTCACAGCAAAATGAGAAACTACTGAAGAACTAAGAAAAAAATAGGCTGAATTTCGTGCCATAAAACTAAACGGATATCAAAACGCTTGGGCGGAACAGCTTTTGCAGTTTAACTCGACTGTCAGCTTTAAAATTCATTAGCGACATTACTATGTTATCGTTTATCACAGCTAAATTACCTTTGGAAAGCCTACCAAAATCTATACGTAAATACAGAAGATCGAAAACTGCACTATAAAAATTAAATGCTGCCGTTATATTCAAATTCCAAAAAAATATCCTGGCTGCATTCAATCGCATTTTTACCACCCAGTATTCGTTCCTGACTTGTGCGCTTGAAATAATGGAATAAGCTCAACGATGCGTGCAGTAGTGAAAACGAAAACCGAATGAAAACACTGCAAATTTGATTTCTTTTCAGGGAGATGTCTGTGAAGAACGGGCATCTGCCTTGCCCAGGAAACAAAAGATTGCAGAAAAAACAGCATTTGCAATGCATTATAGCCCAGTGGAAAACTTAAGTTCCACCTCATCTGCAAGAACAAATAGATTGAATGACAAAAATGCCATCATTTTATTTGGCGCATTGTCAAATGACGCCAAAGAACTAAATGCATTGGACACAATGCACCCGGTCACTACCAGCAAAAGTGAGAAGCACCGCAAGTCATCCCGGAAAGGTAACCACAAAAGAAGCAGACAATACCCTTTGACATGCAGTGAAATGAACACAGAATCAATACAAGAACCAAAAACGAACAGTTTCAAACAGAGGTTGGATAAAAGACTTGAATCTAATCACATAAGTTTGAAGTCTAACCATTTTGAAGATTCACGCCAAACCAATGGCAAGCAAAAACCTGTCTCGAGCACAATTCACACCAAAGCAGCCACATGGAAAGCAATCAGCCCACAAAAACCAATGGTAAGAGGTGCAGCATCCAGTGATATGAACGAGAGTTCTTCAAAGCAGTATATTCCGCGATTGGACCACGACAGAGAAACAACGATCAATGTTTCATCCAGCTCTAGCACAATTTCTTTGCGTCTGATGAGACTGCGAGAGGATGGTCCATTGCAACCAACCGTTGATCAAAAAGTACATGGGTAAGAATAAAATATATTCGTAGGTAGGACGAATATGAATTANAATTTAGAAACTAATTAAAAACATCGACATCTCAAAAATGTTCAACAGAAATCTGGTTTAAATCTGTGTCTTTAGCAAAACAGTATTGTTACCGACAGGANAGTCATACAGACTATACAAAGTGTAAACACCTCAACCTACCTTTAAAATATGGTGATTAACTTTCAGGTAACAAACCTTCAACATTTCATGAAACGAACTGATGAAATTACAGGCTTAAGTAAATAACATTCTTAACAACATAAATATCGATATGCAAGCGATTGCCAAGCACACAATCAACTCCTTTAAGTGCAGTAGTATTTGTTGGTAATTTTTGCAACTGCTATTGAATTTACTGAGGTACACTTTCAACTATGACAGTAGCGGGAACAATGATAATAAGTAAGAACCTCGGCAAATATGTACAGAGTAGATGTGCACAACCTTTCTGCTATTGGAGGCCGCATTACTTTTATTTTTATGACTTACGGCCGCCAGTGAGTTTAAGACATTTTTACTGTTTTGCATTGCTTCAGTTCTTCTTCCGCCCACTTAGCCTAGCCTGCTTCCACACGTTTGGCCGTCTATCTGCTGAGTATCCACATACAGTAGACCAGGGATGGGCAATTACTTTAGCTCGGGGGCCACTTTGAGAAGGCCATGTTCAGCGGAGGGCCGTAGCCTCTAACGGAAATAGAAGCAAGTCTCGGTTCAAGTAAGCTTTAGCACTGATATTTACTTTAAGTGGGAGGAATTTTCAGTTTTTCCTAATTGCTTCCGTGAGCCACTGAAAACGCTGTGGCAGGCCACATATGGCCCGGGGCCGCTAATTGCCCACCCCTGCAGTAGACAAAGAGTGATTTAAAATAAAAAATGCTCGGACGCACTAACTTGCATTTTAAATTACATGTGCAAGGCCGCAGAAATTTTTATCGAAGGCCGCAGGTTGTGCACTCCTGGTGTAAAGTGACTGGTCGAGCATCTTTCTAAAAACTAACGAAGGAAGTGATCTCACCCAAGGTGGTTCCAAAACAACTAATTTTAAAGTGTGCAAAATAGTGTGGCTGCAAATCGACATTAACATGTGTTACAATCTTTATCTGAAAACCAAAATTTTGGGTCCTGTTTCATACCAGTGATAAATGTGGTTTGTCATTCTTTTCATTTTCAGGAATGAACAAGCAATTGCGCATACCACAAACAAATCAACATCTGTCAAGAAAAAATCCTTAAAACTTCACAAAGTACTCCAGCGGCAAAAAAGTTTACCAGCTGAATTGGAGGAAACAAAGACACAAAGCACAATGTCTTCCATTCAATATTTGGATACAACAGACTTTCAGACAGTGAAAAAGAAGCAAGATTTCCCGAGTTTTACAAAACAAACAGCAGTAATAAACCAAACAGAAACCAAGGAAGTTGTGTTTCACGTGGACCTAGATGATTTGCATGAGCAACAACAGAAACAAAACAAACTCTCTTTTTTCAACCCAAAAATGGTCAGAAGAAGAAGCATAAGGTAAATTGTAAAACAATCTGCTTATTATGTAAATTTTGCATTCATTTAATATTGGTAATGCAGCTATGCTTATGTTAAATCAAGGTTATTTCAACAAAACTTTTTTGCATCACGACAAAAATGAAATATCAACGCCCAAATGATTCGGTTAAAACAAGTAATTTTCAACCCACGACCCGCTCACATGTGGCCTTGTCGAAGTTTTCGTGCAACCCATTTGAAAGTTGAAATTGCTGTGTATGTAAAATATTAATGACAACCTGTCCTTATTTTGATTAATCTTAAAATTGACGTTTTTGATGCAGTGTTCCTTGGTGCCACTCTATCACGTCTGGATTGCGTGCAGGCAGATTTGCATGTGTAAACCAAGGTGCAAAACTCATTTCTATTTTTCTCGATTCTACCCCTATTGTTCCATTTGCACTAAGCTAAGTTCTATTTTGTGGTTCCACTGGCAATTCCAACCCACCTATATGATATCACAATTATGGAGTGATTAGAGGTACTAAAAGGTCGTTATCATTGCTGATAGGTCCTAAGTTTTAGTTAGAGAACACGGCCCTCAGTAAGAGAGTCAATTAACTTTTGGACCAGCTAAGCATTTCAATTGGATATAGCTGGGCTAAACTATCAGTTTGACAAATGCAATGGGTTTACAAATCATGTCAGGTGAGTTTTTAACAAATTGACAATTAGTATGGGCCACAACTGTTTTTGCGTCGCAAACCAAATGTTTTTGACATGACTGAAAAAAAATTAGTCATTTCGGTCAGAATGCCTAAAAATATAGGCTAATGAACACTGTTATGGCAAGTTTAAGTACGACTGGAGACAAATGACCAAAATATTTCAATGACCAATTTGTCTATTTGTCTCAGCAAAAAATGACTGAAATCTCTCAGCGAAAAAAACAGGACCATAATAGTGCAATCAATTAAAAATAGCCCTGTTCTACAGATAACTATTATCTTCATTCATAATACTAGAAAAAATACTGCAATAAAAAACTCAAAATGATAATCAACAACCACAATATTTTTAGCCAGAAAGTTAAAGAAAATGAGAAACAAACTCTGCAAAATGTGCAAAATTTTGTCAGAGAAGAGCATATCAACATGTTAAAAGCAGTTGATTTCCCTCCATGTACCAAGCACAGATTAGGTGATGAGAAACCAATTTTTGTAACACATTGATGCAACACAGCTTGAAATGCTTTTTTATAGATGACTCAAAGTAATCTGACTGATTTGAGTTATAACTGTGGCAAATTATTCCAAGCTCATTTTGTAATTCAACCAGCCAGATGGATTTTACTAATTGTGAGCCCTTTTATATTCACAACCCAATCCACTGTTCAAATAAGCTGAAACCAACAATGACTGGTAGCAGACCTGCAACTTTCAGTTCTCTTAGAAACAAATCAGGCATTTGTTCTGACCAAGTTTTGCAGAACAAGAAAAAATCATGCAAAACTTGTTGAACAGTTGTTTAAAAACTTTGTGAAAGATTCTAGGTACTGAACAATGAATGAAACAAGTTTGCACCAATAACCACAATGTTGCCCACATAACATAAAACTGATCACATGTGATAAACAATATCCATTATTGAATAGCTTCCTGATTGAAAAACGTTTCATCTCGCACCCAACTTGAATCCTAACTTGAGAAGTTTATTTCAGCAAGTTGCAATCCCACATATAAAAATCACCTTTACTTGTAACCATGGGTGTCGGAAGGATTTTTCCAGGTGGGGGGCCACTAGTGGATTTTTCCAAAAATTATTTTTTTAAGGGTGCTGAAAGTGGTGAAATTTGTTTTCCTGTTCGAAAATTTCCACAAAGTATTTTTGCCAAGATCAAACACAAACTGAAGTTCAGCTTAAGTAACAACTACCACCCCAATAAAGACAGTGGAATGACAAAAAAACTATTGTGTGTAGAGATACAAAAGACGCGGCAACTATGCTCCAAGCATGGGAAATTCCACATCTAATGAAACAACAAGAAATGCAAACACAAGCCATTGAAGTAACTGCTGCTTGCACACAAACCATGGTGACAACAAAAGAAGTGTCATCACAAACTATTTTCATCACAACAAGTGATAGTGCAATACAAGCAGAAGCAAAAAGAACACAAATGGAAACACAGGTTAGTAAGAATGAGTCACAATGGTGCAGTCTATTAAGTATGGTGGTCAAAAGCAATTGACTCCAATTATAAAAACAAAAAAGTGAAGGCAACTTCTCAACAGTATTTGAATAATACATTTGTGGCTACACAAGAACTCAGATTGCTGTNATCAATGTTGAAACATGTTCTTAAGATACAGTATGCAGCTTTGAACATGGTCGNACATGGTNAAGTGNTTGGTAATAGTAAATATAGAAAACCTTCTTTATAATTTCAAATATTGTCAACCAGAATAATCCTAGCTTCAAAAAATCCATCAAAAAGTATGCACTTATTTGTTAATGGACTGATTACAACTAATCCTTTCCTCAAAATATTGTTAGACAGAAAACGAAGCAACTACCTCTGGAACACAAACAGAAGATGAAGACAGTCCTGTGTGGGGATTACGAAACAAATTAAGCCTAGATAAACTGGTGATGTGTCATGGAAAGCGGCATAAGATGACAAGAAACAGTAGCATAGACGAATTGCACAACACTGCAGGTGCGTTTATCAAAGTGTTGTGCTAACTTCAGGTTTTATGTCTGTCTTCAATTCACACTTTTTACTAAGCAGTAAGATGGCAGCATGTTGAAATAAGAAAAAGAAACATTTCAAGAATTTTTTTTACTAAAAACTGCTAATACTTGATTGCAGTGACAAGTATTGACACCTCATCAGAAAAAACATTTCGCCGAGCTGTTACCCTTCCACATGGACGAAAAGATGATGTAAGTTAATAAATAAAACTAACAGCTTGAATGTTGGTGACAAAAACTTTGTTGTAAAATTCCATGGAAAGCTGCAATTTAATTACAACCAGGAACTTCTTCAACGATAAAACCACCTGATCTTGCTATATCACGAGGCACCAGCAAAAATGAGACCAACTAGTTCTTTTACAACTGCATGCAGTGAAATGAATGCATTTTTCTTACCATGTGAAGTGGTTTGCCAGATGAGTGTGAAATAAATAAAACTCTCCTGTGCAATCAAAGCTCAAGTATATACTCTCTCACAACTGAAAAACATCAAACACTCTGAAAATCATTCGAAAAAATCCCATTTCTGCTTCTGCATTTCAACTTTTTAAATCGAAACTATTGGGGTTTGTGTATAAAGTGCTATGCAAATGAGACACAGATTAATTCCACTGAACTCATGCAAGAATTTTTGAAAAATAACAGTGCAATGCAGACTGCCAAGTTGTCAACAGTAATTTGACAAGCCTTTCGGCAACTTTAACCTGGGCCCAAAGAGATATTTTCACTACGGCTAACTCCCACCTTAGAAGCCTGATGGCATGGTCTGAATTGAGAGAAAGTCTTGACAATAACAGAAAAAAATTGATAAAATTGAAAATTGCAAAACCATGCTTCAAAAATCGTTGGTACTTTCGATCAATATACAATATTCTTAGAACAGTCAAAGCGCAACATGAAGAACAAGACTTTCAAATAATATTGACACCTTCAGCACCAGCACATGAAATTTCTCATACTTTCAGGGCCCCATCGCTATGACCATGCCCATGACCGTGCTATTCAAGATATTCCAATGCTAACCTGACATGCACCAAATTATCAAGAATCTTGCCAAGACCACCAGAAACTACCATCAAAGATAATTTCAATTTGAGTTTTGATGTTCAAGCTGTGCTGGCACATTATATCCATACTGATTTTAAATACTACTTTTAATCTAACACGAACTTCAGCATGCAACCAATGCTTCCATAATTAGTAAAAACAATGGTAGTAACCACAATACCATAAAAATATTGACTATGTACATGCTGCTACAGAGTGCAAGTAATTTTTATGAACTTCTTGCATCATACAGTAACCTTGTGCCAATATTCATTGCAGTATAAGTTCAGAAAACAGAAGATATCATCCTACAATTGGACACAGACGGAGAAATTCATCAAGATAACAGTGTCATATAGTGGAGTCCACCTTATCTCAACAAAATCTATAAAGGTTTTTACAAACGGTACGTGACTCACTCTAGCACAGTGCTTCTCATCTGTGGGATGCAAAGCTCTCAAGTGGGCCATACATTTTTTGCTGAACTATTCTAATTTGGCTGGTGCAAACAAGAGTTATTTTTTAATAAGATGTTATGGATTATGAAAGTCAAAACTATAACCTATTTCAAACACAATATGACGTCTTGTATTTAACTTTTGTATTATCTGTTTAGATTTACGTACATTATCAACTTCATTGTTGTTATGGCACCAATTCTACAATCTTTTAGCCAATAAGCAAGCTCAAGTTACACATTAAACGGAAATCGCAATGTGTTTTTGTGTTGTTTTCTTGCCAGCACATCTTAACATGGGCTTGGAAATAAATTATCTGTAATAGTGGACCGTGAGGCTGAAAAGGTTGAGAAGCACTGCTCTAGCATATTCAATTGAAATTGAATTAAAATTTATTTGTATGTGTCTGGCTAACTGGAAGCAAGCTGACAATACTGTATAGTACGGTATTGTAAAAAAAAA
>JGI24021J15306_10007384_pt1 | contig 13384 bp, 10 predicted proteins | sample Ectturendosymbi1_FD_15306 | JGI IMG/M metagenome (IMG submission 15306) | reverse complement strand
TTTTTTAAAAGATTAAATGCAGGAGTACACTACCTGCAACAAAAGTACATTAGGTAGCGACATGAAAAATGGTATTTTCAGGGCATTTTTGCTCACACACAACAGGTCGCCTCGACCCAAAATGGGCCGTATGCTTTACGACAGTGTGGTCGCACTACTGTCATTTTTTTTCGTTGGACCGCGGAAGCATTCAGGAAAAATCATCAAATGTGAAATTTGTTGAAAAGCGTGTGAGGCTACATTTGTCTCAGCGAATTGTTTGCGCTGGATCAAGTGCATTTGCACAACAATGAATAATACCTTTTCTGTGTAACATTCTGTTTCATTAATTTATTTCGCGATCAAATTAAAGGTTCCGCCCTCCGCTAACCCTCAGCCTGGGCACATGTCTGGAAACCTCTGTGTTTTCGGGGCCTCGGCGTTTGTTGTTTTGAAGAGTAAATCTGGCGCAATGAACTCAGTACGGCAAAATAATATGTTTATCCTCCGCTGAACGCGGCCTCTCAAAGTGGCCTTCGAGCCACCTTAATTGTCCATCCCTGCAATAGGTAATCTTAATTAGAACAAAAAAAAACATACCATCTTTTAATAAAAACGTACAATGCCAACGGTGTTAGAGACTGCAGAGAGCTTCCTGAAATTAGTCAGCAAACATAGATTTCCCAAACTGAAAGATTTCTCAGTCAATATGCGCTCGATATTTGCAAACACATGCGTGTGTGAGAGTACATTTTCTGCAATGAAACAAGTCAAATTTAAAAACCGAAATCGAATGGTAGACAAATTATTGGAGAGAAGTGTCAGAGAAATTGTGTCAGAGAAGCCTCGGCCACACGCATCGCACTGACAGAGATTTGTAATAAATTCCTATTTGCTATTGTGCTGTAATTTCAATGACGCACTCACTTATCTTCTCTTTTTTAGTTTTAAATGTTGTGAATGTTTTGTTTCATGCATCATTTATTGGAAGTGGCCCGCGCAGGGGCGTAACGAGGTTAGATGGTCCCTGGGACAAAAAATCAAGTTTGGCGTCCCCATGTTGGAACCAGAGGTCTGTCGGAAGCAAATGTACTGTATTGAAGAAAGTACGTGGTAACATTGTTGGGACTTTTCGGCGCCCGGGGAATTGTGCCCCCCTTGCCCCTCGTTCGCTCATGGGCCCGCGCGTTGCCACGTTTTTGTAAAATAGCCCGTGGGTCAAACGCGATTGGACCACGCTGCTGTACCACAATCCCTGGCAAACAGTTTCATCCCGGCTCGCAGTATTTTTATTAGAAAGGGAGTTTGTTAAGTCGAATCGACGCATATCAGCGGCAACGTATGGAGCGCCGTTCGTAAAAATATCATATCTGAAAGATTTAGCACAAAAACTGCTATCTCTGTGCATATTTAGCTATCTCTGCGCAGAGATAGCTATCTCTGCGTGCATTTAGCTATCTCTGCGCAGAGATAGCAGTTTTTGCGCAGAGATAGAAGTTAACGCTTGTTCTTACCGCACCTGTAAATTTCAGCTCAAAGCACGGTTTATTTTGACAGAGTAATCTGCTGTGGATTTTGATATTTTCTCCATGGCAATATCTCTCGTATTCGAGACTCGGCTAGCTACTTGACATATTGCAGTTAGAGGAATTCAAGGTTTTGCAATGTAAAAGCATTGAGCCATGCAGTATTGCCCAGTTTGAACAAAAACTTTTTTGACAATACAATTAGGGCGTGTGTATCTTATATATGGCTTCACTGTAGCAAATTAATTTCGCAGTGCCGTTTTTTGGACACTTGGGCTTGTAAAAAATGAAGCAGCTAGAAAGAACTGTAGTACACTGACCCAATATCGACGCTGATATGACTACCTCGCCTACAATTGGTTTCTCGTCGTGTTAAGTATGGTAAATACCCATGCATCCATGACACGCAGTCCATCTAAATGTCAACCGTGGAGATTTCAGAGGCTTGCGCTCCCTTTGGTCATCACCATGCGGTTGTTACATACAACTCTAACATTTTCAAGTCCAGAGAACTTGCTTTTTACTGTATGCAACGCGGTTTTCGTGCACCTTACTGGAGCTCCTTATCATCCTGCTACCAACGGAGCCACCGAACGATTGTTGTACAACTTTGCACAAGCGATGAAAAAATCTTCGCTCCCCACGACGCACCTTAAAAGACTTTTTGATGCAGTACTGCCGAACACCTTGGCCTGCTGGCTATTTGTCAAGCAAACGTCAGAACAGCAGACAGATTCGTACGAAGATCTACGCCCTGTTGCTTTCACTTGTTCGCGTTGCCGCGAGCAGGCGAAAGAAGCGACCAAATCTCAAGAAAATAAGGTGAGCAACCCAGTTGCCAGCAAGAATTCTATTGGTGATCCTTGTTATGCTCTATAGGGGCTGGGTCATGCGCGGTACATACTTGTGTGGTGCCACCAAATCCAGTACGCAGACAACATGTCGACCAGTTACGTCCGTAATACGCAACTACCGATGATGATGAACACGGAGGTATTCCTGCCTCGCGGACACCCGACCTTCCGCAAGAGTTCTCAAGTGCTCATGACTATCCCTCATCAGGCTTACCACCTTGAGCCACATCCAGGCCCGTAACCAGCTTGGGACACCAAGTGGGGCGGAGTTTTGTGAGAAGGGCACAGTTTTTTTAAACCATGTCCAATATTTTAAACTACGTCCAACACATTTTTCCAGGGGGGGAGAAAAAAATTTTAGGGGGGAAGTCCCCCTGGTTACGGTCCTGGCCACATCTCGTCCGTATGGCTCAGGTAACCTCGTCGTTCCACACAAAATTGTCGGCCTTCGCAATAATACACTTGTTCGATAGTTGCATTTCAAAGCTAATGTGGGAGGTGACCAGAATCTAGCTGATTACGGTTGCAAGCGGATTATTGCTTGATGTGGAAAGTCCTTTTGCATTGCATCGCCTATAACCAGAGAAGGATAATCAAAATGTCGGCTTTGCCTTACCTGAAAAAATCTCTGCGCACGCCCATGGCAACTACATGTGCGTTTCGCTACAACTTTTTAAACTTCTATTGAAGCGGCATGAAAACGAAATGTTTCACACTTGGGCACTTGGAGTTTAAGATTTAAGTCTGACATGCACTATATGTCATTGTGAGTACAGTCATCCTGTCGCTGTTATTGTTATGTGTAAGAAATTTTTGCCATCAATGATTAAACTACCCATTAGCAGATTATATTCAGCAAGCACTTGAACAGTGGTGCTATTGCTTTTTTTCTGTTTTTGGCGTGACGCGTGGCTTTGTGATTATAGCATGAAACGAACTGTGATTTGCAGTAACAAAGGCAGGTGTAAATTTCAAATTACCCCCTGTTTGGATTTGGTTGATGAAGCTGTCGAAAACAGTCACCTCTCACGACGCAACAAGGCAATTTCCGTTGTATCAACAACAGTGAATTTACTATAAGCTAAACACTGCAAAATGGGGCCACTACATTCAACCAAAAAATTTCAAGCGATTAGCCGTTTCTGAAGAAATGTTCATTCCGTATATTTTTTATGACATATGCTTGTTAAGCAAGACCAGGTATATACTACTGCCAGTAGGTAGTAGTGCCTACCTGTGTTTTTTGCTGTGAAACACAGTAACAAAGAAATGCCTCGAAGATAGACTGTTTATTTTCCGCCTTAAATCGGAATCCAATTGTTCAGAAAAAACGCCAGACAAGTACGAGCATTTCCTGGATGACGCATTGAAGACATGAGACAATAAATGTACAAATGTTGAACCTCAATAATTGCTTGCCCTATTAAAATTTCTGCTGGCTACGCACCTGGTTGTAAATTATACATTAATACTCTATGTTTCACGTGATTACGAGGTAGCCTATGTGGTAGTGATAGGTTACGTTGGCCTTAGTGGAATATTTTCAGTAAATGGATAATTAAACAATGGAAATCTTCCTCTCATCCCATTTTCTCAATTTTCAATAAAAGGCAGTTCACAAGAAAAGTGGATGTTTTGGACATCATGTGGTTGAAAAGTACTTGTAATTGTTTATAAAAACTAAGGCAAGCAAAAATTCTGAAGTTTAAAAACATCAATGTACTACAGCAACATACATTTACGAAAAACAGTTGCATTGTTTTGAATATATTGAGATAAATGACGTCACTATAAAAACAAAAATTTATTACTGTTGGCAACCAACATCAGTTTTGAATTGTTTAAGAACTTCTTTAACATTCGCGGCTAGTCAATGATGCTTGTAATGCCGAGGCCAGCCGTGCTATTCTTTCGCCGCGTGGGCCGAGAAAAAATCCTTTGTCCGCCGATTAACCTTTGCACAAGTGAGGAAGCTTCGTATCAGTTTCCTGTGATTAGATGGAAACGTAGAATTCAAAACGTCCAGGTGCTGGTTTGAGTGTGCATAATAGGAAATACAAATGTTAAAACTTGTCTTCTGTGCGATGTAACAATTCTTGTCTTTACGTACATATAATTCATCTTCTTCGATATAACTAAAATTCGATCGATGTAACGCATTTACAGGTCACAAAGAGATTTTTTTGATAAATTTTTTTGTGAAGTAGTTCAGGTATTATCAACTCAACTCCTGACATCGACAAGACGTTTCTTACACTAACTTGTCCGACGAAAATAGATTGACAATGACTGTTTTCATGTTGGCACATGGTAAGTATGTTTTGGTGAGTGTTCGTATTGGTTTTGGGACAACATATAAATTGAAACAAAAGTCTGTGGCAGCAGCGTAAAATTCACCCAAAGTGTGATCCCTGCTGAAATCTTTTTGTGAATATATTTTGTTCTTGTTGCTAGAGTTGAGTTATGTTGGATTTTATCAGAAAAATAATTAAAATTTTATTCATGGCAAATCCCAAAACAATTTTGATCGAATTCTTATCATTTCATCACGTACTACCAGGTAAAATTTTCTCAATCGGCTTCAGTAATCAGCTGTTTTTGACTTGAGTTGTTTTTGCAGGAAAGACCGAGAAGATTTCAGATTCGGAAAAATTGAAGTTCATCCACAGCCCAGAATTTTCGAAAAACTTTCAAAAGAAGTTTGAAGAGTTTGAAGCAAAGCATGGAGGTAATTTCGCTGCTTGATAACAAAAAAGGAACTGAGGTCATACCCATGTGCGAACAAGGCAACTGAAGCACAACAGGTCGCTACAAGAAACAACGCAAAGGAGAGATAACCTATACTATACCTATACACATTAATATTTAAATGGTTCACACACGCAGCTTCTAAGTGGTTTGTAAGGTGTTGACTGTTGAATACCGCAAAATAATTTGTGAGCTTGTATCATCATTTGTTTAAGATCTAGGAAAAAAGGTTTGAGAAATGATAGGGAAAATTTGAAAATTTGATTGGGAAAATTTGAGAAAAACACACACGTCATACCTCAGATCAGTTTCATTATACTCGTTTTTGTACTCGTTTCGGACTCTCACGAGTGGTCTGTGGGCACCCATCTCCGCTTGCTTGCGCCGTTGCCACGCGACTGCTTTCGCAACGAATGCTACAATGGTGGCGAGTTAATGGCAGCACCACGCATCAACGTCAAAAACGAGGCTGCATAGGTCGTAACTACCGCTTTTTAAGTCTTCGGTAATGACCCGACCTGGAATTGAACGCAGCATATCAACTTTAGTAGCACGTGCTCAAACCAACTGCACCAGTTGGCCGCATTTGTTTTCTACCAACCACAATTTGTTCTCTTTTTGCTGCTACAGTGTTGTTGTTTTGTAGTACGTACGCATTGCATGGCTTTGCTCATCATTCTTGTTGGATGATACTTACTAATTGATTTGCATGGACAGTCAACTTTGCCCACCAGAGGTTAATGAGCTTCTGCCACTGGGAAGCCGGCATGAACATGACAGACAGACAGACAGACAGACAGACAGACAGACAGACAGAAAGACAGACAAAATAGAGAACTAACAAATATCAGCAGCACATTCCGTGTAACGTTTTACAATGGACTGTTATCATTTGAGATTTTTGAAAAAATTAAACCTGGAAAATTTGTTTTTATGGATTATTCCGCACAAACCAATTCAAATTTTTAATAACTAAGCAAACCAATTGACCAATGAAATTCTAATACCAGCTCTCTAAAGCAAAAAGTTTGATAGAATTTTCGGGGGTAGCTGCCAGTAATGTAGTCGTGACCTAAACTTCGAGACTGAGACTTCATGAAAAAATCCGAGTTCAAGACTCGAGGCTTGAAAATTTGTGCATTTTGCCGACATTTTTCTAAAAATTTTCACAAAAATGTCACATCACCGCATCGAAGTTGAAATATTTTCGGATTTCTGGCATTTTTCGTTGCTGTTTCCGTTGTTTCTTACCTGCAGATAAAGCAGACAAAGAACACGTAGAATTACAAAAGATTTACTAAGCCATTTCGTTGCAGTATTAAAAGTCTCAATGCAATAGGCTTGTGGTCGAGACCTGGAACCATCGAAACCAAGATGAGACCTGAAACATTCGAGACCGAGACTCGCAAAAATGGGTCCCAGACCAAGTCTCGAGATTCCATCACTGGTCGCTGCATAGATAAGCCACATATATAGTATTTACTGTGTGTAGTTATGCACAGAAAAGTTCTAAAAGACTATAATGAATACATGTTACCGTCCTTACTTGCAAAACAAGAACGGTGACATCAGCAATCTCAGCAGTAAGAGATCTGTTTCTCAAATCACAATGATTTGTGTATTATTTGAACATTTCATTTTGTCTTGCAGGTCGCCATTGATATTTATACACGGGATAGAGCCAAACCATGGTGCAGATGTGTCTAATTCTACTGAAACAAACTGAGTTACACATGTGAAAAATGGCTACACAGTTTCCTTAACACCTTAGACGTATCCGAAGTATTTGGCAAAACTAAGTGTGACTACTTGTTTGAAAATTATGAGAAATTAATGCTGGAAATAATTAATTTATGAACTGATAAAAGTATCTGAAAATGCTGAACTGAACTATGTGCATAGTAGGACTGCCAGTGAACTGGTACAGGAAACAGATTTCGAAGTGAAGTGGAGAGGACTTGACTTCCAGTTCCTTTCACTAAAACCAACATGGCAAAAATTATATATCAGCAGCCATGCAACCACAAAACACAATGCCATAGGACGTTAAAGACACATGCATTTCTGTGTCTTGGAAAAATCATCGCAATTTGATTGCTATCTGTAACCAGACAACAGCTTGACTGGTTGCGTTGAGCAATGATAGCACAGCGTTTGTTTCAAGAAACACCATCACTGCTCCATCGAGCAATTCGTATCGAGAAGCAGAGTAAAATGCAGCATAGTAACGTCACTGACTATCGATAACTATCGGTGCTTCACGATTTTTTGGTCAAAAAATTTCGAGAAGTTAATGACATGAAGACATTCGTTGGTTGGTTGACTAGATGACCTCCATGGTCTTTCACCAGTTGTGTGACACAGTGACGATCTTCGTTTACATTGATCAGTTCTTTTTCTATTGCGTTTTTACTTATTCTAATTTCCACTGAAAATTGATTACATTTTGCTTGATGGCTTTTTGCATTGTATCTTCGTATTAGCTGAGTCGTACGAAACAGTAAATCTCTCTCCCCACTTACACGCAACAACCGTCGCAGAAAGCTACAAGGGAAGACATCTGCCACGTTTAGTCTAAAAAGATGTATTCACTTTTCATTAAGTAGCATTCTGTATTGAAAGGAATACTTCGCAATACTTTTTATAGACCTGTCTTACAGACATGTAAGTTTTGTGTATCGTAGATTTTTCCCTCTTACACATTTTGCGAGCACAGCTCAATTTGTTTATAGTGTTCTCGATCCAAACTCCTTGGGGATGAATCACTGTGGCTACTCGCACGTTGAAGTTTGTAATGACCCTGTCCAACATCTCATGGGGAATTCTCCTGATCTCCGTTCGAATGTTACACTTGAACGCATCAGTAGTTTGGAGATTGTTAACAAACACCCAGTCTCTTAGGTATCTCCACGGAAAATAATCCAACAGAGATAGGTCTGGAGAACGTGTAGGCCAAAGATAGTCCCTACGACACGAGATGAGCCTGTCTCCAGGGCAGTAGTGATAGAGGTATTCGATTGGAACAATGTGGTGTTGCTCTATTCTGCTGATAAATCACAGTATCCATGTCCACTCATCGTTTATGCTTCAGTGTCGGAATGAAGTTTCTTCTCATTAGTTCAATGTATCGCTGTCTGAGTGCAGTTACCGGACGTCTATCAGCATCGTACTGTAGGATCAGTGTGGCCCGATAATGCAATTACGGCCCAACCCGCACCAAACAGTAACTTTCTCCACACTCAATGGTGATACTGATCAATTCTCGTGAGGATGAGGCTTAGCTCAAAAGTGCATATTATGTTTGTTCACATGAGCACAAAGGTGGACATTTGCCTTGTCACAGAAAAAGCGGAGCTCAAAGATTCACGATGGTCTTCGTTTCGCTAACTGATGGTTTGTCTGAAGGCACGACTCTAAGTTTGACTTGCATCGGTTTGAAGTTATAAAATCTGTATCTTACGCGGAAAGAGGTGAAGATCCTATAGTACATATGCGCATAACTGCACTTCTTGAAAGATCTGCGTTCTAGGACAAACTTTCTGTGGATTTCCTTGGAGACTGGTCGAAACATTGTCTCACAGTCACGATGTGATCTTCTGTTCTGACTAACCGTGGCCAGCTACTGTGACCACCCTTAATGTTGTCCTGTGCAATATGAGCCTGATTGGACCTTTTCTGCATGAAAAGTCCTTCCAAAAGACTTGTCATTGAGTTGCGCCAAAACGATTCCGTCGCGAAATAGGCTTATACACTCTTAATCCTCTCGTGCACGGAATATTTTGCTGCAATTGATATCCATATAGCTAGGAAATGACACTCTTACAAATTACAATGATTTCCCTGGAAATTACAATGATTTTCCCATTGTTGCATATGCAGGGCGGGTGAGGGTAACCGTAGAGCTATGCGTGCAGCTGCGGAGTGCATGGGCGAGGGATAAGAAATGCAGGTAACTGAATGTTGCTCAATACATGTGAAATTGATATGAGGAAGAAATTCAGTGCTATACAGACGGCTTGCAGTACAAGGGTGTACCGACTTTCTCCACAGGTGGCGAGACCAGAGATAAAGTTTCCAGTTGTCAGTGATCTTGCAAGAAACCGTTCTGCATGATGGGATTGGGAACTATCGCTGCTAGTTAACGAGTGTTCAGTATGGCTGGGCATGTTGTGAATAACAGAAGAGCAAAATTTAATGAGTTCGTCAGTGACCGATTTTCTTTTTATAAACTGTGCTTTTGAAGCTGGGAAGGAAGCGCTCAAGGTTGACGAAAAGGTTTCACAGTTTTAGTTTAAGGTTGTTTTGAAATGAACGACTTAATAAATTGGCACTAAGGATGAAACACATTGCATGGATTTTCAGTGGTTTTCAGACACACAGCGACAGGGGCGGGTTTGGAACGGAAATAGTGCGGAGTGGTGCGGGCACGGATTGGGAGGGTTCACGGGGCGGTTTAGAAGTCTGGTGGGCAGGAGCGGCAAAAATTTCTCGAATTCCTGCGGGGCAGGAGCGGTCAAAAAATTTCAACCGGTGCAGTACTTTAAAGTTGTGTCAACAGGGGTGTAGTCGGGCGGGAACGCGTTCCCACATTTTTTTCATAGTAACCTGATTAGAACATATGTATTTTTACTTAGATTTCTTGTGCGTAACTTCAGACGTCGCTAAATGAACAAATGACAAGCTATCTCTTGCGTATTCCTTTAGCATATTTGTGTAATTACTGATAGTTAAAATGGTTAGATTTTGGATGCTTTCCCACACTTCTTTTTTAGCTCTACACACCTTGATATTGATTACAAATCGCTTGAAAGCATCGGTCAATGTTTTGTTTTTATTGCAGATCCTGGAACTGGTCGGGTATGCTTTCGGACAAATGACACAGAATGCTTCGACCTCATTGAGGACAAGCGACGTTTTGTTGCCAAAGACTCAGCAGCAAAGAACATTACTATTTTCAGATCTTAGATTCGACTGTGTGTATACTTATTCCTTTTCATAAAAAGTAAAAATACCATGAAATTTGACAATTTTATACGGAGTTCACTATTACAGTAGTCATCCGTCTGTTCTATCATTTTGAACTGAAAACCAGTACAAATGCCTGCTGTGTCTTCCAGTAGTTTAATTATGCATTTCATTACAACGTAGATTCCGTACCAAGTACAATATGTTTAGAACTTCTCAAACATGTTCAATCAGTAGATCCTGTGGTACACTATTCTGGTATATCGTGCATTCTTGAATATACACAATGGATGCAAAAGTACTTCAGAGCTTTTGCCTGTAAGGGTTGTTAAGACTGCTTTCTAGATTGAAATTTTATCCCACGTACGTGCTTCACTGCAGTATGCTAAGAGCGATATTTTAACACTCTGGCCTTTTTTTGTGCTTCGCGGTTCGTTTCTGCTTTAGGCTACTGTAGATCTGCAAATGCTTACGGTTAATGGCACGATGTACTATTGCACGATTATTCTATTCTTTATACCAGGGGTTCCCAACTTGGGGCACATGTAACCCTAAGGGTACATTTGCTTGTATGAATAGGTACGTTTTAGCTTGGCAATAGAAAAGAAAGGAGTATTCAAATGTATGTGTTTCCAGATGTTTATAAGTATAAAAATGAATGTTTTTTTTCAAAAATAACTACGCTTATGGTTTAGTATCTCTGTGATTAATCATGATAAAATATTTGGGGAAAGCTCCATCTATGCCCCAGAAAGAAATTTGAGGGATACATGCTCAACTGTCAAAATGATGAAAGGGTAAATGGTCAGAGAAAGTTGAGAGCCCCTGCTTTATACGCTTTATGTGGTGATTTTAACTGACGGCAAACACCTTGACGTGTACGTCAATCCCATCGTGCATTTATTGACTATCTAAATATAATCGAAAATTGTTGTATAGAGAAGGCTACAACTGAAGAGAATGCTGCAAACTGTAAAGTAGTGATAGATATTCAAAAGTATTGCTTCGACATGGCAAACACAAAGCGTCAGGTCGCGTTATTGCGAACATAAGGCCTGTTTTACCACGTATAAGTGTTTGGGGTACATTTTGACATACCACGTATCAAGCAAACATGCCAAACGTCACATGTTGGCAAAACTGATGCATGAAAAACATTTGAAAACGGCTATTCTCTCACANACATTGTTGACTAGTGTGTACGAAACCCCAAATCAAGTAACGAACCTGCTGGAGGTCCAAATACATTGTGAGAAGCAGTGATCTACAGAGAACTGCTTCATTTCTTGCGATTTGTTGAAAGGTTTAAGGCCCCTCGCAGTCCTAAACAATTTCATAGTGAATCTTACGTTAGCGTTGCTTGTTGCTCAAACCGTGGTGGTGTATGAGCGTTTGTCGGATGGAAGTTTGCTGTTATGCAATGCGCGATTTTTTCCTTGTGTTTCTGTGGAAATGGACCAAGGATAGGATATCTATAACTCCGGAATTCGAGATATCCCTGGAGTGGAAATTGATGTCTACAGTTTGTGTAAACAAAACAAATAAACGTCTCGCTGAAATCAACCCTAGAACGTGTTAGTGGGGGCGGCATTAACTCAGTGGTCTCAATTGGAAGGTTGGTTGTTCGATCCACGACCACTGAATGAATCGCCGTAGTGCTCCTTGGGCAAGAGCGTTCACCCTAACCGCCCCAGCAGCAAGTAAATTTCAGGCCTCTGCCTGCCGCCAATTGCCGTCACGAAAATCATATTTGAAATAAACGTGCCCGTGAAGTTAATTTCCAATTGTATTTACTTGCAACGCAAGTATCCATATGCAATTACAGCAAAGTGGCTACTTTCGTGTCAGACCCTCAACAGTTACGAACTGCGTAAAAAGGCGATGTTTCGAGTAGATATCTATTTGCTGTTGAATTTGATAAGCTCACAGTTCAGCTGGGATCAACCACAGATGGAAATATGGTTGTCAATAACCTACTGGTTGTTGAGGATTTATGCTTACTTGGTCTCTGTATCAGTGGTCTTCAAAGTTTACTCTAACATTTTACTACTATGCTGCTTAACACATAAATATCTTTACCTGTTGAAAGATATTTGTTGTAGTTTTCATGAAATGTAGTTGTAGAGTTGTAGTTTCATGATATTTCTTTATCATGAAATGTAATATGTTGTGGGAACTTTGTCCCCAAAACACAATTTCAAAGAAGTCTTATCTAGACACCTCACATTGAATAATATATACGAAACCATAAACGCAGAACAGGACAAAACCAATAAAAAAGAAACCTAGACCTCGTGACACTAAACGAAGGAATAACCGAAGCAATGGTAAACTAAAGGTTACAAGAGGTTATGACCTGAAGAAACACAGGCTTAGCTATAAGCCTTCTGAAGCACGAGACACAATAAACACCCATATAAAAAAAGATTTGTCGGTAGGAACACAAAAAAACGCAGGAAAGCGTGGTAGACATCCAAGCACGTAAACCATAACAGCTGAAATGTAAAGAACAGAGAAAGATCATATGCTGCCATGGGCAACATCCGCCGATATGAGGAAGTGACACGATGGCACAAGCAGCACATGACTAAGGCTTAATCACAACAAAATATAAAGAAAGAACAACAAAACGCCCACCTGCAGGAGAGTACAAGACCGCTCTAGACCATGGAAACGAGGCGTTTTCAAAGAACAAACATGACTCAGCAGCTATAGAAGCAGCCAAAAAATCACCAACCAGCTGAGTTGTGTTGCGGCATGAACTCGAAGCAAGAAGACCTCAAGAGAAGCATTCAAGAAGATTCGTCGATCCGTGTAACTGACGTAGTGTTGGTAATGCGAGGTGAATAGCTATGGCAGTTATTCACTCAAAAAAGAAGGCTCGTCGTCCGTGCAACTAACGTTATTAGTTACACCAGGTGAACTCTGTTCACTCCCCCATCTAAGAAGACTCATCGGTTCCGTGTAACTAAACCCTGTTTATTTCACGAGGTGAGCTCTGTTCACTCCCTCATCAAACAACGAAGACAATTCAATTAAAGGTAAAAACAATGTATATGAAATAACATTTCTCAAAACAATCATGTTACAGTGTGCATATATTATGTTCTTTTCTGAGTACGATAACTGTATCGTGCTATACTAGAACTGTGAAACTCTTCTTCACAGAACATAAACTAGAAGATGATAAGGTTTGAATGATTGTCATCAAAGATATAAACCTCCAACCGTATTATCTTTTCAGACTATGAAGCTCGGCTTAAAAAACAAGTCTGACATCTGAACTTTACCGAAGACTGATGTACNATNNAG
>JGI24021J15306_10007383_pt1 | contig 13384 bp, 6 predicted proteins | sample Ectturendosymbi1_FD_15306 | JGI IMG/M metagenome (IMG submission 15306) | reverse complement strand
GTCGACGGTCGGACTGTTCGCAAACAAGTACATCACGTTGAATCACGAATGGAATATTACTGGGAATTACGCAGTAAGAATGCACAAAACATTACAGCACTAATGTGTCCACTATAAAGCTGTTATCATTGCAAAGGTCATGTCGAAGAAAAACGCTGTCCCTCATCAGACACCACAGGTAGATTATAATGATCTTTAGGTAGCAAATAACAGTTTTTTTGCTGACCTGAAAAAGCTTTACAATGATTAAGCATTTTGGGCCCAAAACGTATTTTTCACTAAAAATATTTTTTGTGATTAAAGGTGACCTTCCCTGACTAATGTTATGGTTTCGACGTGTACGCTCTCATACTATATCGGATTTGACCTGTTTCTATTCTTAGCTCAACACTTCGTATATTCGGTCCCAAACTCGAAAACAAGTTTGATATATGTTTGGCGAATTCCTAGTGATAATACACGACACGGTCCAGTTTTTGTTCCGGAGTAAAACGATATAAAACGATAAAAGAGCGGACACAACCAGAATCATGGAAGTACTTCATGGCAAAAAATAATCTGAGAGATATTGGATAAATAGAATAAAAAGCGTAAAACAGAAGCAGGCAGACCCAGGTCTGACGATCAAACGCATTTACTGTGATTTATCTTATGTTAAGTAACAAAATAGCCATTATATGATTTTCATCGGAGTGGCTCTTTTGGATCAAAACGCTGTAAGCTCTTATTGTCGACATAAAAATGTAGTTTTATTTTTCAACGATAACTCGATTTACATCGTGAGTAGTAATTTCAAAGCATTATGGGAGATGAAATTTGCTTCAACTTAACACATTCTGGTTTAAGAAACTGTGATCAAAACCCACTCAAACAAAGAGAGAAATTTTGGCAAAAATGTAGAAAATAACCCGCCCGTGTTTTGCAACGGTAACAATCCACTGGTTATGCACATAGTTGTCTTAGCAGAGGGGGATAACCAATGCTATTTTTTATGTGATTTATGGCAGGTATTTGCATCAAGACACCACAAGGGCGACGCAGATAAATTTGCTTGCAAAGTGTTTTACTAGGAAATCGATTTAGCGTCATTTACGCATCTTCAGTTCTGTTAATTGCAAGCAAAAGCTTACAGGCGAAATGAAAATCTATAGCAAGACTTGAAGAAAACACGCGAACTGTAGTTTCAAACACACGCTTGGACCAACTGCTGTTCTCAACAAAGCTAAAACCCAACTAACCCCAATTTGTTGCTGAAATGAGAATATAAGCAGTCAGAATCATTGTAAAGTTATGAAGACGAAGCGTGGCAGAATGATTCCTTGTAGGCTGAACAGCAAACCTAGAGCTTTTAATTCTTGACAGGCGCTTGATCAGCCATACACTTTTCCAATTGTTTCACTCTATTCAAAACCTTTCAGCAAAACGTGAAGGCCTCCAGAAATCAGTTCACAATCGTTGTTGATCTCTTTTTCAGATTGTATTGCCTCACCGCCCACATCCAAACGATTTCACCGCTGAATTCGATAAACTCATACATCGTGGCGAAGCTGCGAGTGAAATGCATCTTATCTAAAAAACGCATTCACGGCAAAAGCATTTGTTGCAGCTTTCCATCACCAAAGCATTCATAATATGATAAATGCGCAACTGCAATGGGTAGATTTCCTTAAATAAATCATGATATCCCGCTATTTTATTGGCGGAAAGTCTAAGAAGAAAATGTTACTGTTTACAGCTTTTCATAAAGCAAACAAAACAGAAGGCTGTCATATAAAGATTTTGAAAGTAAAAAGATTCAATCGTAGCTGATTTTTGGTGTTGATGAACGAGTCAGCAGGATACACCACTTTTCAAAACCAAAATTAGTGTGAACTTTGAATTTTTTGAAACCGAATGGAAATTAGGTACAGCAACCGTGGTGCTACTTTGCCTACAATTAGCGACAACAAATTTAAAAAGTGTACCAGGGTATATTGAAAATGTCGCTCATATTTCAATAAATTAGCGGCCAGTTTAAGCTTTCTCATTAATCGGTAATGCTAGCTTTGACAAGTGATTCCTAAACTTTTGTGAAAGTTAGTAAAAACCTGCAGCCCAAAAATAATCCTCCAGCTCCTCCGCAATCACACATCAACTTTTCAAAACTATAAACTGCCTCTTCAATCGCTTCGATATACTCCAGATCCTTGTAGTACAAGCGAAGTTGAAACCCATTGCTGCAAAAATAAAATCTCACTGCACCAACTCAATCATGCAATACTTTCGTGTGCAACTTGTATGCAAATGCGTGTTCAACGTTGTCCTGAAATTTTCAAAAACAATTTTTTCTATTTTGATATTACGCTTTGTTACATGCTGTAAGACCGCTGCTGAGTAGTTGAAAGTTAACAGAATTATTTGTTATTCAGCAGAACACAAACCTGGTCTTTCAAGAGCCTCAGATTAATTAATCAGGTTGGCCATTAAAGTATTTCCTCTCATTTCAAGTGTGTGTGAAATCGTAGCAATTTGTAGCAGTTTGAGTAATTTTTGAAAGGATACTACAAAAACAAGCCCAGATTTTGAGTATGTGTTTCGTTCCGCATCAGTGAAAAGATCTATCTGTTAGCTCACTACATCCAGAAAGCCCCTCAGCCAGGGCCGGCCTTAGCAAGCGCGGGGCCCGATTGGAAGCACTTTTGCGTGGCCCCCATTCAATAGCCCGTGCAGAAATTTTTGAGGGGGGCATCAAGTCACAATAATATAAATTGTTAATGTGAAAGAGCAAGATTCGATGTCTTGAGCATGTCCCCTAGTTTCACCTTTCCAGCAGAGACTTCAACGGACAATGCCGTAACACCCAATAAATCCATAAGTTACTACACTCAAATATATCTCCAGAGAGGAGCTATTGGGTGTAGTGCGAGTGCACATTCACAGGTAAAAGTTTGCAGTAGTAGCACAACATTCTATTTTCGATGCCACGCGTGTTATCCCTGGCCAATCTACCGCTTCACCATTTGGTATAGTATTCTTTTGCAGTGGAACTTAGAAAACCGCGTCCCATCACTCGTATTTATTGGAAAAACTTCCTTTGTGATTGTAGGTAGTTCTCTTTTGGCGAAATAGTCCCTAACATTCCAGCCAATGACACCTGGCCATGCAGGAGAGCCGTTTGTTAATCCAATGGTACCGACAAATTTTGAATTTTCGTCCTCGCAAGCCTCATTAGATGCATTGGCTTCCTTCTTTGTCAGACTCAACAATTTCGAAATGACTTATCTTACCACCCGGACATAAAGTTGCACTTTGACTATATGGCATAACATCATCACGCTGGCTTCCCACATTGTCGCCATCTTCACCATGTCGTGGCTCTTCTAGAACTTTTTGTGCATTTTGTGAGGTGTTCTGTTAAAATACTTGTCCAAGGCACCTTTCTCTTTTTCTGCTTTGGCCTCTTTTTGCCTTATAGCTTTATCCCTCTTTTGACTGCCACTTAACATTTTTTCGGCCTCTGCCTCTTGGTCTTTGACTCATGATATTTATCTTAGTTAAAGAAAAAATATATTTTTAAATAAATATTCCAATTTCGATTGTTAAAACCAACCTGCCTATCATTATATACTTTACACTTGGATAATGGTTGCAGTGAAACCCGCTTAATTAATAGAGCACCGATTAGAGCAAAAAGCACTTATTAGAGCAGGTTTGGAATATCCCAGAGTAGGTTAAAAAATTATTTTCTCTGTTAACACTAAAGAAATATATACAGCAATTGCAGATTTCCCAACAACTATAAATCTACTTTTCAAAAATTTTTCAGCACAGGGAAGCATTTCAGCAGCCTTCAAAACTTCCACAAAAGTCGTCCCGCCTATGCACCTTTTCAGTCTTTTTTGCAACTTCCAATTTGTTAGGCTATATCTCAGGAACTGCGACGCCAATCTGCGTGAGAATGAAGCCATAATCTTTGTTTCAGCAGTACTTTGTATTGCAAATCTCACCACAAGAACATCATGAGGCTTACTTCGCTTAAAAATAACTGTCACTTCTTTTTCGCGGAACGAGGTNGCCCACTTCTGTTCATTTGCCAAAGGCTTTAACTGTTAATATTCGCTAAAGACATTTTCTATTACTTTTTAAGAANCAGTTATTTTTTGCACACATGTAATAGTCTTAATTCAGCGTAATTAAAGCCAGGTTTATTTTAAACGTTTTAGCTGATCTCAGGTTTTCTCATCAGATCTCTACGATAATGAAATTCAGGGACGCCGGAACAGCGGTAGGGCAGGGGGGCATCAAAAGAGTTGAGGGCAATGAAAACGTATACAAAAAATTGTTACAAATTATGCTTATTTCTGTTCAGAAACGATGTTGATCTCAAAAATAATACCAGAAATTATAGAAAACCATTCTGAAGTTTCTAGGTGCGCGAATAGCTGCAATGAATTTGTTTCAATTCGACCTTGATAAACCATGAAACTACGTATGATACTTTTATGAAAAGGGAACTCCGCCCCCGTTGCCCTTATATGAAAGGGCAGGAGCCAGGAGGTCAATGCCTCCGTTATGCACCCGCTGGAATAAGACTGAATATGCAACATACATTCGTAATTACAAACTAAAGTTAACCTTCAGAAGAAAGCACCAGTACTGTAACTGTTGAAACAGTATTAACTATCGAACCGTATCTTGCAATAGCTATTGAAACTTGATCTATCAAATACGAAACGCTTGCAACTGAAACAGAAAACAGCTTCAAAACTTAACCCTCTCTGCCTTAACTACTTGCTATTGAAAAAACTTGGCTACACATTCCCGAAAAGCAATTACCATTGTCAGTGTGTAGGAGGCGGGGGTGCAGGGGGTACAAACACCCTTCCAAAATTCTGATTTGTCGAAAATCTGCACAAAACCCCTGAACATCTGGGCAAAATCCCTGAAAATCCGGGCAAAATGGCGCCCCATGTTTGCAGAAACACACATGGAGACCTTTTTTGGAGGTCATACCAAAAATGGTAATCATGATCTTTGTGGGAGAAAATTTGTTGGCAATAAAGTCGCACAAAAAATCTTTTCGGGCAAGTTTTGGGAAATTCGATCAAAAATCCTTCGCACCCCCAAAACTTTGCCTGCTCCCACACCTATGACCATTGTTACGATTAAAAGAACGAATTACTGAGGGCATCTAAAACCATTCTTCTTTCATTTTCGTTGGAAACGGACCCCATGTTTAAATAATACTTTGGGCTTCGTACCTGCGCTACACAAGCAGCTTTGATTGAAAGTGTAAGTTTGCGTGCGTTCGTACGCGTAGCGCGGGCCCCCCCTTGGCGCGGGGCCCGATTGGAAGCAATCGGTCTGATCGGCTAAAGGCCGGTCCTGCCTTCAGTTCCCTGACATCTTTCCTCTCAACTCCCAATCGGAAGCTCAACTAATCCCACCAACATACAACGTCCAAAAAACTTGGCAAAATTAAAACATTTTAATTACATTTTATGTTTTCCAGAATGTGAACCCCTTTTCTGGTCTTAGTAACATTAAACGGAAAACTGCGAATGTAATTTTGGTGTGGGCGACATCAGGTCAGAGTGACCCTGTTTCCAATTGACGGTCAACAGCGGAACTACCACATATCACAAGAATATGCAAAAAAATCTTACTTCATATCGAACCCAAAACTATTTGAAAGCAAGTCTTTGTAGCCCGGAGAAATAGCTGTTGGCCGAACTTCCACCTGGTATTCAACGTACTGGCATTCTTGGGGGCAGTTGCATTTCGTCTGGTCGAAAATGTCTGCAAAGTTACCAGCAATTCATCGCAATTTATAGTAAAAATACGAAAGAACGTTTTTCAATGTGAAAATTCCTATTCAGCGCTTTTTTCTAATAACGTATTTAATGTTTTTGTTTCGATTCCGCGTGTTACGTGTAGTTTCCACAGCTTAAATTTTACGACAGCGAAAAATGGCAATGACTGAAAAAGGTTCATTAAAATTCATTCAAACCTTTGGATAAGACTTACTTGAATGTTCGTCGAAAGCGTCGCTCAGGTACTTCTTACAGTGCAGTGTTTCATGCAGCGTGCAGACAGATCCGTTACCAGGCATGTGTATAAACTTGCAACCGCAAACATCTAACGCATGCCTACTCTCGCACTCGAGAAGGCATTTTTCTCTAGAATATTCATCGAAAAATGTGAGATTGGTTGATCCGCACTGACCATATGGAGGTGGCTGTTGAAATAGGAATAGTGTGTTTTGATGCAAAACTTTGAGTGAATCTTTTAGTAAATCCTGCAAAAACTAGGTGGCAGCAATCAGTCGCTTGGCAATTNTTTCGCTTTGAGTTTCCACCAGCGCGTTTATGCATATCAATTCTTTACATTTCTTTACATCAGCTAATTTCAACGTCTTCTATTAGCCTGTTTTAAATTAGACCCGGATTTGAGAGCTTAAGGCACACGAAGGATAGAGTACAGCATAAAGGATATCTGAAANAACAGAAAATATTTGCTTGAATGATTTTTTGAAGTCACCATGACGTGCACCTTATTTCTACTTTTNCTTTCACACAAATGTTTATATTTTTCATCTGCAGCAAGAATTCTTATCTGAGATAAAATTTAACATTGGGAGTAAATTTTATCTAGCNTGNAGATAAAGTTACTGGATGNCCATTTGTAGCAATCGGCAATCTTTTTCAATNGNTATAAACTAGAAGTGTTGCCTTNGATTAAGATTCAAANCAATGCTTGATAGCATCTTTTTGTGTGGACCATTGCCTCTGAGCCAGTTTCATCTAGAGGAACTTCAGCTACCGTTATTGAAAAGTGNTTTTATTACAGTATATTGCATCATGCAGTTAACCTATTTTGTGCGTTATGTCACAGATATGCAACNATAAACTACATAAATATATGCCAGTTATGGAATATTTAAACATCAGAATCGTTCTGATTCCATTCAGCTTCGTTGAACTCATCATCCTTGCAAATATCTTGCCTACTACCTAGTTTTAGAGCTTGACTCCGTTGTCCGTGAGCTTCAACGCTAAACTGGGCAACAATACAAGGGCAGACGAACTGTAAAACGGCTTTTACCAGCAGTTGAACCTCTCTTCGCGCAATAGTTACGTCAGTGGTATATCCAGGAACTATGGAGAATCCTTTGTCCCGCAAGAAGTGCACTTGTGTTTCAGGAGCATGTACAGTGACCCGTATACCGTAGTATGGCATACGAGGCCCGTATGTCCACTCGGAAGCATTGATAAAATCGGCCATGTCCAAACCTCCTTCCTGCCCTATAGAAATAACTATCGATGCAGGTTGGAACTTTGAAGATTTGCATTTTGATAGCACATTCTCTTACTGAGTTTAAAAGCCAAAGTTATAGCATTTGGTAACTACGATATCTGCCTCAGACGTTGAAAGAATTTTGCAACTAGGTTATTCAAAAGCAAAAGCATTTTAAATTTTAAGCAGAAAAAACGCGATTCTACCACTTATTTGTCATAACGAATAGTGAAAGCTTCGTGTTTTTAATATGAATTTTCACTCTGAAAGTCTAAAAGCGAAAAAACCTGCAGGTCTAAACACTGTTGCGACAGAATTCAGAAATCCTAAAGCTTTTTTTCAGACATTCAATCACAGTAAAAAGTACCTATTTAGCTCGGTTTTAGGCGAAACATGCACTTATCTCGTAGACGTTACAAAGCTTCTACATTATTGGTTTGAAAAGCAACTCGTGTTGTGGTGAAGAATTACTTTGTCGGATTGTTTTCAAGCTTTTGTGCGTCTCGCACAAACTTTTCGAAACCTTTAAATGCTAAGGACAGGTACGCAATCTAAATTCTGTTACATATGTTGCTCAACAAGCTGGATGCTCGAGTCAAAGCGCGTTTGAGTTGTTTGTATTTTCACTGAAATTGTAAATGCCTAAACGTGCGATTTCTTTTTAATCTTCTCACGTGCTGTGCTTGAACCAAAAAGATGTTATTTTGAAAAGTTCCTGACACAAGGATTTTGCTGCTTTTTCAACTTCTTTGATTTTTACTATTCAGAGCAGAACCCCACTGACCTTATTGATTGCAAGCTTTTAGTACATACACTTCTTTCAAAGCATTTGCAGGGCTGCTCGATTCAAACAAATATTTTATGCACAATAAATATTCGGTAGAGTTATGTAGCGTATTTTAACTTGGATATTGCTAGAAAGTCTAGAAAAATGACTGCGCTCAGAAACATTTATTGGTAAAATGTAACAAACTCGTTGTTTCTTTTTTTCAAGGGTATTTTAAACAAGCTGTATTGCCCGCTCGTGCGGAGAACAGAAAACGCTCGAATTCATTTCATGTACCTTTTTTATCAAAAAAAATTCTGCGCCAAGGCAACTGTACTTAGTTTTTCTAGCTTGTGCGGTGTTCACTGTATGAACATTTCAAATACAAGGAAAAGGGTTTCAAAAATATATTCCCATCGTTTACTGCCTTTCAAATTTTCAATGTGGTGGAAATATTTCACCTGCAGAATCTTGATATTTGAAGTGTTGCTTGCGGCTTGCATCGAAGACGTAGCAGTAGCCGTAATCTGTCAAAGTCAACTTGAAGAGAGTTTTGTCGCAAGATCTTCCTTTGTACAAACATCTAGGAGAATTTGAAAAGAAAGAAGAAACTCAATTCAAACAAACCTGCGATCACCTGCATTGCTCTTGTTTTTTGCCAAATCAACTGCATTGCTCTTGTTTTTTTTCTGGCATGCCTTGATGAATGATCTTGATGCAGCTCATTCTGTTACTACACAAGCGAAAACCAAAGCTTATCACTTGGAGTGATGCGGTGTGTCAGAATCAGTGGCGTGCAGAGGGGGGCGAGGCGAACGGGCGACGCCATGGGCATCCAAGGCAGGGGGGCATCCAAAGAGTGAAATTACAAAAATTAAAATGCTGTGACCAGATGATTTTTCCTATTGTGAGGCTACTAATACATGCTGCCAGGGTCGGATTTAGCTGGAGCGAGGCTCTAAGCTAATCCACTTGTGAGGTCCTCTTCAACTGTTACGAGGAAAAACTGGAAAAGTGTTAATCAATTTGTGCAAAGCCGGGAATGACGATACTGCCGCTCTAAAATTACGGTTAATAAAAATTTTTAAATCATTGTTAGATTGCCCCACGATCACTGNTCTTGTTGCTGCCTTCGACGCAAAAACTTTNAATGGAGNGAAATTCTTGAAATCTTGCTTGGCTGGCGGGAACAGCATTATTAANNTCCACAGGCAAACCAACATGAAAACGTCACGGTTAAATATTTGACAAAACACATGGCCTACGTTTTTTTTATAAATTTCACATCTGTGTTTTCTTATCTGTNCTCAAAAAACAAACATACTGCACATATGTGTGGCAGTATAAAGACGTTAAAGCACAACGTGAGGAACACGTTTNGACTCGCTTACCACGGCTCTAAAAATCTCACACAAACGAGCAAAACACGTCAAGTGAAATGCACCCAAATGGTTTCAAGTTGCAACTACTACGTTCACGATTCGCATGTTTGTTACTTTATCAGACTGCTAANAATCGAACGAAACGAAACCGTCGGGCGAAAGGATGTGAAGTTTAAGCCTGCAACGTCGCCAGAANGTNTTGCGCAGGGGTCTTGACATTCTGAGAATTTGATAAAACCTCCACTGATTTATAGTGTTTAATATTTCCGTTTGGAGGGGNTAAGCCAACCAATGCTNNCCGTGGCGACGAGACTGCTTTAAACTTCCCTTATGCTGTCATTATTGAAACACGTATTAAGAAATAAAAAGATGTAATCATNACATCAAGTAAAGCTTAACAAAGCACAGTAAACAATTAAAAAGGTTTTGTCCTGGAATTTTTCATAGCAAAATCGTCTAGGAATTCATTAAAATCTATTTGCCTACGTTTGCCGTTTTGCACCGAATGCTTAGTGTGGACACTGGACAACCTCTCCTGGAACATTGCGGTCCTTCATTTTTAATTCCTTTGAATCTTGAAAAAAAACTTTCTGATGAGCAGTTAGTGACCACCAAGCTAAGAAATAAGGGTCGGCGTAGTTGGATAAACCAAGAACCACTATTCCAAGGCATCAGCAGACCCAAATGCGCTTTTGTCATTTTCTTGCTGTTTCCTTATTCTTTGTCTCTTTGAGGTAGAGTTCTGTGGTTGACAATTGGCAAAGTGACTTTTGCTTGCCATTCAAGCTCATCAAGATCTTCTCTGATTTGCTTGGCATGGGAGCAGTACAAACTTGCGCAAGTACTAAATAGCAACCTGATATCTGAATGATTTTGTTGTAGAAAATTAAAATAGAGAAAATCACCTCTAAAATACCAAACGAGCTTTACGTAATAGAAACGCTAACAAAACTACAGTATTTCTCAGAAGAAGAAATTATGTTTTTATTGTAGGATAACGCTGCTCACCCTAAACATAGCTCCTATCTGCAGTACAACCTTAAGCTTTGATCAGGTGCATTTCAAACAGGAACGCTCACAAACAAGTTCTTTCGACTAATTAACACGTAACAATCGGTACGATTCAACAAACACAGGACGCAGTCAACGTGCTTTGATTATATCGACGCAATACTGTACTCGACATGCGGCTTGACCAAGTTCAACGATGACATTGGGATTCATGGAAATTAGGAAGACTCTGGCTTTATCAACTTGAAATCTGATTAGGTGAAACAACTAAAATTCATTAATAATTAAGACGTAAATTTTTGACGAATATTTGTCGAATTGATCATAGACCGGCAATTGATTCCGTGCGCATCACAGTTTGCTGGAGGCCCCCTTGGATCTTGAGGCCCTAGGCTTAAGCCTACATAGCCTATTGGTAAATCCAGCCCTGCATGCTGGATGTATTTAAATTTTCGAAACTTGTTTTTTGTCAACGCTAACCTTACGTATTCAAATGCCAGTAATTCTCACATTCTTCAAAATCAGGAACCTTTACTACAGGTGTGCGGTGTACACTCAATCAGACTGATAATGACGTGATTTTTTCCACATCGTGCGATCAAGAGAAAATCACAAAAAAGGATTGAAAGATAATTATGGACGTCTAGTTAAATTTCTCAGCCAAAATTTCAAAACTTTACTAATTCAACTTGCTTGATTCAGCTGACCTTTTTTGCATCACTAATTTCACATTTCCTTTTTGGAGGTAGCAACGCTATGTGTGCGCTGATACAGCGACACACCTGTGCTTGCAATATGTGCATCATTTCGAGCTTCGTCGTTAATTGGCAGTTCAGGCGTATTGATCATAACGGCTCACACAAGCCCGTATCTATTCTGTGTGCCCAGTGGTTGCACATATAACAGCTACATTATAAAAGAACGTAAGTTTACTTGCGTACTTCATCGGCATTCTCAATTCTTGTGTAGTTTAGCAAGTCTCCAACTGTCAACCCTGGGTATCCGCTACAGTGTCGTAGCAAGGCTAAGTGTCGCCCGGGGCCGACCATAAAAGTGCCGCCCTTTCCACCCCTCAAATTTGCTTACAAAAATTTTGAATGGAAGTTCATGTTTCGTGCTAATTTAAAAATATAAGGATTAATAAAGCATCTTCAAAATCGCAATCAAACACTAACAAACTGAAATGTGTCTTGTTTGTTATTGTCGATTATGATTATCTCTTTTTTTGCTTGTCGCCACTTTTCTCATCATTAATTTTTCTAGTTTTTGCTTTCTTTGCATAGGCATATACGAACCCCACATGTTTCGTTAAACTTTCCCCCCTGTTGGTTGTTAAATCTCCGGTAAGCTCACCGCATGACATTTTAATAGTTTAGTCATTCCAGGGGATCAAACGGAAAAATTAAGGGATGTGATGGCGGCATGCATACCTTACAAATGTAAACATTTATGTATGTTAAAATTTCGTGTAGTATCCCCGTCTTTAACTGAAAATAGTATATATACTGCGTATAGCAGGTTATTCATTCAATCTGATAATATGATCGCAGTGGTGCAAAGAACGTTTCATTGTACCAGGGTTTTTTTTAAGGAAAATGTTAGCAACCCGTTTGGATCTGTAGGGATCCGATTTCTCTGATTCTAGGGACCCGCTTTTCTCTGATCTTAGGGACCCGATGATAATTTTCTCTGATTCTAGGGACCCGATTTGAAATTCTAGGGACCCGAATCGGGTCCCTAAAACGCCTTAAAAAACCCTGATTGTACACTTCACGTTTAAGTAGTGGTTTGATCCTCTTAGAATATATGGAAGACTTCGAACGTTAACTCTGTGGGCACTTGCGAGCAGCCCTCTATAGGTGCAGGGACCCATTTTGAAAAAATATTTTAAACAGGTTTAATACAGGCTATGGTTGAGAAGCGCTTGCTTGCAGTCTTCATCGTGACCTGCGCACTTGGTCTAGCTGTTGTGTTGTACCTCTTCCAATTACACGTGCATAGTGTTATTCTTTGCCTTTGTTTGTTACCAACAGAACCATTACCAGAAGGTCTTCAATTGGGAGACTACGTTTGTGCAGGGGAGGCTGACATTTTAAAAATTGACAAAAAATCCACTGATTTATAGAGTTTCATAATTCAAGTTTGGGGTCTTGTAGCTTTTTTGGGGGAATAAGCCCACCAAAGCCCCCGTGGCGACGGAAATGGTTACCAACAGACACCTATTTCGAAAACTGTATTACCAAACCATGCCAGCTGGGACATAGGCTTTTTGGATGCTCAGCAGTGATTACAACGTCTTACGTTCGACAGTTATTGCGATGAACAAGTTTATTCAGTGCACCCATTGCCAAGCTGTACAACCATTTCGATTAACGCTCTTGTTAATAAAAGCGTTAACCACAATCACATCTAAACATATCGTTTACCCTTGCGTTAGGTTTTCAGACTAAAGTTCTTGCCTCAAATTCATCAAAATGAGAGCAACACCTTTTTAAACTTTTCTTGTTGAAATACATTTTTCTATGACTGCCAACGTTTAAAGTGTACCGTTGTACAAAGGCGACTACACGAAAACCACGTTGCCTATCGTCTGGCTCTTATTCACTCTACTTGCAGCTGAAACCTACAATCTGAGCTCAAAGTTACCATGAAAATACACCTATTGCACTACCCCGCTTCAAGAACGTCATTTTCCGGTACCATTGCGTCATGCAGAAAAACAGCATTTGTTGTATCGAAACTGAGAAAAGTTATCTTTGCAAAGTTCTTCACTTCAACCGCCAAAACTTAATGTTGATAGGCCCACTTCATGACTGGGCTACAGCTTATGGCAGTTATTGAAAATACCTCACTGGACATTAAAAAATAGCATGAGATGTGCCAAGAAATGTTTTTTTTAATAATTTTGACGACGGCAATTAGCGGCATGCCAATGCCTGAAATATGCTTC
>JGI24021J15306_10007382_pt1 | contig 13385 bp, 7 predicted proteins | sample Ectturendosymbi1_FD_15306 | JGI IMG/M metagenome (IMG submission 15306) | reverse complement strand
CAACTTGCGCTTGCCCTAAAAAACAGAGGGTTCCCTGAATGTACTGTACTGAATATATATTTTTTATTATTCAGGAGTTTTGAGTAACCTGCGCTTTCACTGAAAAACAGAGTTGCCCTGGAATTTTTCACTGTACTGAATATACGTTATACATTCAGAGTTCTGAGCAACTCGCGCTTGCCCTGAAAAACAGAGTTGCCCAGTAATTTTTCGATGTATAGAATATACTTTTAACATTCAGGATTTTTGAGCAACTAGCGCTTGCCCTGAAAAACAGAGTTGCCCTGATATTTCTACTGTATTAAACATGTATTTTTTATTATTCAGGAGTTTTGAGTAACCCGCGCTTGCCCTGAAAAAACAGCGATGCCCTGAAAATTTTCACTGTATGGAAGATACTTTTTATATTCTGAATTTTTGAGCAACTTGCGCTTGCCCTGAAAAACAGAGGGTTCCCTGAATTTACTGTATTGAATGAATATTTTTTATTATTCAGGATTTTTGAGCAACTTGCGCTTGCCCTGAAAAGCAGAGTTGCCCTGGAATATTTCATTGTACTGAAATATATTTTATTATTCAGGATTTTTGACGAACTTGCGGTTGCCCTGAAAACAGAGTTTGCCCTGAAAATTTTCAAGCCCGGGGGGCGGCCGCCCTCCCCGACCCCCCGCCTCGTACGTCTATGGCTGGTGCACAATCACAACGTAACACGTGAGTGCAATACGTCTATTTCGTTTCATAGCACATCAGGGAGCTATGATATGGACATTTCCGTATGGAAACAACATGAAATTTTGGAAATAATGGTGATGATTAACGGGCTTGAAAATTGTGCTATTTCACGATAAAGTATAGATAACGTTTTGATGCATTTCAGCTTGAAGTAATAGTCACTGTGGCTAGGTTAAAATTTCAACAATGACTTAAAAAACAGTGTATGAATAGGGCAGATGAAAGTTTTTAAGACAAGAATTTTGCCTAGGTCTCTTAACACAATGCTTTATTTTTCTGAATAAAAAAATTATTTTCCTATCTCAACTTCCAAAGCCCACAATGTAAACACAGTCAAGGTTCTCTCGTTCCATTGACCCCAAAATTTATCAGGTCACGCATAATGGTAATACACCCTTGTTTAACAAAGGATGCGTTGGGTCACACTCACACTTGGAGTTACGAAAAAGTTTCAAAATGTATAAAAATGCAAGTCAGGTTCGTGCTTCGTTAACAGTGAACAGCACAGACCGTAAAGCTGTGATCTTTGTTGGTGGAATTTCACAGAGCTTGGAGGTATATGCTGGATGATGTTAGTATTTCTCAGTAAAGTATCATGCGTTACGCAATAAACATGTGTGCGGCAGATTTGGACGTCTTGATGCATTAAACATTGATCTGATACCGGTTTGTTTTTCAAAGTGACAGAAAAACATGGCGTGATGTAGATTTTCTGCAAAGAATTTGTCGGATTTGATCGTTGTTTCCGACGGTGAAAGGGCACTGTATTTTGACATCCCGCTGATTGTTGGTTCTACCGGGTGCAGTCATGTCAATGTAAACGTCAGATCACTTCAAGAAAGAACGCAGATTGCCGAACGTTTAATGTAATGCTTCTAACGAATGCATGAATGCTGGAGCATCCTTCATAATAAAGAAAAACACTTGGAAAGAAATGACATCGTTTGTACCTCATCAAAGTTTACAGGGCCGGGTCTCGAAAAGAGGTCTCTGCCCTTAACATTGAAAAAATGGGCTTAAATCAAGTTATCAAGGAAGCATTTGAAAATATTCTACGCAAATGAAGACCACAGCAGTTTTTTTTGCGATAGAGATGGGTGTACCGTCAAAAATACTCCGGTGTACAAATGCGAAATAACGAAAATTTCCTATGATTGAAATATTGTACGCGGTGCATTTTGTAGAAGAATTTCCAAAGTTCAAATCTAACCAGTGTCAAATTTTAAGGACAAACGATATTTGACTTCTTAATCATAATCGTTAAATTAATCAAGGTTAGTCATTGCTATCATTATGAAACAAGTTCTCGCTTACATTTATTTCATTCTTAAGTCATTCTTCTTGACATGTAACCGATATTCTCAGACGTTTTGAATTACTTGCATTAGTAAAATGGTGAAATGTATCTTTTGAGACAAAAATTTCTTGCCTGTTAACAAGACTTTCATTTTTCAAATGAACAAATTGTTTGTGTCGTGTTAGTGGCCAACGAAACCAAATTCGATTAATTTTGCAAGTTTCCTGTCCAAGCAGCTGGCATATTGCCAACGAAACAAAAGCAAAAGCCCATGAAAATGTTCGATATTGCAAACCTTAAACTAAAATAATGTGGTGAAAATGAATATACCATGTGTTTAGTACACGAATTAGGAATTTTCAAAACTTTTTCGTTGGTCGTTAAGCACTGCTAAGTAAATGAGTAACTTTAGCATTGCCATGTAATCACTATGTCTATTTGACAAAAAATGTTTGTATTTGCCAAATCAAGTACAACAAATCTATTATATTGTCGTTTAAGTAACACGCTTTGTCTTTTTGTATAGACCTTCTGCAATGGCCAAACCAATTGCACTAGCCACTGCTGTCTTGTTTGCTGCTGTATGTTTCGTTCACCTGATTGGAATTTTCAATCAAGTACAATCTGCAACGTCACATTGTTTGAAAAGACAGCAATCTCTTTGCATACATTTACGAAGGGTATGTAAAAAATTCGTTAAAAATTTAATTTAATTTTGCAAACCTGATTATTTTAATTATGGTAGAGACAAACTTTTGAAAAACGAATTTGACAGTTTTCAACGTTGAGGATCGAGGAAATGTTTGAAACGGGAAGACTATTATCAAATGTATTAGTCTTAGTAAATCAAAAATGTTCGAAAATCCTTAAAAGCACATGGGATAAGAGCAGTGAATGCATAATTTTACAATTTTAGAAGCTTTCTGCGAAGGTTTATCTTTATTTAGCAGCAACATTAGAACGATTGGAAATCCAATTCACTCCATTATTCTTTTGAGCAACAAATTTGAAAGCGCGTTTTTACCCAAATCATTACTATTAATTATAACAGTTTAACCAGGACGAATTCAACACTGAAACCAAAATAACGAAACTAGCGTCAAACTAAAATAATTCCTAACATCTCCCATTTGGTTTGCTCCTGTGCTTAGAGATAAAGCTAAAATGGCAGAATGGAATAGCAAAAATGCTTCACTTGGTTTCGCATGGGCATTTCCTAAGCAGACCCGTAAATCGTTGGAAGATGTGCGTAGATCAGGGGTGGGCAATTAAGTTGGCTCGAGGGCCACTTCGAGAAAGCCACGTTCAGCGGAGTAAAGTGTGACCATTTTTCCTGAATGCTTCCGCGGGCCACTGGAAACGCTGTGGCCCGCTGACCGCTAATTGCCCACCCCTGGTGCAGATCATAAGCTCCACATGAATGGTATGATGTATGCATTCATACACCCTTTAAAAATGTTTAGAAATTTTCATGTTTGTGCCACATAATATATCTAAGTTTTTAGTTGTGCAGTATGAAACATCGGACAAATTGCTCTTGTATGGATTAAAGGTAATTTTGATTTGTAAATGCTCGTCCGACCACTGCAAATAATATCCGTGCTCTGTAACCTATCCGCAAAAAAATTGTGCAACTTCTCGACAACCCATAATGAACCAGGGGCTCGGATATTATTTGCTCCTTTTTTGCCCCGCAATCAAAGTTCATGCTAATTTCGAATCTTGTTTCCCAGCTGCCCCATAAGTCTATAGATACACCACCGTACGTGTTACATCACAAATGCTCTTTGATCGCTGTGGCCAGAGCAGAATTCGTAACAAAAGTTTTTCGATCTTGATTGGACTCACTCCGCTTAATATATGAGACGCTTACTTGCAATTCTCTTGCTTCACGTTTGCTAATTGCTTCATATTTGATTTTTATTGCTTTAAGCTATTGTTGTCATTAAGGGATGGAGATCATTGTTTTCGGAAAAAGACAGAATAGCTTCGACATTCCCTGGTTGGATGCTAAACATAATATGAAATTTCTTCCAAAAAAAACTTGTTTATTATAATGAAGCAACCATCATATTTATTGCTCATTCGGTTTGTAAATAGCAAAAATAAATGCCCCATTTACTCAGTGTTCGAGCAACTTTTTTATTGCCTTCCATCTTGGATTTTTATAAAAGGATCACACAGCCGAATCCCGATGATAGACCAAACATTTGGGGTGTGATGATTCGTTTCACAATCTCTCGTATTTTGTTTGTGCCTGGAATTTTGGTTGTGAATGATGTCCGTTTTCAAGCTTTACAAGCAGTCCATTTTTGACATTCTTGCTTTCATTCTATTTCAGACGCTATTCCAGGTTCACGCATTTCAAAGAGAGGTTTGCAAAAAGATAGAAGCGTAAGTGCTGATTTGTGTTTGTTTTCGACAAATACGATATTTCTCTCTGGATTTCAGGTGTGTTTTTCAAAAACGTATGAAAATTCCCCCAGATATGAAATCTTTTACCATGAAACAGATATTTTGGAAAATTTCGTCGAGTATTTTAACGGTTTTTGTTTCTGAAATATTTGTAGAAAAGTAAAATAATCGTCAAAAGCTGTAAGAATACAACATGTGGTGTAAACCATTTGCATTAGAAAAAAACAGAAAAAAGCGTAGACAAGGGAAAAGGGACATGAGCATAAACAAGCAAGCTTTATGAAAGCACATTATAATTGAACAGAAGCAAGGTTTTACTTGCAAATCGAATTGAAAAGTCACAAATTGTGGTCAGTATCAAAGATATCATCGCGAACACATGACTTTGAATCTCTGTTAGAAAAAATCTCCAAAACAGAAATGAAATCAATTGACAAGTAAAATTGGCCAAAACTACCTCCACTCTATATATAAAAAATGCTTTTTTCGGCATAAAATATAAACCCAAGTTTACAAATGTTCTATTCACAATCTAACGCCATTAGACTCGCGTTTCACACCCATGGGAGTACCCGGGATAGTTATGCTACCTTCTCCTCTTGGTCTGGGCCGTGGCTCACAGGTTTACTTACGTAGTGGATGATGAGTGGCGACAATTTATTGAAGTCAACGTTCCTGAATTTGGTCCCCGACTAACGAGGACAGAGTAAGTATTTTGTTTATTTAAACGTTCCGCATCCTTGCACGTCTTCATTGACCGGAACGACAGTCAATCGACACAAATATTCTCAGTTTATCTTCCTCTGAATAACTTTCGATCCACTGCATTTATCAGTTGGTTTTAACGCAACATTGAGGAATGAAACATAGAGAGAAGAACTTTCTAGAAACGCAGAAACCAACTTATTAAAAAATCTATGCCTTCGATGTTAATTTGTGCATTTCTTTGATGCAACCACCGCTTACTCATTGACAGGTTTTCGTGATAGTGAAGGTATTTGCACATCACCATGCTAATTTCAACAAAAAAGTGCTCTTGAGGTTTTGTAGTTTATTTGCAACAAATCTTGCAGAAAATCTTTTTAATTCAACAAGACCACATCACGTTGACATTCTATCGGTATGTTGCCGGCTTGTCCTGTCACAGTATTGCACAAACAACCCCAATGAATGACCAGTATCATAAATGAGTTTGACTGACACTCACCGGTCGAAATCTTTTATAGCAGTTTTGATCGTAAAAAGTGTTATTGGTAATGTTTTGATTTAAAGGGTTTTATTGCATTTCAGCTCTTTGTCAAATTCGCCCGTTGCCGTCTCAACTCGTTTATTCAAAACGCTTCCGCTGATCAACATTTCACATATTAATGAATCTCGTGCACTTGAAAACCAATGATTAGAATCTAACAGTATCTTTGCATGTGCTAAGAGAAACTAAGTCGCTCTTTTGAAAATGAAAATCGCCGAACGCATTAAAGTATAAGCAAACGATAATCGCGATGCGTTTGTTATTTTAGTGAATGGAACCCCGCCAATGGATTTCCCACGCTTGCTCGTTCATTTATGGTCAGCAGAGACATTTATTGGAAGATTTACTCTTTTCGTCGAAAGTGCGTAAGTAAATTCTGGTTAATGCTTGTTTTGCTGAACAATTCAGGTATACGTAAACATTGACAAACAGCAACAATGCTACAAAGAAGAGAAGGAAAGGTTTTCGATTAATTCGCTATAACCTATTAGCAGGGTTACCATCGATCTAGAACCAAAAATAAGGACAGTTGAGGAAAATTTTATTTTATTAAATAAAAAGAAAACAATTGTTTCTGTTTGCACGACTAACGTCATATCATATATTTGCCTATTTAACACCAGGAATCATTTGCTTCAGCAATGTCTTATTCCCGACTTCCTTCTTGTAATCGTCACGGAAAACGTTCTTTTCACTTGCTTATTTCTTGAATCAATCACATGCTAAACCATTGGTTCCAGAACTGGGGGTAAATTACCCCCGACGGTAATATGTGATTCTTTGCGGATAATGTGGAATCAAACCCACAATGTTTTTCTATACTATGATCGATCACTGGGACATGTTGGAGGTAGTGACGATATAATCTCTACCTTGATTTAGGTAACGGTTCGAACAAGTTTGTGAACCACTGTGTCGAACATTCGCTATAAGGTCAGCTATCCTAAGAATCCCAACCGGAGTAGACAGCTGATAGTGCGCTACGTCTCTATGCTGCAATATTATACTACTTTTATGACGTCAAAAAACCTTATTTACAAAACGTTTAGGATGAGATGGAAATGGTCGCTATGTACAACAGACACTGCTTATATATTTTGTTACGCTACAGAAAATAGGAAAAAATAAGGACCCAAGTCACAAATAGGGCATTTCTTACATACAAGGACAGTACATTTTTTAAGACGTAGTACTGCAAAATAAGGACTAATCTTAGAAATATGAACCGTATGGTAACCCTCGCGATAACTGAAAGCGCGATAACTGAAGAATTTGCATAATGTACTACTATGTCCATATCGAACGCTATAAGGAATGACATTTTTTAGACAATATCGATGCAGTCACGAGCAGTGCAATGAAAGTTAGTAAGTTGAAATTTAATGGAATGCTTCCTCTTTTAATAATGTTACTTGGCGAAAATATTTGAAAAAATAAGTAAAAACGTTTGGCATGATCACGAAAATGACCTTCTTCATCTCGTAGAACTTTTTTAAATTTGAAATATGTTGCACTCGGTTTCACAGGAATGTACATTATAAATTGCAACATGGTTTGCTTTTGTATGTTGAAAAATTCAAAGTGCTGTACACATCAATATGGATCACAGATTATATCAGGCAGACTGAAGTTGAACAGTCTTAATGTTGATTGTGATTGCATGGAACGAAAACAGGATGTACAAAAATAGAAAACTTGCAAAAAATATAATCCTACTAAATCCCCAAATTACTGCCTCATAAAAATTTAGCTGATTAAGCGTCTTATATGTCAGTTCAACATGTGTTCCTTTAGATGAAATTATCGTTTTGATGCACGTGCAATCATGTCTTTTTGTCCGAAATCGCCTTTGTTCATTTCTTGGTAAATTTATATTGGATTATGCAATTGCTTCATACAGGCGTTGCTGTTTCAGGTCCATTCGAAATTGATCCATCTGCTGAAGTTTTCTTGGCGCATGATATCACATCCTTTAAAATATAGGGATAGGTTTTGTTTTCTGTAAGCATTTAATTGTTTTCTTGGTTGCAGTGTTGTCTCTCTTAACTCTTCTGTATGAATGGAAAGTGCAAAACGTTTCACTGCAGGAAATGTACTTTAAAAGCAGAACTTCTAAAATTGAAAATGCAGATTTTTTAAGAAAGAATCGCAAAGGGATTTTCAAAAAATGATTTTGAAGATTTCAACGCTCTTACAAAAGTGCACGAGGTAGCCGAAACAGGGGCGTAGCGTGGGGGGCACAATGCCCAGGGCGTTGAACCACTGGAGAGCGCCGAAATGTCCAACAATGTCGCAATCGATACTTCCTACAGTACGGTACATTTACTACCAAAAGACCTTAGGTTGAAAAATAGGGGCGCTAAACTTGTTTCTTGCCCCTGGCGCCATCTAACCTCTATAAGCCCCTCATCATAACTCGTCTTCTGACCAATTTCGTTGCTGTCTATATGCTTTCACCTGGTAGCATTGCTTTCAGATTTTAAGGACTGACGATACGTAGTGTTACGTAAAATCTACTTCCTGTAAAACATTTTCCCAATAGATTCGTTGCTTGTCTCACATGTGGAGAGCAGTTACTTTAATTTGAACTAATTTCGTCAGATTCCTGAAGATTTCACTGTTGCTTTAAATTAAGCCGCATTGTTGTCAATTGGATACGGCCAATTTTATCCAGCTGCTTCAGAGCCAGAATGGACATGGAAGTAATGGTTTCTAAATGGTATACCTATTTCCTCCAAACTGTAAACCTCGGAACTGCACCCCCTTCACCAGTTGCTATTTGAGGTCATTCCCTGGAGTAAATATTACCAAATTTGGTGACCAACCAATAGCTGCTTGTGTTACGCTGTCATTCGCCATCAGTTCTTAGACTCGGTGCTTCTACACAACACAGTTACGGTTCTAATTTTAATTCACGCCACACACCTGTGTGTGTGAGTATTAAAAGTTTTGCTTTTATCAAAATATGGTTTCTGGCTAATTGAATTTAATTACTATGCCGCTTAATTGACCATCAGCATTGTATTGCAATTCATTTATGCATTGGTCGTACCTAACACATAAGTCATTTTCATTTGTTACACAACATACACAACTTGTGATAACATAAACGTGTGTGAGCACGTAAACGAGCGTAAACAATCACATTCCCACAAGAGCGTAAACGAGCACACAATATGAAGACGTACATTTCCACACATTACATTCAAGCACATTTCCACACGTGTGTCTGTCTGTCTTTATACTAATTACCCGCATACGGTAGACAAGGTGATTTTATTAGTGCACGACCACCATAACTTGCATTAAAAATTGCTTATGACCGGCCGCACAAGTTTTTATCAAGGCCACATATGGCCGTACGGCCGTAGATTGTGCACCCTTGAACTGGAGGTAAGGAAATACATGACAAACTTCACTAAAAAAATATTTCATCTCGAAATCGCTTATCTCATCAAGAAACACCGATTTGATTTTGAAAATGCATTCCCCAGGTGTCCTTTTGAATGCAAAGTGAAATGTACAATGATTTCAGCTTGCTTCGTTAATGTAATATTCATCTGCTACTTTCTTGTGGTTCAGAAATAATATTTTGTTCACTGGTTGCTTTACATTGATCAATGGTTTGGATTGATCGCAGCTGATCCTCCATATTTAAACTTAAATAAAGTCTCTCCACAGTAATGTCAACTGCTATTGTGCTTGGTTTCACTTCAAGGTTTTTTCCAAACACCTCTGAAAAACCAGACCCTGAAATTATGGTTTTCGGGAGAGACTTTTTCACGATCTATATGCTAACTCGCTAAACATATGAGATATAACAATTTCTGTTTCTTTCAGGGAAAGCGTTTCATTGCACATGGTCTGGAGTTCGGGGAGATTCCATCAAGCTATGTGTGCGCGTCCACGCACGAAAGAGAAGACCCGCAGTGTCTCAAAAAAGCTTGGATAAAAGGCGTCTGCACTCAGATTTGCGTTGGCGCACGTGCTTAATCTTGGAAGATTTCAAAAACTGCTTTTTGTTATTTTTCATCAAATACCCAGAAATGTAGTTGTCTTCTTTCTCATCAAATTCGCAGAAATGTAGCGGTGTTGTTTCTGGCCATCTCGTCTTTCTACTGACATACTTTCCTGTTAAGAGTTTTAACTGACATGTTTGTATGTTGCACGTTTTATAGGTCAGTCAAACTTTAGTGATAAACTCAATTAACATGAAACGTCCCCATACTAGCCAACATCATGACACATCAAGCAACTTCCTAAGCTAATTTTTGATTTCGAAATTCTGTGTTGACAGCCTTTAAGCAACATTGTGGCGTCATAATATTTTGTACCCTCATTTAGTAGCTACAAAGCTTCACAAAACAAACCTCGTTTCTCCTTTAATTGAGTAACGACATTTATGGACGTTTCCTTGTCACATTTTCTATACATCTGTTCCGCCACATTGTAAGAAATGTTATCTTATATTCATAAATCGTAAAGACTTAAATATTCTCCGATCAAAACAATATTTCAAGGGAATGACAAAATGAAATGTATTGTATTTCTTGATAGAATATTTATTTGTTTTGTGTGTATGCAGGAGAAAATGTAGGTATCTTTACATTTGCGTTGTAACCATAATTTCGTGCTACGTCATGGGCCATATACGCAGATTTCTCGCTTGTAGAAAAACAAACTAAAAGAAATTTGAAATAGGAAACAATACAAATCGGTAACGTTAAATTTTTTTAATAAATGAAAAATTGTTGAAACATACTGCGTTTCAGTCTTTTCTGAATAGAAATTGCTGCGAACAGGATAGATTCGGTTCAGATAGGGCAATGTAAAATTTGAATTACCCTATTTCGCAAATTTCTTAAGCTATCTCAACGACTTTCAGAATTTTACTAAAATTGACTTAAATTATTTGTGAATAGGGCTTGGATGATTTCCTAATTCTGTGAAAGCATATTTCTTAAAATGTTCTTTGGTCGAAAAAATCTTGAAAAGGGAAGAAGTAAGACATGAATGAAAATTATCAGGATGTCATTGGATTCCACTTGCTTTAGTTGATGTTCTTCAGTTTAGAAACCATGTGACTGGTACACGTGTTTGACTTCGGCGTGTTTTAGAAACATACTGTTTTTGCAAACGTTTTGGTCGATCAAAGCATTTACCTATTTCTTTTGTTTCTACCTTCCGTTCTGGCCATCAACCGAAGCCGTGCTGTGCACTGCATCAAATAATTGCATTGCGGTTGCGTCCGTCTTTGCCTTGAGCTCACCCATATGAAAGATATTTTGATTGACGAGTTCATTTTCAATATAGTGTTTTTCAAATTTCAAGTGCTTTCCAACTAGTATTCCAATGCCTGCCTAGTCTATTGGAAAACTAATGAAAAGAATCAGTGCTAAAACCCATTCCCCCGTGGAGAAGCACAGAGAGCTATCAGACCGTTGTTAACCGAGCTCAGGATAACTGGGTAGTACATAACATTACCCTGGGACTTGTTTCTGTTGATTTTATATACTTAGAAAAATGTGAGAAACTTGCGTTTCCATGACATTTATTGATTTTCAGAAACAAACGGAATGTTGCCAAAGCCAATTTAACGAAAATGTCCCTTCAAAGTCCATTAATAGAAAATCGGGGCATTCTACTACCCTGGGTTACCTGATGTGTAGGAAATTTTGTGCACCCCACTACCTCAAAATTTCAATGTTATCTTAAGTGCAAAACGTTTAGTGCTAGTTACGGCATCGGTAATTTATATGTGAAGAGTAGACCTACGCTGTGACTTGATATGAAGAAAAGGCGATCTAAATCGCAAATGACGCTTTTTGAGTACAAATAAAAATTTCTCCATAAAAACACAGTTGTTTGGGGGAACAGTACATACAATCTGTATCCTGCGTGTGTTTCGCTGCGAATATGCATTTTTTGTGAAAGTAATGGACGTCGGGAAGTCAGAAATAGTTTGGTCCGGAAATAACGGATGTCACATGTCGCAGGAATTTGCAATCAAACTTCGGGTTGCACTGCACTCCCATTTCCCGAATCGTCTAGGGTGTGACGGATTAAACTGTCTCTTGCACAGACATTCAAATATGGAGACTGTGTACTTTTCAACGCAGGTTATTCACAAACACGTGTGAGAACAAAATAATCGAATGTCAGGACACTTGAAATGCCTGCAGAGCTTACAATAGATATACCCTAGTGTTGTACGACTTGCACACAGCACGGCTGTTTACTTAAGCTTTATTTTGCTAAAATTGGACTTAGTCCTGAAACGCAAAGCATACCAAGTTGCTTATGTTCGAACACCAACAAGAAACAAGCAAAAACATTTCCCATAAGGAAGCCGCAACACAATGTGCAACGAACAACCATGCAAGAAATGTACGAACAAAATGCACCAATCAAGCAATCGCTCTCGAGCAAACACGCGCACATCCAATAATGGCATTACATTCACCTTAGGCGCATGGCCAGAAATTGTGATAGGGGGTAAACAATAACTACAGTATGTCTCAACATTTAAATATTAAATGCTCCTTGCTTTCAAAGCATCACCCATAAAATGCGCATTTTCCTGGCACTTGTTTTCTGAATAATTAAGTCCAGATTTAAGCCGGCAAATAGAAAGTCTATTTTCGTTGAGTTGACAAACTTTAGAATTTAGTTAAGTTCTGAGCTTCAACTCCGGGTCAAAGCACCATTTGCTCGAAAAATTTTCCTGCAAAAGTGCAAGTTAAAACCTCGATGTTCTAAGTGCATGATCCGCAGTATGCCTTTTGTGCCCAATATTGCAGTTGAGCAAAAAACCATTGTGGCCCCAATTATGATTGCGCTTTTTACATTTACACGCTTCTGATGCAGAACCGTCGCCAGAAAGTCTTTAAGGGGCCTTACGTTTCTGCAGGAAGGCTTGATATTCTGAAAATTTGACAGCATTCCACTGATTTATAGTGTTTCACATTTTCATTTGGGGGCTTGGATCTTTGTTTGGGGAGGTAAGCCCATCAAAGCCCTCCTGGGGCGATGGGACTGTTCTGATGAACACCAACACGCATTCAGTCGAAGCCGAGTAGCCACTTTGCTCTAACACACCGATTCCGATGTAGGTTTACAAAACTTGCGCACATAAAAGACGTTTGATCTTGTTCAGTTCTTGAGCTACTGGTTAACGTATGCGGCAGATAACGTAGCGTCAGGGTGAAGTCTAAATAAATCACTTGATGTTTTCTGATGATATTTGTGTGTTTGTCCTAGTGTGCGTTGGTTGCAAAGAACATTAGATGTGTGCCAGGCGTATGCAGAATCGCATGGTACTGCAACAAAACTGTTTGTATGACGTTTAAGGCAAAGAGTGCAAAATGCACAGTCACTCCATTATTGACACTGTGTGGTCAAAACGTAAAATCTGCTGACCGCTACAAATATATGGAAGTGGTGCTGGACACTCAGCTCTCAGATAACGAAAACATTCAGAGACAACTGTAAGAAGTCATTTTGGTAAAACGTCAACAACAAAAACAGATCCCAATCACTACCAACGTTGGTGGGAGGGGCAAATGGTGATTCAGAAATTGTTAAAATCTGGAAAGACTATTTTAAGGGAATATTAAATTCTCAAAACTCTGCCAATGGGTCTGCAGAGTCTGTGGAACACAGCATAGACTGCAAGGAGAACTATCTGGGTCT
>JGI24021J15306_10007381_pt1 | contig 13385 bp, 11 predicted proteins | sample Ectturendosymbi1_FD_15306 | JGI IMG/M metagenome (IMG submission 15306) | reverse complement strand
CACCAAACTTGAAATAGTGTAGTACCAGTATCTTCTCAAAAAGTGCGTGAACGTGTGTTCTATTTACTTTCATGATGTTCATTCACTTTTACTTGGTGTATGTTCGTCACTTTCTGAACCACCCTGCAACTGTATTCTTGGTCCTTTTTGGCGTCCCCTTTGGCTCAGCGCCATGGGCGTCTGCAAGGGGGAGACAAAACGGGCATTTGCCCCCCTGGAAATTGGGACTAAGAACCAAATTTTTAAAGAAAACATGAAGTCAACAGCTTAATTCCGATTAATTGATTTAATTCTTGGCATGGCAGTTTATTTACCGGTATGACACTCACACTGCACGCGAGCCAGGTTCACTGTTCTGGTGTAGTGCAGTGATGAGAGCTTGTGCCACTCCTTTCCCGGCAAAAATAGGTTGCGAAGCATTCGTGCGGATTGTTCTACTGTTGGTCTTTATTGCGTAACAATGGCATGGCAGCAAATCTTCAAAGGTTTACTTCAAGTTACGGTAGTAGACGTTTTGCCGCATGTAACTGTTGAACGCAAATTAACATCTTGACAGGTAATGCAATGACTACGATACAGTGACTGCTGATAGGGGAAAGGCACATAGTTTTATACTGTGTGAAAAGAACCATCAGTAAACTCGTAGCAAAGGTTCCACAAGTTCGAAAAATCCGTTGTTAGCGTTGAGACTGTGAGTGTGATCAAATAACGCTTATGCAGGCTTTTTTTCACACAGCACATAAAAGTACGTGGCTTGTTAGGATACAACTAGGCAGGCTTGTGGGAATACGTATTAACCGTTTAGTAGTGTTTTTCTACCTTTTTGCTGTAGCCTACAGTGGAACCTTCCGCAAATGTTCACGTTGCTCATGGAATCCTATGCAATGATCTAAGTGTTTTTATTGCTACAACTGCATAGAACTGTGGTTGCGAATTTCGTCCCAGGCAAATTCGGTTTGTTTCGGTGGAACCCCTGGCAGCCACTCACGGAACCCCGGTTGAAAATCAATGACTTAGTACTTTGCGAAGAGTCAAAGCGTGGCTTCAATCGACAATGTCAGATGGACGCTTGCCCAGTTTATATATGTCGAGCGTTCACCGTGAAAAAATCAGCAAAGACGAGCAAGGTTTTATTGAAAGGGTGCTTGATCGTTTTGGACGAGATCTCAGACGTTTGCAGCTCTTGTTTTAAAGTGACGCTGACAAGTCTTGCTCGGTAAAAAAAGTCATTATTTGTGGTTTCTGTAGCGACCATGGCAATGCTTCACTGAAAAGAAGTACTCTGCTTCGAAAATCTGCAGATGGCCTATTGCGTAAATAAGGTTTGGGCAAATTACGGCCAGCGGGTAGCATCTTGTGCGGCCCGCATGGCAGCCACACGTACATAGATAGTATATATTTCGAATCCATGTCATAGCAATTTTATCGATTGGATTAGAATTCTCGAGATTCTATTCCGTCTATGTGTACGACAGCAGTGTCAATGTGAAATAAAACAACACAAAGTTATAATAATATTAATTATCAATTCATGTTTTGAAACGTAAATTGTAACTGAGGCAGATAAATGTATTATATGCGCCCCCTGGTAGCAATAAAGTTTTTAATATGGCCCTCTGTAGAAAATGGTTGCTCACCCCTGTTGCAAATTATGGTACTATACATGGCCATTGCTGCCAACAAAGCGCATTATCACACCCGGCGCCGCAATATGGGCGTCGGAAGGATTTTTTTTCCCGGGGAGGCTAACTACGGAATTTTTCCAGAATAGCCAAAAATATTTTTCTAAAGATGGCCAAAAGTGGTGAAATTTCATTTTTTTCCATTTGAAACTAAAAAATCAACCTTATTTGCTAAAAAGGTGTTGGGAAAATATCAAATTGAAAATCCAAGGGGTCTTGGTCTCCCCAGCCCCCTTCCCATGAACATGGGAAATTATCTTTAGGGCGTAGAAAGTGTAAAGGGTTTTGTTAACGTCCATTTGCAGTGCATCGTCAGCAATTTGCAAAAGATAAGCAAAATGTCGACGTCGCCCTCCCTGGAAAAATTTCTGCGGACGCTCATGCTCAGCGCCCTAGGCAGGCGCCTAGTTAGCCTAATGGTAGCACCGGCACTGCAATACAATACATTTGCCTCCGAAAGACCTCAGGTTCAAACATTGGGGCTCCAAACTTGCTTCTTGCCCCGGGCGCCATCTAATCTTGTTTCACCCCTGGCTTCAGAAAATAATAAAAAAATAAGGATGTAAGTCACAATTGACAACATTTCTTAGATTTCAGGACAGTAAAATTTTCTAAGTCGTAGTAGCCTACTTCAAAGAAAGGACAGATCTTAGAAATAAGGACGGTATGGTAGCACTGGATATGAGTGCTTATCTAGAAAACCACGCGGTTATTAGAGCGTCCCGGGAGTAACGTAGCGAAGCTTTGATTTAAACAGCTTCTTGTACTGTTGACATGGGCGTCGGAATGATTTTTTCCAGGTGGGGGCCAATAGTGGATTTTCCTAGTGGTAGCATAAACGATTTTTCCAGGGGGACGCCAAAAGTGGTGAAACTTCAATTTACCCAGACGAAACTAAGAAAATTACCTTTTTTTGCTGAAAATTTAATAGGAAAATGTAAAATTTCAAAATCCAGGGGTTGCAAAACCCCCCTGCCCACCCCTTCCGACACCCATGACTGTTGATTGTCATGTAATTGTGCCATATGTGCGCAGTTCCCCATCCAAAATGGTAATATTTGTATTGCGCTGCAGATGGCATTTTGTGTAGTTGGAAAACTTTCCCAAAGTAACGTGAATGAACAAACGAATAACACTTTTGTATTCAAGCAAGACTGTATTTTCAGATCGAGAGTGGTTTTTCGGTATCTTAGAAAAAAGAGGGTGAAGTACTGGACTGGTCTGAAAAAAAACCCAGACCTGAACACAATCCAAAACCTGTGGAGTTACATGGAAAGTATGTGGCAGAAAAGCAATAATTCTGTGCTTTAGAGATGTCTCAAACAGATTTGGTTGTCTAGATGTCTTCCATGGTCTTTCATCTAGACATAGTGACAATGTTTGTTTACATTGATCAGTTCTTTTTTGCCATTGTGTTTTCATTTATTCTAATTTCCTCTGAAAATTGGTTGCTTTTTGCATGATGGATGGCTTTTTCCATTGTATCTGCTCATTAGCTCAGATCTGAGTTGTATGAAACAATAAATCTCTCTCTCTCGTCATACTTTTGCAAACGATTGTTGATTCGAAATCATTTGACAGTTTCACATAATCTATTTGCGATTCCTGTTCATATCGATGAACATTTGGAATAAGTGCCGCACAGTCAAAACCAGCTGCGTTCATGGTGTTTCTTGACCTGTTGAGACGTGGATGTTGCACACGCAACGTGTGCGACAACTTACCACCGTACAGCGACCGCTTGCACCCGCTGGCATGTTCTTCACCTACAAAACCAAATCGGTCGCAGCAGCCGCGACGCTTGTTTCATGTGGTCACGTGATTGAAGATCAGCAGCACGGTCTTTTTTCAATTCAGCAACGCAATGGGCGCGCCATCGGTACAGTAGGGCGTGCCTATTACAGCTTGACTGCTCGAACAGCTCCCGGTCGAAGAAAGACTGTAGCCTACTTATGTGATATGCAAGTCTCGCGATTACAGTTCGTGGTAGGTAGTTGATTGGAAACGTTTGGTATCCCAGATGTATTATTTGGTTTGTCTAAAAAGTACTTGTTTTATGACTGCTCAGTCATTTTGGTAAGGTGTGGATTAAGGACGCAGTCGATTGATTCTTTTGCAGGAATAACGCAACATGCGTTTGACATAGACGGAGAAAAAAGTATTCTTTTGTGGCTTGAAAAAAGCAACAAAAGACAGTGCTTTTGTGGCATTAGTGTGTTGCAACAAGTTTGCGTTGGAGTTGCTTATCACGTCTCTTGCTAAGTAAATGGTTTGAAGGAGTGAAGCGTAGATGCTGAATGAAACTGAAAGCCAACAATCACCTAAAGAATTTCTGAGAAGTATGTTGCTTATGAGCACTGCTTACATGGTTCCTTACATGACAAAACGCCAGTTGTGAATAATGTTATGGATCATCTGGGCCTGTTCAGCTGTAGGGGTCATCAAACAAGTTCTAGGCCGACGTGTCAACAGCAACAAGAGAGTGATTGTAAATAAACTTACTGTTCCGAACGTTGAACAACAATCAAGCGCATGATACTAATTTGCTGATTTCAATCTCTGAGCATGGGGGAGAATACCAATAAATTAAAATTATTTCAGGGCGTCTGAATCTGTTGCTCAGGACATTTTCCAACTGTTTTGAAACAAAATTTGGTTCTTTCTATGACTAGCACCACGCAGGTGATAAAGTAGGCCATATCCTATAGAAGCTTGCAAAAATGCTTTATTTTGAAGAGTTTTGGAACATTGTACATATTGTTCTCTCGCATATGCTTCTGGCATGTGATCCAATTACGATTTGTTCACTTCGCTGAAGGTTTTGCCATAGCGTTCTCACTGATAACAAGTAGTGAAGCTGCTTTTACGCGTGAACGTCTATTTCATGACGTTACCACAACAAAAACTCGTATTAAAAACAGGTATGGTTCTTGAGCGCACTAGCTGCAGTAATTGTTAATTGTCAAAGACATAAATCGTAATATTAGCCATCCAACACGAGTAAAACATTCAATAATAAGCTACATTTGGCCTCTGGATTTTGTTAGAAAAAGTGTTCTGCGGTGTAAATGAATGTTGCGTATATGTTGTGTCTTTACTCTTAACTTGCCTAGTGCTTTCGTTGTGTTTATACTCGATTGTTGTGTAAAACTTCTGTCTGTCGTAAATGCAACTGCTCCTCAATTAAATTCTTGCGGCCTGCAAACCTACTTCAACACTTCGCTGTGCCACAGGTACTGAAACTTCCGCATTGCATTTGGCTTATAGTCATGGTTAACATTTGCGTAAGATCACCTTTACCCAGAATTGGCACAGCCCCATCTGCAGTATGTTGGTCCTAAACGTTTGAAGTTGATTTTACTCAGAAAAGTCATGCAGGACGGTTGGCTTCTCGAATTGCTAGCTACAACCCATCAAAACCATGCGCAAATACCCTTCGGAATATAGTAACTTAGATTAACGCGCCAAAGTAGAGTGGATGCCGTTGATACGCTATTAATATTGCGCATTTTGTTTGGCGAACTGAAAGACTCCTTGAGTGGCGATGAACTGTACACATAGTTCTTGCAGTTCGTATCTATTCACGCTTCAGTCAATGCAACCAAGGGACGCAGCCCACTGTGAATGGGCTTACGTCACACGACGGGTCAACGCACACGAGAAATGACGTATGGCACATGTAGGATAGCTTGTTTTGCATTGCGAGCTGTGGTAGAAACTCAGCATGAGGAAATTTTGTTCTGAATGAAGCTACAGCTGCAGAGGGCAGACACATGACTGTGACCCAGGGTTGTCGGGGTACTCTTTTTTTTCAAATTAGACTGTTGAACTTTGAGTTTCGATCTAATTTATAAGGAGGCGGTTTTCTTGGCTTATTTTTGGATCTGCAAGATCATCAGACAGACAACGCATTTTCAAAAGTTTGCTCCTTGTAATTCTAAAATTAAAGCTTTAAATCGATATAAATTTGACTATTTCCATGGTGGACGTAACCGCTATACATGATCGTATCTTTGCAAGCGTCGTTCTCACAACAAAATCCCAACAATAGTGAATAACCGATGCTAGGTTATGCGCAATTGCGAAGTGTGCAGTATTCGTGATGTTCTGTGCGATAGATCGAAGTTAGTATATGTCAGCGGTCCCAAAACTTTTTGGATGCTGGGCCAAATTCGCGGTCTTATCAGCGTCCACGGGTCGGACTATTTTGCGTATTGAAAAAACAAAAACAGCAGGAATAACATTAATCACGTTTGTGTATATTGCTATTTGTTTTCCTTGTTCGGTAACATGTTTGCAATGTGACGTATGAAACTGCTTCTTTTGTTGCATAATAGTTGCAATATTTGGTTCCATGCTTGATGTTGAAATACGGAGAGTATCGCGCAAATCTTTTTACAGCAGTCAGATACGCTTACGCTTCAAACTCGAAATGCCTACTACAAGTTACAGATTTCGCTAATGTAGAGTCTACACCAGACTAGACGCAAGGGCCGCAACCAACTGACATTTTCGGAGGGAAGGAGCAAAATGATTGTAACTTGTTGTACGTAGCAAATATGTTTTTGAAAAAAAAATTTAGCGGGGCAATTGCCAAGTTTCCCCTGCCTGGTTTCGGGCCTGCTAGGAGACAAGCACATATGTTAAATATTAAGGTGCTGGTACGCACTAAGGACCTGCGCGGGTTGCGGATACCCGCATTTGCCGGACGGTTGCGGGTTGAACTTGGTGCGAGGCGGGTCGGGTGCGGGATAAGAAATCTTTTGTGCGGGTAACTGAATGTTGACCCAGTGCAAGTGACATGAGCAAGAAAATCTACAGAGATCTTGCGGTACAAAGGTGTAGCAACATTCTCCAGTGGTGGCGAGACCACAGATTAAAGTTTCCAGCTCTCAGTGATCTTCCAAGAAATAGGTTTTGGGTGATGACAACTAACGCTTCTAGTGAACAAGCGTTTTGTACGGCTGGGCATGTCGTCAATAGCAGAAGAGCAAATTTAAAGAGTTCGTCAGTGAACGACGTTCTCTTTGAAGCTAAGAAAGAAGAGCTCAAGGTTGACAAAAAGGTTTCACATTTTTGCATTACAGTGTCTTGTATGAGCTTCTGCTGGCTTTGAAATGAACCACTGAATAATTTTCCACAAGCGGTGAAACACGTTGCATGAGATTTTAATGGTTTGCAGACGCATGCAAGTTTAAAATCTGCTGGTTAGAAGTTTGTGGGTGCGGGAGTGTTACCCGATTTCTCAAAATTCTTGCTGGTGCGGGCCGGGTTTAAATTGTGCGGGGCGGGAGCGGGCAAAAATTATCAACCTGCGCACAAACTTCCAACTGAAAAGCAGCTATATGACGTAACAGCTGTCCGTTTTCACGTTTACTTGTCTGTGTTGTTTGCAAAGTATAACATTACAAATGAATGGCGTAGAACATAAGCAAACCACTTTTATTTCATACATTGCAAGTTGGCAAAACTCAAACCTTTTTAGTTGAACTTTTGATTGAAGCGGAAAGGTTAGTTGTTTTTGTTTCTAAAGCTTTTATCGAAATAAAATTCTCAATTACAGCAAATGATTTTTGCTTTTTGTGTAATTACATCTCACATTAATTTATTTACACGAAATTTGTACAATGCTGAACATTCCTAGAAAAGCTCGCGGGCCGGATTGGAACCCTTCGCGGGCCGGATCTGGCCCGAGGGCCGGACTTGGGGATCGCGGGTGTATGCGCTTGGAATTTGGGACAATGGAAATTGTATAGTACGGTTGTTGTTTTAACATAACGTACAAAAGGTAGGGGTGCTGCTTAATGTGATAGCAACGTTTATGATTGAGGTTCGTTTTGGTAGCTTTTCTATTTCTGTTTGTGCTGTTTATGCAAAAATGACGGGATAATCCTAATGCCAGGGCACCTAATGTGTTATTTTAATTTACAACATCATATCCCGTCTCCTAATTAGACAAAATTCCCTGGGTGGTTGGTGGTTTACACTTCTCTTCCATCTCTTCTAGAATGCGCAGCGGAAAAAAATTTCACAACAGCCACAATTGACGGTGCAAGCGTTTGCATGTAAAACTCAGTCGACTTTTTCTAGCAACGATCGTGGAGTTTCTGTGCATGATGGTTTTCTACACCAGACGAGCGTTTTTGCGTTACACTTTACACTAATTAAAATTTTTGGTGGCAAACAAAACCATTTCTTCAAGATGGCCAATGGTTTTCCGGCGATTTACACAGCATCAGCTTGCAGTAATTGCAAGTTTTAATTGCAGTCGGTTGCAAGTCCATGCAGTTACTCTTTAGGCCCGTAACCAGCTTGGGACACCAAGGGATGCCAAATTTTACATCGATAGCACGATTTAGAAATACAATAGTTTTAAATTATGTCCAACAAATATTTCAGGGGGGGCTAAAGTTTTTCCGCAAAACTTTTTTGCGCCCCCCTTTGTTACGGGCCTGGTTGTATTCGTTGCTTTGCGTCAGTAAGAGCCGAATGTCTAAAGATCACAAGCACTGGAGGGTTTGTGATCCTGTACTAATTGCTTTTCTTGGGACCCGTTGTATCTACTGAGATTTTTTAGGCATGTTTTGGTAAATAGCTGTAATCCGCCAGACGCGCGGCCCTTAATTCATGTCCCAAGCTCCACGTCTGCTCCGACTATAGATATACCACATTGCTGGACGGTGTGAGCACTGACAATTGCCGTTTGGCACAGTACACATTAAACATATCCGGTTACAAGGTTGGTGGCGTTGGCGTGACAAACTGAGCGTTTTGTTTGAACCGCGCTGTGCGAGGCATATCCGTTGCCACTGCTATTGCGCGAACAAGGTTACATTTTGTAAATATGCAGACCGGTCCCCCCTTTGCTCAGTAGATGGGAAAAGAAACAATGCCTGTCTTTCAACGCCATTCTTTCCCGGCTTCGAGGAACGGTAGTTGACTGCATCACTGTAGTTTATCTGATTTGCGCACAGTGCGGCAAGTCAAAATAACTAATTGCCAAACCTTTTTTCATGGATTTCTGCATTTTGCGACGAAAATGGCCACGTTACAACCACTGACTTCAATGCGCGTAGGCTACTCAACATTTTCAAAAAAAAGCACTTACCGGTAATATTGAAGTGCGTTTCTCACGATTGTTTGCAGTAACCCAGTAACCCCTAACCTTTTCTGGTATGCAGGCCCTTAAATACAGTATATTTTTAAATGGCGTATCCCAAATATCATAATATGCAGGGTGGTGCCTTTTAGAGTACCTCGGCGTGAGAAGTTAACTTGAAAGCATAACTTGATGAAGGAATTATTAAATTCGGAATCAGTAACTTTGAAATCATCCTGTTAGTGCAATTGTTACCTAAACCAATAGCTAGTTGTAGTTTATCAGTGTTTACATGTGAGATGACGCTACAACTCGCGGATATGTTGCTTTACCTTCGTGGACCCCAGGTTGGAAACCGCCGCAATAAGGTGGTGATATTTCCTCCTCTTGTGCATTGGAGACTTCGGAAGTTTAGATTTTTTCGTATTGGTATTGAGTTTTCTTGCTATAAATAACAATAATATTGAAATCTCATTTGGTCGTGGCAAACCGTCTAGGTCGATGCAAAAACGCTCTTGTGCTGCAGAAAGTGTGGACCATTATGAATATCAATTAAAACTGAAACTCGAATCAGTTTTTCTTGAAACTCGGACAATTGTTTGTACATTGCCTGTTTCCACTTTTTTCAGATAGACCAGTGGCTTTTAACTTCTTTGTACCACGAGCCATTATAGCAACCCACTATGGTCCAACGACCTCAATCTAAACTCGAATCAAGCTAACGTAATACAGCTGTGTACATAAAATTTCTACTTGCGACCCCTCCAAAAATATTTCACGACCCCTCTGAGGGTAGCGAATCCAGGTTGAAAACCACTGAGATATACATTACGTTTACTTGGGCCAAACGCAATTGTGAGTTTTAAGTGCCTTACGCTCAGAATCGCCGAAGTTACCACCGTTGAAAAGAGTGTGGATATTTGCACCGACAAAGGGTGTTAAAAAGGAAGTCAAAATTAGTGTTACTTTTAGCAATCCTTTTATAACCGATGTCCTTACAACGCCGTTTGCGGTGTACCTTATGCATTGTTTGTTTCACCAAGGTTTTGTAACTTAGGGCGAAAAACTTGATGGCAATCAAGGCCTGTATGTGACTGCAACGCTTCTGCGCTGCCTTGCAACGCCATACTTCGAATGTCCTTGTTCAACGACAAGCACACGAAATATGACCAGATGCGCTGCACCAGCGAAAGAAATTACGGACCTTTCAAGTGGACGTTTTCTAGAATGTTCTCCCGAGCGCCGGGCATTCGATGTAACGGCACCCCATCAACACATGTTGCTCCAAAGAACTACTATCGTGCTGTTAATGGTTTGGCAAACTGGAAAGATAACCGCAAGAAAAAGTTGTTGATAAAAACTGTGTTTTTCTCAGTCCTTTTCATGCAGTTGTGTATGCTGTTGCTGTCCAGCAGGGGAGTGCCTGACCCTAAACGGATTAAATTCAACGAAGACGCGAAACTGCCCAAGAGCGCTATTGTTGATCGGTTGTCCAAGGATTACAGCTCTCGTGTTGGTGCGAACAAGAAGCAGTTGCCAGACGGTTTTGTGGAACGTAAAATTAGTTCGATAAGAGATGACCAAGACCTCAGCGACCGTACCCCATTCAGCAGCAGTGCTGGCAAGACGCAAGACGGGACCGCACTTGACCGCAACGCTGCACGTCGCAGCAGATCACGTGGAAATAAACTCGAACTTGGCGAAAGACCTTCAGTTAACGGTAAGTGCGACTCTACTCTTGAAATGACCTCTGTGGAGATTTGTGTGTGCTCGTTGTGTCGTCACGCCACCATAACATGTGGAGACGCTGCTTGACGCCGCGACGCCTTGGGGCGGTTGGCGCTCGCATACTGCAGCTGCCAGCTCGGGTCGAGCATGCCATTTTCAGTTCTCAACTTTCATTACGGCGAAGACAGCCCTGTCCAACTTATTGTATTTGCTCTACAGATGGTGGTTGCGATTTATGCTGAATAAAGGCTAACGTGTTTGACTCTGCTCAGAAGGTATCGTCAGTTGTGTTTTATTCAGCAAGAAGAATCTCCCTTTGTTTCGCACATGTCGACGCACAGCACGGTTCCCGGCGTCAGTAACTATGAAGGTAGCGCCGAACCATTGACTTTGGTTTTGCGAGAAAAACGAAGCAGTATTTCGTGGGGCGTTTCATTAGCTGCTGGGTAGGCGATTGGACTGTGTGAAGAGCTTCGGCCGACACCTCTTCCCATATATCTTCAGAAAGAACTTGTCCGTGTAATAGCAATGTGATTGTTTTTAAGTTGAAAAACGTGCACCTGGTTGCATATTATTAACTGTTTGCTGTTTTCAACGCCTTGAAAAAGTGGATTGTGTGAGTTGTTTTCCTCCAAGCACTAAGTCTAAGCCTGAATGTGATGCAAGAGACAAGTAAAACTTCCGCTCTCTGCGTACTTTTGTCGTTAATTTTTCAACCAATTTAAGCAACTGCGACGAGGCATGAAGTGTTAAAACGAAAACCGAGTACGAAAGGATTGTACTTTCAAAACTCGACGGGGAACGTGATTCAATGCTCAGGATAAAGATGTTTTGTGGCAACCTGATGAAATGGTCGTTTCAGCCGATTGGACGAGTTATGATAAGCGCTTTTGTGTTTTTGCCTAGTGCGCACTGCACAAGCCAAACGCTATCCCGCCGTTGGCCTGCCCATGCACGTTCTGTTAATACACTGTTGAACTGCCCCATGGTAATGGGGCATGTCCATAGATTTAATTGTATCTATACATACAAACTTACGAAACTGCGGTTGTTTTCTCAGCTGTGTCCACGCATTGCTCCGGGCTGAATGCGGCCAAAGTTTATTTGACGCCTAAAAACCCAAGGAAGACAGGACACACTACGCCTTCCCTTGTAACGCAAAGAGTTGCGATATGTACATTAATGGACCCCTAAGGTCAAAATATTGATAGCATATCATGATAAAAGGGCATAAGAACTCATACGAAGCTGGACTTTAAACTCAAATGAGTTAAAAAAATGCTGCAGATTGTGTGCAAACCTTCAGTGTGTTGATCCCAGTAGCTGCAAAACAATTTTTCGTGTGTTGCTCATCCAGCTTTGGATCAAACGCTAGGCGTTGGTCTTTTGAATGGTTGGGCACCAACAACTTTAAAATTGCCTGCTCCAACGTTTCGATTTCTTCGTAAGAAAGAGGACGAGTATTGCGGAGAACCCCTCTGTTTTCGCAGAGAAAACCATACTTCCTCACGACTTTGTTGCTCCTTTCCTACCTTGCTCGCAGCGTGTAAAACACGGGTGTTTGACTGTTAGTGTGTCAAGCGAACTAGGAATTTTTACTTCNCGGCGAGGCAATGCGCCTTGAAGTTTCGAAATTGTACTTACCCGATTTGATCCATTACATTCCCTGTAAACGAGTAGCACAAGTGGCACGAGCGGCACAGTTGAATAAAGTTATGTGAACTTAATCAACAATTTCGGACCTCGGCAGTTGAAGTCATTCGAAGGCAAACGCTGAAAATATATACAATATTAACTTTAATAAAGAAACGAACGAAGAAGCAAAGCAGCAGCATCGAACAGTACGTTACCCGGAGTAAACTGCCACAGTCACTGGACGACACCAAAAAGCAAGCGTTCGCAGGAATATGTAGGTGGCAGCCCGGAGGACAACCACCCGCCGAGAGAATAGCATGTCTCAGATTAAATTTTGAGAGCAACCACGCGGTCTCTCTGGGCGAAACGGGCAATCGATCTTGTCCCGACATTGGCAACACCGGAGCATGCAGCAAGAGTTCCTAGTTTCAGTAACAATGTTATTCCGTGGTTCTCTAGTTTGGACTCGTGTGGTTTACCATCCAGATCCAACTCCTAAATACTGTATTTTAAGGGGTTACAAAATGACTGAACACTGATTGTTGTTTTTTGCAACCGTCCTGGCGACATGTTTTTCCACGTTTCTTACAACAACATACTTGGGTTTCAGTATAACTTGGAGTCCATACACAAGCAACAGGGCTGGTACAGGCCGCTCAGAAAAAGCCCGGTTAAAATTACGTTAGCAAGAAATGTGAAGTTGTAGAAATATGGAGTTGTAAACATACTAGCAGTTTTAAGTTACTCATGCGTGTCGCGCACCAGGTAACGCGCGCTTTGCGGACGCTTACTCGACACGCATGAGTAACTTGAACTGTTTCCAGTGGCGTAGCCAATCCAAAAATTTGGGCGGAGGTCAAAATGTTTCATTTTAGGCGAATAACACTATTTTCCTTAAAACGCCTCAAAGCACAAAATTATTATATTTTCTAAAAATTTGGTGGAAGAACCAGCAAAAATTATCATCGGGTCCCTGCAGGTCCATACCGGGTACCTAACATTTTCCTTAAAAAAACCTTGAGCTAACACATTAGACAGGCTTGCCTGAGTTCACAACATATCGGTGCAGGTTCGTAAATCTCTACAAATGAATAATGCTGCACTAGAATGAACAGTTACCGCCGAGTTCGGATGCGGTTAATGCTTGTGTAAAAATCCGTATAGGCTGCAGCAAAGGGTTGTCTTTTTGTGATAATAAATAGAGAGAAAAATCTTAGTCGATAAGATTTTAAGGCACCATG
>JGI24021J15306_10007379_pt1 | contig 13387 bp, 7 predicted proteins | sample Ectturendosymbi1_FD_15306 | JGI IMG/M metagenome (IMG submission 15306) | reverse complement strand
CTTGATTGCTTTTTTACATTTATGGCTGAAATTTTGCAAGGGTATTGACAAATACTGGATCGTTCCGGTAAGAAAATTATTCTACTTTCACCACTGTATATAACGACATTGACATGCTCAATATGTTTTGCAACGAATTACGAGCGGGACTTACTGTGTTTACCTGAATTTAGCATTTTCTGCACGGATTTGAACGTTTGGCGATAAACTGCGATTGTTGTCTTGCTTGCATAACAAAGTACTTTTATCAAACAGTGCAGTGGCTTAGCTGCTGTACATATCAATCTTCCAAAATTTGCACATTTTTTGTTGCACGAAAAAAGGTATTGGTCTTGCACCAGAACAACTTAGAAAACTCATCGAAAATGCGTTTATTCTGACATTCTTCCATTTCTTTGTTGCGGAAGGAGAGCGCTACTGGCTATATCTTTGTGTACTGCATGTAGGCCGGTGTTTGATATCGATATTTTTGCAGCAGCTTCAAACACGAAGCCTACCATTAGGTCGACTGCTCGCATCATAGCTAGTCGGTCTAAGTCTCATCACTGCCAACATCGGTTCCGCACAATTCAGTGGTAAATTCATATATTGATATGAAAGAATGTGTTTTGCCTGCTATACATGCTGTCTGTGTTTTTTCGCCGTCTGTGACGTATGACTGCAAAATCTTTTTGGTCTTGTAAATGAATCCTTTGCTACTTGTCAAAGAGCGCAAAATCCCTCTCGTAGTTTCTTTTCTTGTCACTTCTTCGGTTGTGGACGACCTTGATGCAAAGTTAACATCCAAATTCTGTTTCAGCAACATGTATATATATACATCAATTATTTTATGAAAACCAAAACATGTACTTTGTTCTGAAATGAACGAGGAGCGTTTTTGTAAGCCAACTGTTGCTCTTATTCTATGNCTCGACGTTCGACGTCTTCTCCAAACTTCAAGNAGTATGAGAAGTGAAAACGCTGCAGCGACTTGGTTTCTATTTATTAGTTTCAAATAAAATTATTCTGTTTNGCTAACATCCAAAATTGATTTAAGTGTTGACTTGTAAAAAAACTTGAAAAAATGGGCTTGTCGCTAAAAATCGCGTTAGTGCGAAGTGAAAAAACAGACTAAAGCACTTGACCGCGATTACTTCTCGCGAATGAACCGACCATAAGCAAGAAGATTCATTCCAGTCAAAAACATAATAAATAAGATAACTGATTTCAAGGACCTGTTTAAATATCGCTCCTTTTATGATTGATCCCGGAATCAAAGCTCTGCACAAGTTCCAAGCCAATGGATCTTGACAAATTGGTAGCATTGAGATCACGTATCTTGAGGCTCTTTAACCAAAAGGAGTCTGTCAAGCAAATAGACGAGTTTTTGACTTATTTGGCATGCGTCAAAATTAAGTTTCACCTCCCTGATATTGATTTTTCGGAAAGCAAATGCCAAAAAGGGGAACGTGATACAAATAAACGATTTTCGCTAGAAATTTTGGCCGGGCAAACTGCACAAAAAGTCAAACTTAAAACGTGATATGCCAACAAGAAACTTCGATTTTTGCAGTCGTAAATTTTACCTGATGTTCAACATCTGTTTTTTCTCGGCACCAGTAGAATTTCTTGGATGAAAGGAAACTTTGAAGATGAAAACCTGATTGCTATAATGTTGACAACACAAAAAAATAAATAAATAAAAACATGTGAAGTTCATATAATTGTAAAACAGACTGCTGAAGTGATATGAGCTTTTAAGAGTTTGCCTGTTACAATGGAAGATTGGCCAGTTTACTTCCACACTACACATTTTTCAGTTTATTTATTACTGCTTTGAATTGAGAGGTTTATGAGATTAGCTGTCCACTTGTGTTACGATATTGCTTTGACTTGGATAAGTGCGGAGTTTTCATAACCTTAATGAAGATTCTCATCAATTAATGCATGGCATGATGGCGTAAGACGTGTTATCTCGTCACGTGTATGTTTTATAATAATGGAATACTTATGCGATTGATTAAACGCATCTCTGTGGAAACATTTTCGAACAAGTGGCAATGTCTGTTGGGGAATGCTCTATTCCTGAACGTCATCACCTCGCTATTCAGCATTTAATCGCCATCCTGGATTTAATTTTTAACCAAAATGAGTATTGTAAAATATGTTGTTCTAAAAAACATTTAAGAGAAAACTAATTCGAAAACATATAGGTCGACGCTACAGGAAAAGCTAACTTAGTACTTATAAAAACTAAGAATGGGATCAAATTGGAACAGATTTGACAAAATAATATCGATTAAAGAAACCAGAGTGGAAATACTTAACCCAGAATATGCAATAATTGCCTGGTTTATATTTCGTAGCCTGGTCTTTTTCTTCCTTTCGTTTAATGCTGGAAGTTGGGCTGGAAATCCGTTTTTGAATAACTTCTTCAGCGGATTGATGGAATGTGCCGCTTGCTTGCTGTCAGTCGCTGTTATCAACAAATGTGAACGTCGGAGTATCATTATTTTCTGCTTGTCGTCATCTGGAGCTCTTGTGTTACTCATCGAAATACTCCAAGCAGTTGTTCAACCATCAGCAGGTATGACGCAAAAACGCTGTTGTCTTCAGCAATGTTTTAACGCTATGAATATGTCGTAAAACGCAAAGAACAAAATGCTTCGTGACTGACCTGCAAAACTGATCCAACTTTCAATATCTGCAGGACGTAAGGACTTGAGTTCGTTTAAACCATCTGTTTTTATTGGAGGTTGCTTTTCTGGGTTCATTCAATAAAAATCGTAAGCGGCATCGGTCCAGAAGCACATATTTTTCTTCATCCTAAAAATAATTTCCTGCCAATCATATTTAAAAAAGAATAGCCAACGCTTTAGTTTTACTGAAGAAAGTAGTTGCTTGTGAAATTAAAATAAAACTTTTCGTAATACACGATGTAAATTTAATACTTTCGTAATTTCCAACGAGGGCAGAAGCACAATAGCTGAGACATTTTTGGCTTAGACAGAAAAACTTCTGGTCTTAGTTCTTAAATCAGTTTCAACAGATGTCAGTTTCAAAATCAATGAAAGGATTCTTGCATGCATATCGCCAACAACTGGTCCAAAGTTATTAATTACAATGAGGTGATGGGCGTGTTCATCGAATGCGAACGTAACCACCGCACACATACAAGAAGGTAAACAATACGCGAACAATGCACAAGAGCACATGAACGAAAACCCTTAGGCAGAGTTTGATGTAGAGGTTACTACAACATCAACCGCACACACTTCGCTCTCCAGAAAGTGTTCCGATGGCAACGTAGACCAAAGCGACCGGGCTTCACAATGGACTGTATCTCATGTCGGAATGGACTTAGGAACTTCCTGTAACTTTCTCTCCTGCTGCCCCGGGCAAGGAGACCACAGCACAGTTCCAAACTATAAGGTCTTGGTTTGACCCACAGCAGAGCTTCTGACTTAACGGTACCAAAGTGGACGCTCTGACGACTAGGCGGTCAAGGGCCAGTCCGCTTAAATGTTCATAGTATTTTGATATACTCAAATTTTAAGTAAAGGTTTGGAATTTAGAACGCTCATCCTGTTACCAGGTAGCCGATTTTTGACTAGATGTCCATTGGTTGTGCCATTGATCAGGACAATGAAAGTATTGTATTTTTACGAGTGCGGTTTGATTTTAATTGCGATGACTCAGCATGGTCGAATACAACTACCTTTTGTTCGGTCGCTAGAAGTGCAACAAAGAACACAATTACACAAGGCGATTAAAATCTTCGTGAAGCATAAGGCGGTTTGGAAATCGTTTATCATTGCAGAAGTGATTTGAGTGTCTTTCGCAATGAGTAACTGATGAAAAAAGTGTCAGTGGAAAGATACAACTTCAAGTGGGAAGATAATTTTTATTCATATCTCTAAACCTATTGTTTCTCATTGCTTTAAGAGCATGCCTACGCCGAAACGAACGGTTTCTTTGAGTAACATCAGTACACTAACTTGGAGAAGAAATATCAATTGTAGAAAGAACATCGTGCTTCTGGTGGCTGTATATTCAGTATGGCGTAGATTTTTAGATCACGTATCCATACAAACACCAGAGGGTAATTCCGAAGAGCGAGTTGAGAACAAGTTGAAGAAGAAAAAGCGAGAAAAAAAAGCAAAGACCATATTGCTCACTTCTTCATGTCAAGACAAGTCCTCTGTTATCTTGCCGAGACTGCAAATCATCACATGACTGTGTGAATCACGCAGCACATCGTGCAATCTCCTACATTTTATTGAGCAACTTCGCATGTAATTTAGGCACGTTACTTCTCTTTACACAAAAATGCGTAGTATGAAAGTACTTGGCTGGTTATTTAAAACTACGAAGTTGTTGTGGCCTACAACACATGTTGCATACTGTGCTTTCATTTTCTATTGCCCCGTTTGTAGAGTATTTGGTGGACTAGTGTTTGTTTTGCAAGACGTTTGAGTTTAGTGTTTCAGGTCTTAGTAAAATCAGTTGGGATGTTCAAAGATGTCATCATTATAATGAGACATCCAGTTTTCCTGCTGTGGAGGAGATCACCTTTCTAACTTTTGCGAAACGGTTGCTTGACCCGGAGCCGTGTGCACCGCTACAGCAAACACACCTTTGTAACGCGGATTCGAGAGCAAGTTTAGCACTACCTAGTAACTGATTGCGTTTAGTCTCGCAGATATTGCTTCTTTGCGCTGGTGACCAGTTGTCGTGCAGTGTTGAAAAGCTGTTTTTTGTTTGTTTTTCAGCCGTAGACATTCTTGGCGTCGTTCTGCTTCTGGTTGCCAAATTCACCATAAGCGCTTCGTTCAACCTGCTGTTTCTGTACACATCAGAAATTTTTCCAACAACAGTGAGGTAAGCATAACCTGGCGTTCCATCACTACATTCTTCTGTTTACCTAGTTGACGATGTCAACCATCCCGCGGGAGATGCGTGGACCATACTGTCATACTGAAAATAAAAACAAGAGTGGGAAAATTGTTGTAACGCCGATCGTACATTTATCAACAAACAAATTTGAACACTGTAAAGAAATGTTACTCATGTGAACTTTCATTTTTAATGACTGCTGCTTAGGAATACTGCTCTCGGATTGTCATCTACCGGTGGAAGGATGGCGAGCATCATCAGTCCATTCTTAATACAACTTCAAAAAGAAACTGGTCGCTTAATTCCAGTAAGGAACCCACATAAAATCGTATAAAAAGGATTATAATATCTATAAGACTTGGGTTACGGGCTCATATGGTTTTGTTAAAGGCATAATTTTGCTGTTGGTTGTTAGAAAATGTGACGTAAGACGTTGTTGTGAGAAAAATAATGTTGCCCATCGTTAAAGCAACCTAGATTTGTTGCTACAAATTACATTCGGAATATAAATTTTGCAGACGTGATTAGAAAAAATAGTGTTAAAATCTTAACGAATGTCATCTGAGAAACTAATTAAGGTACTCCTATAGCGTGAGGTCTACTGCCATATGTCGCCTACCGGGGTGCGGCGTGAGGACTACCGCGTCAGTTCCCACATAGTGTGAGGTCCGGTGAGTTTCTATTGCGTGAGGTGTCAGGACTGGCCTTAACGTAAGCTGTGAAGTTTACCACCATGCGCATAGAAAAGGAAGCAAATGGAGCTCCTAAACCGGATTGCTGCTCGGCCTAAAATGGTTCACATCGATTGAAGGCACTGCAAAAACGCTGTCGGTACTTTTGGAGTGGAACGGCGTGACCGCAACACTCTAACCCAGTGGTTCCCCACCGGAGTGCCGCGGCACCTAAGGGTGCTATTTGCAATACTCATGGGTGCCAAAAATTCATACGTTTTTCAATATACCATTGAAGTATATTTTCAAAATGTCATCAAACCTTGAAGCAAATTGCTATGGGTTCGCCACTGGGTGCCGCAAATTATATTTTTCTTCCGTGAGGTGCCGAAAGCCAAATCCGAATTATGGAAAGGGCCTGTGTATAGGGCTCGGCTATTCATTCAAATGAGTGGCCTGTTTGTAGCAACCTAAACCAATTCCTTATAGAGAAGTTTTCTCCAGGAGGCCTTACCTAAACGCCATGGGGTACCAGCATTCTACTGTAATGCACCAACAACATTATGTGGGTCCAGCGACAGGGGGACACACACAGTCAATTTAGTGATCGTGGCTGGACGCTAAAATGATGATATATACAGAAGAGAATGCGAGGTGTTTATTTTTACTTTTCTTCCCATGATGCAGCGGTAGACCTCACGCTATAGTAGCACCATAATTAACAAAATTTACATAGATTGTTGGTCTTTAAGATTTTACATGGATATATTTTTGGGCTTGGCTTTGCAAACATTGATGTTATTAAACGACACCATGTTTTCAGAGATCGTTCAATTAAAAAGGAATACTTTTATTTATTTGAAAGGTTGTGTTAGGACTACTGCTACTATGTTCAGCTGCTATGGCTATATGGTGCCCTGAAACTAATCAGTCTGCAATGCTGTCAACTGTGGAAGAAGCGGAAAGCTTTTATCGGACGCAGCGTCGCTTTAGTTTGAGAAACAAATCGTAAGTTTTTATTAAGTCAGAAACATAACATATCTTCAAGATACTGTAGAAAGTAAAGTGCCTATATTTTCCTTTAACTCAAGGTAAGTTTGTTGGTTAAAAACGTGCGCGAAACAATAAACGACCCGTCCCCGTAATTTTACAATCAGCTGCTGAATCTTTTCTTTGATCGTTGCTGTCTGGAGCAGAGTAATGATGAAATACAGTGCGTTACTAAATGCATCTCTCTGACTCCTCTAAATACGTTACATTTTTAACGCCTCAGTGCGATGTAGAATTTTGTTCAAATTTCTGTATATTGATGAAGGGAATTAAAGAAAAATGCTGTCCTCCAATTTTGTGAAGAAGAAAAAGATAACAACGCCTTTGTCATCTATTTTTGAAAATTTCTGAGGGCAAAAATTTCTCAGCAATCTTTTTTTTGTAGAAAGGCACTTATTCTGCATTTTTTAGCGTTTTCTAACTTTTTTTGTACACTACACCACTACTTCTATCCCGAAATAATAAACGTAAGAGAATTGTTATTCAGCCAATTCTTTTTCTTGCAAAATTATATGGCTTAAGAACTTGATTTTGCCCTGTTTTTATGGTGGTTCAGTCAATTATCTTTGGACAATTCGTGATCAACCTCATGAATGAGCACAAATGTTGTTTTCGATTGTCTTCTGTACACCAAGTCTTCATTTAGAACTTCGTTCTGAATAATTTTGAACTTTCATCGTTTGAAAAATGAAACATCAAGATTTGGCGTTTTGAAACTTCACAAACGTCCAGTGAAAGAAACCTTGTAAATTGTGTATAGTATCATCTGTGCCTTGTAATTTTTTTTATTTGAGAATTTGTGAACTTGATTCGGGAATCGCCTGCTACGAAAATCTTGGGTTTGTAAATGTCATTCTAGGCTGGAAAGGGTTCGAAAATCGGGCTACAAAAAACTGGAAAAGTTAAAGTTTACCTTAAGTTTAAGAAACGCAGTTCCAAGTGAAGTTTTTTTAATTTTAAAGTGTTCTTTGAGAATTTGAGGACAAATGTTCTTTTGGGTCTTTTGGATCACACTCTTCCTTAGCCTCGCTTTTCTACTTGGTGTTACAAAAGACAAAGAAAAAAGAAGCATATCCAGCTCCAACAAGATTTAGCAAAGGATCAGATTGCGTATGACATGATCGCAAAGTCAAAATAAGGCACATATGTGTTTGTAATCACCACCTCTGTTTGAAAGAAATTTTGCTAATAGTAAACCAAATTAACATTGATATACAGGATTCCGGAGGAAAACAACAACAGAGTGGATTTTGTTCCTCCTGCTTCAGATGAAGAAGACTGTGTTTTCGACGCTGAATCCAGCATCTAAACCAGTGATTGTCAACCTTTTAGCTGAGGGCGTCAAATCCTGACCTACGACATGCTTAGAAAGCCGCACTAAAGAAATTTTAACACAAGTCAATTGACACGATTTGTTTTATTGCAGAACGAAGTCTGTTACACATAATAGAGATATTACTGAAAGACTGCTGAGAGCCGTACATAGGGTGCGTGGGAGCCGCGTTTGAGAACCATTGACCCAAACCATGCAATCCATTATCATTGCGAACTGAAGTTTATAGCAGCAGCTGTTAAATTGAAAATCGTTAGAATCTTTTCTCCACAGATGCTCACCGACAAGATACCATTTTGTTTGAAGACCTTTGATAAACATATCTTAAAAAATACAACTAGTTTATAATACAAACTTGTATCAATTTATGCAGGAAGTGCATGATTCGCTTAAACAGTTGCAAGCGACAGTTTGATCGCCAAGTCGACGCTTCCAAGTTCTTTCACTAATACCATCAATCATTGCGCTTCATATGTTCGAATGTTTTATCTCTTCTCATTAAAACATAATCAAACTAACTATGTTTCTTAACAACCCTAGGAGTCAGTGTCGGATATTTTTGTCCAACTCCGACTCCAGAAGTCCAACTGGATCATTTTTTGCATCACACTCCTAAGTTGCGAATTCCTGTTGAAATGGTACCATTGCTCTTGAAACTTTTATTGAAACAGAGGTTTCTTGCCGTGCACCACGATTTCCATTGATTGTTAACTACTAGAAAATTGTTGACAGCCAAACTTCATACACGTTATATTCAGGAGTCGGAATCGGAAATTTTAGAAAGGTCAGAGTTGGTGTCGGAGTCGGAAATTTTGGAAAGGTCGCAGTCAGAGTCGGACATTTTACCTACGACTCCGCAACCCTGCATAGAAGTCTTTTATCAAAAGTCTTTGTTACATCTGAATTCATTTTCATGATAATATACTAAATGTATGTTTTTTTCTCGCGTAGCAAATAAGACCAATTCTACTGACAAAACCTATGAAGTAGTTGCACTAACCCAGATGCAGAGTCGAAAATCTACCTTTGAAAGCCAGAAACGAAACCCAACCGTTATCATGTCAGTTTCGCTGTCGAAGCTGACGAATGAAATTCGTTGCCAGTTTCTCATCACACATATTATGAGTTTCCAAATCTAAATCACTAGGTAAGATTAACAATGACAGTTTAACCGAGCGTTCAAAACTCGCATTTCACAAATCCATACTGCTATAGCATATACTAGGGTTGGCCGACCAGTCAGAGATCAAGAGCCACATTTCTTGCTGTATTACCGCAAAGAGTCACATCATACACATGAGCACACACGAAAATCACCACATCTCTTCCTCACTCACACACATGCATTTGATCAGCTAGAATTATTGTAAATATCACACACCAACATGGCAATGACAGAACTTTGCAAGCCATTTGTTGTTAAGCGTGTTATTCATTGGGGCTTATGGTGATTACATAAAAGCAGCATGAAACCGTGCAAAGAGCCGCGGTTTGACCATCCCTGGCGTATACTCTTGCACTTAATTTCATAAGACTGCGACTGTTGCGAACAAGTTTTTGAAAATTGGGCCTTGATTATTATCTGTTTTGATTACTCAAACTTTGTTCTAAATTTCTTTAACTTCCTGTTGACCAGTGCGTGATTTCGTTTCCCGTCAATTGAGGAAATGGTAAATGGGTATCAAAGTTAGAAAATGTTGACATTGCCCATAATTGTACCAACTGTGTTTCGTTGCTTCGCCTGTGCTATAGGTAAAAGCGCACTCCACGACGTAAAAGATATTTGCAATTATAGTCCGATCAGAAGCTTCCACATTCAACAGTGTTCATGCTCAGTGCCGGCACGGGACAGTTTTGCGCCTTGAGCAAGCTTCAATATTTACGCCCAGTTACACGTCACTCTAAAACATTCGGCACATGGAAACCAAGAAAAAGTGGATTATTCGCCCCCTGAAGGCTGTGCTCTAAGCGGCCACCCACTTGACCTAGTGGAAGGCCCGGCCCTACTCATACTGACGTAAAAGCTATAAGCTGGTTCCATCAAAAAGTCAAGGGGCGCAACCAGCTCTTCATTTCGGCGGGGAGGGGGCATTTTCATGAAATTTCACCCGTGGTATAACTTTTTCGCAAACGGTCGCAGAAAAAGTACTCTTCGCAACATTTCCGAACATGAGAACTTTTCAGTTTTAATTAAGATGCAGACCGAACGATCAGGACAGAGTAAAAATTAGTAGCCTAATGCAAACACCTGTTTCCGTACTTAACTAATGCAGTCATGGCTTTAGTGTGACAGATGTATAGGAATAGGCTACTAGTAAACCTGCCTACCTTTTCGTCTTGTTTTAGCAAATTCATCAAACCAATTATCTACATTTTTGGAACTTCAGTTGAATATATTTCCTGTGAGATAATTTCTGCAGACGATATTGCGAGTGGTAAAGTTGTCAGATACAAGAGACTGGTGTGAATGTTGGGATATATTTTAATCACTGATGCTATTGTTTCAATCGTTGATACGAAACTTCGTCTGCCAACTGAAACACTCTTGAAAGGAATGCAAGCAGGAATGCAACTTGAACTTTACTACGAATGATTGGCCCAGGCTCACCACCAGATGTTGGTGGGCCTCCCCGCTTTTACCAGGACTACCAAAACAACACCTAATGACTTTGAGGCCCTTGTGAAATTCGAATTGCCCTTGCAACAGTAGAGCTTGGTTGTGAAACCCCCAACAATGGTTTAAGCACTGAACACAAAATGCAAAAATTCTTAAACAGTAGCCTGTAGTAATGCCAGGCAAACGTAAAGCTAACGCAATGTGAAGATAATATGTTGTTTCTGTCACCAGACATAATCTACTGGCTACAAACTCGCTTCACTGGTGTGATAACAATATAGTATTTATTGTTGACGTTTCGAGAGTGTATCCAAACTCTCTTCCTCAGAAGATAGGCAAGAAACAACATCAAAGCGTACACACACACTGCTTTGTGCGTATCAGGTTTCGAACCGAGGTCAAAAATAATCAAAAGGTCATAGAAGAACAAGCGGTTTGACGTGGCCACGAACTTTTTTAATAACAACCAACATATCAAGATTTCTCTTACCGCTTTGAAAGTTTTAGCAGTTTGCACGGTTCAACAGTACCCTAATTATAAAGTTTTATGAGGCCAAATTGAGACCTGTCTCAGAAAAAGTGGTACACGAACGAAGGATCAAAGAATGCCTTAGAATAACAACGTTTAAAATATCTCCCAAATTTTTACAATTCCAGCATATTTTTGGTTAAATACCAATCATTTACGAAATTTTCGATCAGATGGTCTGTTTCAAGATAAATCTTGTAAGGAGATAATTAAACAGCAGGACAAAGAAAAATTCAAATAAGAATTTTCTTAAAAATGATCAAAATATGAAATTTCATCTTTATTATTTGAAAGTTTCTGCAAATGTCAAAGTTGCTATGCAATGTTTAAATGCCCCCAATGCCCAAGGCGAGTCGGATGGATCTGAACCCCACTATGTTAAGGGGGCCGACATACTGTACAGGAGATAGACCTACCTCCACTATTTTTTCGCATTTTTACTTTTTCCTTGTGAAGTACATCACCGGCAAAATTTTGCTCGCCGCCTCATCTTGTCGATAAAGCAAGCTTTTTTCTTGATACCAACATCTCTGAGACAAATTAATGACCACATGTGTTCAGTAAGTGTTCCCAGGATGCCTAGTTCTAAACATGAGCGTTGGAAGGGGGGCAGGGGCCAAGGGCGCCCTGCAGTTTGAAAATTTCAGCAAAAAAGGTTGTTTTTTTTAGTTTCGAGTGGGAAAAAACAAATTTCACCACTTTTGTCCCCCCTAGAAAAATTTTGGAAAAATTGCCTAGTGCCCCCCTGGACAAAATCCTTCCGATGTCCATGGTTCTAAATACATATTGCTTCCACAAAAGGTTAGGTCAGAGTCTAAGGATGCAAAATTTTACGAAAGGTATGATGAGAACATTTTATATTGATTTGTAAAACCAGCAGGAATTGAAAATTGGTATCAGTCTTGTTCAAGCAACCTGAGATTTGCTTCATAGACAACCATGTACGCTGGAAAAATTAAGATAAAATCTGCAATAAAAATCACGGCGAGTGTTGTCGCGCTTTCGCAGTTCCATCTCATTAGAAATTAACCACCGATGACGTAACACAATCGGCCACGGTGTAGGAAGTACCCGTAGATTGGGTCCCAGATAAAACATTATACGTTCCATTGCTCTTACTATTGAGCCATATTTTAGCTGCCACGCAGCTAATTTCAATTTGTAACGTTCGTTAAGTTTAAACAAAGAACAACTGCCCTAGATTTTATCGCCGGAACATACAAAAAACAGTTTTAATTCACGTTTCACGAAGCATGGGTTACTTGTGGGTTTCTGCAATCTATATGAGTAGATCGCACAGTAGCGTAGCCAACCCAAAAATTTGGGGCGGGCAAAATGTTTGATTTTAGGCGAATAACGCCATTTTGCTTGGGATAGCACCTCTCAAAGCACAAAATGACTACAGTATATGTTCTAAAATTTTTGGGGGGACCATGGCCCTCCCTGGTTACGCCTATGGGATCGTATCTGCAGTGTTCTGAAGATCAAGCCTTTCAAATGTAGTGCCGACTTGTACAACAACAAAAACTGCAATCTTACTTCATGAAATTCCGATGGTTTCTTTGGGATTTCTTCAGTACAGCAGACCTAGCCGAAACTCATTTAAGTGTGCCAAGTGTCATTGAGGGCCGAGCTTTTCCAGGGCTTAAGACTATAGCCTTAGTAGCCTAATGGTTAATTCGGCATTACTGTGAACCTCTAAGGGGTCTGTGAATGTGATTTAACTAAAGCAGTGGTTTTCAACCTGAGTTCGCAACCCCAAGAGTGATCTTGAACCATCTGTGGAGGTGTCGCGAGTAGATATTTTATGTACACAGCTGCATTACATTTGCATTGTTCGAGTTTTAGATTGGAGTGGTTGAGTTATAGTGGACTACTATAATGGGTCGAGGTACAAAAAAGTTTGAAAACCACTGAATTACAAGTTAGGTTTTGCAGACATTTGGATTACTACTACGATGATTAAAAACCTAATTTCGACTATTTATTGCAATGTTTCTTCTTAATGGGTATAACTCTTATTCGTATGTACTGGAGGTCCGTGATCCACAAACGTTTAAGAAAGGCTGATATAGAGGCTTTGCACAGCAAGATCGGGAAATTACAGTCGTTAGTAAACATGTTGCGCTCTCTTTTGTAATGGTGAAATATTTGAAGTATTTAGATTTGTTTCATCATTTATTGTGTGGACGCTTCGAAATAATGCGGTATAATTATAATGATTGGTACCGCCTGAGCATCTTCTAAGATGTGCTGAACGATTTATTTTGCCAGACTCACTGAATGAAGGAAATTTTTTTTTTTTTTTTTTT
>JGI24021J15306_10007377_pt1 | contig 13389 bp, 7 predicted proteins | sample Ectturendosymbi1_FD_15306 | JGI IMG/M metagenome (IMG submission 15306) | reverse complement strand
AATTTGGCACTTTTTGACGTCACTACCCACCTGAAGTCCGGACAAACTGATAGCAGTGCGCGTGACGTCGAAGGGCGACGCTTGCGTCATGGTGACGTGACCGCGTACGTTGTCCCAGTGAAACGTTGCAGATGACGTCCTCTGCGCGGTCGAACGCACGTCAGCGCAGGCGACGATGTTTCCAGAAACTTCCAGAGCGATGACCGAGAAGCTTATACTGCTCAACGACGCACTGAACGTGGCCTGGCGTTTACCTTCGCAGAAAAGGCATCGCAGCGTGACTTAACCAATAAGACTTCCGGACAGCCGATTGTTGTTTAACAAACCAGCGCTTTTGACGTAAACTTTTCGCCTCATTGTGACACGTTCATCTGTTGGCTTTTGTGCCCCACCGTACGATTTCCTTCAAACAGAAACACTGCACATCAGCATCCCGCACAACACACGCAGAAGATGCTGTTTCGCAATTGTGCAAGATGCTGCAAAAGCTAGTCATCGAATCAGTAATGGTCGTTCTGCATTCTCCTCCATACCACAACGAAATCTCTACATCGAAATAAAATGGACTTTTTGCGGCCTGCTGCAAATTTATGTCGATAATTTCACCTTTCGAGCTTTCTGAGTTGTGCAGGCCAGCTCTGCATGGAGGCAACGCACACTTTAGAGCAAATATTTTACATGCATTCAACATACTCCTTTCTGTTTTGACTCTGCGAATAACTCAAAACTCACAGGTCCACCTTTCAAATTGAAAAGACAACTTGATCACCTCCTACACACACACACACTTTCTAACGTTTACTTACCCGCTGACGCTGCCGAGTTCCCAATAGTCAGTGACGCAACAATCTCCGTTCCGCTGGTCAGTGAAGCGCAACGAGCGGCAAAGTTGGTGTCGTCCAGGGAACCAGTTGCGTAAGAAAGAATCCGAACGGTGGAGCTTCCAGTTGGGTCAGCTCGGTTGTTCGCGTAGGCGAGGTTGGAAAATATAAACAAACCGTTCATTGGCGTTCTTTTCCTGAAGAAAACGCTCTGTATAAGTTCACAAAACCTCCTGCTTCTTAAGTTAGCGTTAGTTGCATAGTTCTTGCCACTCTAGACTGCAAACGGTGGCTTTATTGCTTTTCAACTGATCGAGTCAGAAAACATTGCTTCAAGTTGAATTTTCATTACAACTATAAATCAAGGTTGGAATTTTTAAATAAAATGTAAACTTCCACAGACAGAAGTCTTTAAGACAAAAGTTGGTAACGCAGGGTCAATGGCAGCACTGAATTGTTTCTCAATTATCCTTAAATATTTCAAGTGAATGTGACGTCACAACATCAAGGTGCATTGACACATTTCCATATCAGCACTTATCGCCAGTAGTGAGGTCACAACGCATGAAGCCAAATCGACCATACGTCTGTGACCACACAAAAGCGAGACATGTAAGTACAGTACTGCGAAATCGCAGCCAATCACATCAAAAGTGACCAATGTTGGATAATAATATGGCCACATTAAGGGCAGCTTTAACGTTCGCACTTCCTCGTCTTTTAAGAATTTCTCGTGATGAAAATGTTTATCATTTGCATTTGCATCTTGTGTGCTGTCAATTTGTGCGGTTGTAGATGCCTACTGGAAAGTTCAAGTTCCCAGGAGTCGACGTATTGGGCCAAAAAGGAGTCGACGTATTGGGCCCCGGCTTTGCTGGGCTCATCTTCGTGTAAGCACCAAATAACTTGCAATGCAAATTATTCTCAATTTTCCGAATCCAGCGTAAGAAGCGTTTGCTCTAAACCAGCGGTTTTTAACATGGGAGGTCACGACCCCAGACGGGTTGTGAACCATCTCTGGAGGAGGTCACGAGTAGATATTTTATGTACACAAGTGTATTACATTTGCTTTATTCGAATTTTAGATGAGGGTGGTTGGGTGATAGTGGGTTGCTATAATGGGTCGCGGTACGAAAAAGGTTAAAAACCACGGCTTTTGCTCTAAAACTTTCTGCAAAATGATTCATCGCGGCTAGTTCGTGGAACGCTGATGTCCCAAAGACATCAGTGCTTTAAGAAAACGCTCAAACTCACATTGAAAAAACACTAAAGCGAAACGATAATAAGTAACAGGACAAAAATAAACAATGAAAAATTAAAGTTTTTTTGGGTGTGACCCACGATATTGTCGAAGAATTCAAATGCTCATACATTGAACAAATGCGAACGATATTTTTGTAGTTCTTTCGATTTTTGACAAGCAAATTGACTATTATACTTCAAAAATTGTTCGGCCATCATTGAACTGAGTGCAAACAAGTATCATAGAACTTCAAAAGTTTAAGTTACGGCAAGATACAGCAAGTGATATCCATCTAATATGTATAAAGACATATTGAAGGAATGTGTGCTTGAGCGTTCTAAAGTAGGTTTATCTTAACTGCCTTTACACACAGCTGGCTGATGTTAAACACACAACATAGGAGACAGCACTCTTTCATATCTTGGCCTAAGATCCAAGAAGATTTCGATTGAAACCAACCTCGTGGATTGAAAAGATCGTCCAGCCAGGTTTGGCGCAATACGTCAAAACAACCAGAACAACTTATTTTCGTTCTACGTAATATTCAGAAATGAAGTTAATATATCTTGCCGAGCTTTAGAGCCACATCAATTGCTTTTATTCACCATAACAGTACGATTAATACCAGTACCTCATCCAAACTTCGCCGGCAATCGGGCCCATGAACTTCGCCCTGCGGGTCTCCACGTTTCCACCAACAGGCAATATCGTGGCACAAATGGATTTGCTGAACCCGTTGATACGAACCGATCGGTGGAAAACATCATTTTCAGTCAAACCAGTGACTGTGTTGGCAGCTCCAGCCGTGACGCCTGGGCACATTTTTTAAAGAACTTAGCCAGCTTTTGAATACGATTGCAAAAATATATAATAATTTAATTTTTCTCGCAACGCATTATTCGTAAATTTGCGGCACTGTTGTTCTGAACAACCGAGTCATACAGTGATGTGAATAATTGTTTCAAGTAAAATTATTCGTCTATGCACATGTTTTCAATGACCGATTGACTTAATTGCAACTTTTTCAATCAAACGCATGAGTTTCATCTTTATATCTATCTTTGTTTTGAGCTGTGAGTCTGATATCATGACCTAATTACAGTTATGAGGCTATTTCTACGTTTGGAGATGATCAAGACGCCAATCGTACACATGTACCAAGCGCCACCTGAAACAACACATGTGTTCATTGAACACCACAACACACACACACACACACGTGTTACATACCAGCATCAAAACACCAGGCTACATTATGCCATGAGTCGCGTTGCAAACCAGCATGTGCGCACTTAAGTGAACTTTGGGTTGTATTCTGATGTCAACTGAAACAGGTTGTAAGCAAATCGAGGATATGTGCTATTATCCACGCTTCACAACTTCCCAAACGCAAACATGACTTTGAAGAAACATGCAAATACACGAAAGTCAGAATTTTACCTGTCAGTTGACGCATCGATCCACCAAGGTTCGTGCAAACCTGCTGTGCATCTTGAAATTGGCTGAAACAAAACGAGCGTGTTATACACGCGAAAAAAAGTTTAAAAATTCGAAAAGGCACTTCGTTTCACTTGATGGTTCTGACGAAAAACACAATCTGCCTAATCCTGGGGTAAGTATTGTGTACTCAAAACTGGTTGAAATATTTAGAATGTTTAAAGACAAGTAAAGTAACGCAAACGCAAACAATTAAGATTTGCTATTTTCGATCTGCATGACGGCAAAAATGAGAAAGATGAATTCTCATTTTGAGCATGAGGTTGGGGACATTTTCAGCGTCTTACAAACTGTGTGAGGTTTTTGTTTTGTCGAATCAACAGGTCGGATACGAACCAAGACTCAAGTATTTCCTCAGTTGTTAGTCTTTTTTCCTACAATTCAGGTGTACAACTATATTACAGCAAAGCAACTACAGGAAGACAAACCTAGAGGTCGTTTCATCGGTTAACATAAGTACAAAAAGTTCACGTTCAAGAAAAGTATTTCTGCTCAGCCCTCGAGATAAGCCAACACCTTCGCAACCCAAGAAAAACGTTTGTCTAAACATTCGCATTTTTTGGTTTGCCCTGTCTTAGTATTTCTTTATTTTATCGTTCATTGCAAAACAACTCATTGCTTTACGAAATAAAATGTTAAACGTGCATGAAAAGCGAGCCAACTGCTTCCGCTGCACTTACCCAAACATTGCTGGAAACTGCATGATTTCAATCGATGTGAGATCCGTCGTGACTCCGCTTGGTTTCTCCAACGTCACTGCCACAGACATGCCGGTACTTCCTTCAGGAGAAAAATGAACTTGACCTTTGAAGCCCGCAATGTCAATCACTGCACTGTAGTTGAGCGCCGATCCAGCTTCTGTAGAATTGCACGAATGTTAGAATATCACTGAACCGGAAAACAGAAACTGACCGCTCAGTGGTTGTAACTGACAGCGACATTAGCGCATCGGAAATTGTAACGAGGTTGCCTAGAAACAAACTTTTAATGGACGTACGTGCTTTCCCAATAAAACGCTAACAATGCAGAAAATTAGAAGTCCATTGGGCAACGCCGCCACTTGAAACAAACGAGCATTGCTGGAAATAGGCAGAATTTTCTGCAGTGTCCATTCGTGTGATGATAAAACATGTTACGCAAAACCATTTCATTCGCGCGACTGGTAATTCGGGTATAACACAACGCCAAGCGACGATGTGGCGTTTAACGCCATGGAAACGCACTCGCGACCTTATATTTTCCGGCCAGAGACGTCGCTTGTAGCTCTCGCGGTTGCGTGCGTCTGTTTGGTTCGTTTCACTCAGTGGCAACAGAGGTTTTGCTCAACTGCATTAATCTATAATACCAGTTCAAGTTGCAGGAAGCAGTGCACTGATGCTACTGTTTGTGTCTGCGGCTTCATCTCCATCGATTTAAAGAAAATCACAAACAATTACAAGAAATGTCTAATGCCAATACTTGAAAGTTCAATTCAGTTTCAAGAACTTCAATAACAAACTTTGAGAAGAACAATTTTGAGTTTATAATCATGTGATGGCTTCAGCAACGCCATTACTGTCTGTTAAGCTGTGCGGTGAAATTTCATTATGACATCATAACTCGACAGCAGTCAGCCTTCAAAGTACTAACATTTCGATACCAGTCGCGTTGTTAGGGTGACTTGCTGCAATGTCAGCCGAGAACAAGCGTGTCCATTGCTTTCCTGGCAGCTTCTCTGCATGTTTCCCGCAGAACATACAAATCTGCTTGACCGGATGTGTAGCTTGAGTAGTTCTGTTTTTTTCTTTTCGCTTGTGCGCTACTATGCTTGCCTACAGTTATAGTGAATTAAAGCCAGAGGTATTCTAAGAGAAAATCTGTTGTTCCCAAGGGCGCAGTGAGATGGGGCAAGGGGGTCACAAAGCCCCGGGCGCCGAATCACTGGGAGGCGCCGAAAAGTCCCAACAATGTCGCAAGCACTTCAATACAGTACATTTACTCCCAGAAGACCTTATAGGTTCGAACATGGGGGCGCCAAACTTGTTTCTTGCCTCGGGTAGCATCTAACCTCGGTACGCCCCTGGCTGTTCCTACGGGTCAGAATCAATTTAATTCACTGTAACTATAGATCGATTTCTAAAGCCGAATGACCTTGAATCATCGGCGGATGATCCAGAGGCTGCTGCAATATCCACGTACTGGCTGGAAAGTGTAAAGCATTTCTGCGAACCGTAGAGGCAAGTCACCACGCGCCAAACCCAGGAGTCGAAGTGAAAAAGGACAGCTGGTTGATTTTTTGTCTCTTGTGGCTTGTTCTTACATTTAAGGCTGCGAGCCGCACAACCGGGCATTAGTTGCACTTAAACGTGTGCACGTAAAAAGAACAACGGCGTGTTCGCGAGACATCCACTTGCGACTCGTAAACAACGAAATGCAGGAAGTCAATATGTTAAAGGTAGCAAGTCGGAGTCTATGGTCCGGTGTTTCGTCTGCCATTCGATTTTTGTTTTCATATTTGACTTGCTCCATAGTAGAAAATGTACTCTCACGCACGTATGTGCCAGGGATACCTATCCCTGGTATGTGCTTCCAAACATCAAGTGCATTTTCAGTGCGAAATCTTTGCTGACTAATGTCTAGAAGTTCTCTACGGTCTATTAGTCTAACGTCGTTAATGTTGCACATTATTATAAACAGATGTTATGCTTTTTCTAATTGAAATTGCCTACTGTAACAAACACGCAACAATCAACACTGAGAAAGCTCGCGGGCCTTAAAAATTCTGTTCGTGGGCCACATTCGGACCGCGGGCCTGTAGTTGGACCGCGCTCTTCTAGGGTACCGGATTTCACACAGTTTAGTCAAACCTGATCCAGAACGTTTACCGGTACGTCTTTTGATGAAATTCCTGTACCGCAAAACCATCGAGAACTCAAACGACGCTGAGATATGTCAGCATATCACGCTCGATGGGTCAAACACTATTCCGGTAAAGTGAAACCTCTCACCGTTAAAGTGAAACCTCTCACCGTTAAAGTGAAACCTTTCACCTGCGAAGTGAAGTTACTCTCACCATCAGCACTGTTAGTTTTCCTTCACCGCGTGAAGCATTGACTGCGTTCTGAAAAACTGCGGCCAGAATTACTCAGCGCTTGTTTAGGCTGTGCAGATCAGCGAGAACTTCTCGCTGTTTAATGTGATGCATCTGATTTTTCCATAGCTGTCACCTTCAATCTACGGCAGGCCGGTTGCGTTTGTATCTCGATCATTGTCGAAAACTGAATGCAGTTACACTACGGCAGAAAACGGGGCTACCTCGATTATTCGAAGCTATTAGGAAGTGGAGCCATTTTAGCGGATCCACTGCGTTAAAATGGTCCAGTGGAACGCGTCGAACCCTAGATCTTTATGGGAATCCTGCCCCCTATGGATACTGCACTAAACGATAACTGCTGAGCTGCCACCGGACACGCTATGTCTTTCAAGTTGCTGCGTCCTAATCGTTGCCTACATGTTCCCTTGGTTTTGTCTGTACGACATGTTAATTTCAAATTTTTATGTGGGAAGGATTTTTAGAGGAAATGGTCGTGGAATAATTAGTAATAGCACGTTTAGCTTGCCCTGTTGTGATGTCAGAGGACAAGCATGTCAGAGGACGTCTATTCCTTTCCTTATCAGCTTCTCTACTTTGTTTGCCGTAGAACGTGTTTGTGGGTCAAGTGTGCGTTGCTCGCCCAATCTGCTTAGCCGGGTGTGTAGCTTGAATCATTCTGTTTTTCTTTCTTTCAGCGTGCTGCGCTGCTGTGCTGGCCTAAAGTTATAGTGAATTAAAGCCAGAGTTATTCTAAGAGAAAATCAGTTGTTGTTACGGACCAGATCACCCAGTGTGCGTCTGAGTGCGTTCAGTCCTCAAGTCCGCGCGTCAAACTGGGACAAATCCGATCGGTGGCTGGGGATGAGTTTAACGAAAACGTGACTACGAAACACTGCAAATTTGCAGAAGACAAATCATGCAAAAGTATTTTGCAAGTAGATCGATCGAAGCTTCTAAACGTGATGGAAATCTCACTCACTTCAATAAAACAAGATACTCATCGCAGAAACAAAGCGTCCAAAATTTTGACAGTTTTTGTGATGATGATAATACGTGCAAAAAGATTAACCCGGGAAGGTCTTGCTCATCTGCCAAGACGCCCCCTGACGTCATAATTGTTCGAAGGTACTTGTTTGCCGGAGGCAGAATCCGGAATGCATTTCGTGAGAGCGCGCAATGCCGAGTGAAATCCACTCCGACCCTGGCAACATGAACTTGACCCCATGTGAAGTCACGCTCGGAGAGGAAAGCTAACAACTTGCAACAATGCTGCTGTGTGCTTCTGGACAAAGAATTGTGTGAATTGAATAGAAACATATTCACTTAATAAACTAGAAAATGGTTAAAATTCTCCTATGGCATGCGCTTGTGAACGACCCATGATCTCTGGAATAGGTGGAATTGTCTTTGATCACTTACAGCTACTATGCAAACCTTAGCATTTTATTGTAGGTGCGTGAGTGCTTGCGCTTGTTGTGAAAACAGGGTTAATATAGATCCAATGAAGCGTAACGTCAACGTTTTCACGAAACCTTCCGCAAACTTCAGGCAGGTGCCTGAAAACAACCAGGGCGTAAAATTCCCAATAGATCGCAAACTGATTTCCGGTCTTGTGATTATAAATAAAGTCAGTCAACCAGTTTCTCTTAAAACGGCAAACTGGATTATGCCGTAATCAAAGGGCGCGATGACGCACTGATTATGTCGCAACACAATCGTGCCAATGTATTATATCTGCACGTGGAACATTTTGAGATTCATTTTTTTTCAAGTCTGTCAAAATGCGCGATAAGCAGCATAGCTTCCCTACGACTTCTCACTGCAAATATCACAACTGTTTGACCAGAAACGACATGGGAAAAAGTAGAAGATTTCTCAGTACTGCAGTGGACCGCAGTGGATAAGGTTTGTACTTCTCCAAACAGTGAAGATGCGCGCAGATCGAGTCAAAATCTGTGCCTCTGACTCGAAAGAAAGAAGTCACGCGACCTCTGCTCAACGCTATGTGATCAGCACACCCATCTTGCCAGGAACAAATTGGATTGTTCGAAATCTCACTTTGCGCAGAAATGCACAGCGGACCGTGCGTCAACGGCACAGGACGCATCCATGCGGGCTTGCAGCAAATTTGATCTGAGCGGACGCGAGGTGGCGGCCCGGTCATACGCGTTGTTAAGAATTTGCCACAGCTTCTTTGAGCAGCACTATGATGGCCCACGCGTGTCACCCTCAAAAAGTTTTGTTTCTGGCATTTTTTTGAAAGAAAAACAAAAAAAACGTTTCAAAAACAAACAATTTTACTTTCGTTTCGAAAAGACTTCCGTTTCGCAAATGTTTTCTAAATAAAAACGTTTTCGTTTTCAAATAATTTTATTTTCGTTTCGGAAACACTTTTCACTTTTGTTATGCCAGCAACTACAAACTTTTAGGGTGCCACGCATGGACCACCATACAGAACTAGCACTCCTTTGATGCGACGCGGCAAGAGCTTGCATCGCAATATTTTTCAGAAGTTATTGCAGCGTTTCACATAATTGCAAGTCACGTCACATCCGTTGACGATCATGCGCCTGTGCTGCGGTAATAAAACGCCAACTGGCCACGAACACTGCCCACACCAGGGGTCAGCAACCTTTTTTGACAAAAGAGCCATTCTGCTTCATCTTCCAGCAGATACGACCGACGAGGAGCCATAAAACGTTGATGGCAGATTATGTTTCATGCGACTTCATAGGAGCATAGGTTAAATTGTGATCAACTTATGTCAGATACTAATCAAATGCAAATTTTAATTCCAAGTTTTGTCACATCCAGAGATCCACTTCAGGGGAGTTAAAGAGCCGCAGGTTGCCAACCCCTGACCTATGCACAGTCATTCTAGATTTGTTCAGTTTGTTTTTTAAAGTGCTGATTTCTGGTCATGTGATGCTTATTCTTATTAAGTGCTTTTATGTGATGCTTGCTCTCATTAAGCGCTTTTAATTCATTTGTTTTCCTCAGTGGCTGACCCAGATCCATCGTTTAGGGAGCAGTCAAAAACAGGCGCTAAAATACTATTTTTTTTTAATTTTTTACCGAAAACTGCCTAATGTTTAAAATACCTAATTTCTAAAAATACCTAATTTTTGCAATTTATTTTTACCGAAGAAAAGTGAAGATCGAAAAATCTTTGACTTAGCATCGAATGAAAATTACTACAAAGAAGAGATGAAACGTATTCAGCAACCCTTCGAGAACAATGGTGATCCGATCGCATTAGCGACTTGTTCGCAAAGTGCTATTAACAGTGAGAAACTGTTCGAGAGCCGATCGTCTGTGGCACAACCACACTATCATGGCTTATCTGAAAATCTTCAAAGATGCTTAAAAGGACCACAAAATCAACCGTAGCGAACTCATGCGAGCGATTGGTAACATGCTGCTGTGCGAAATGAGAAGTTGCTTTCGACCCTTTTTGATCATTGAGGTGCGGCACTGCATCCCGCGTGGGGACTGCGAACAGAAGTACTTTGGCGGAAGTAAAAGGGCCTTCAACACACAACAAAGAACACATCAGCTACATCAAAAAATGTCATCCTAATGAAATCGCTCTTGCAAAACACGCATTAGATGAGGACACCGAACGAGCTGGTCACAAGCTCAAAATGTTTTCATTTGAAAATGATTTCAGAAAACGACGGTTTACCGAATCGTTTTTCAACAAATCGACATCCAATGTTGTTAAATGAAAAATTGTCCGTTCTTTTTCCACAAGCATACAAAGCAGGGTTTGGCCATATATGAATTAACAGTCGGATGAATACTTTTGCTTCGTTTTTAGTTCGGTTTGATGAATTTTTTATCGTTCTTACCTTCTTTGTATTACACACCCTACTTATCTCCCTTGCATTTCTCGATGTCGTCATCATTACGTCATGTAGTTACGCGTGTTTGGTGATTTTTAAGTGCTCTCCTGCTTCGCGCCATTCGCCAAAATGAAAGTCTATTGTTATCAGGCTGAAACATCCCTGTCCTTTTGAAATTTTACAACAGTTGAACAAAAAGATTTTATTAGGTGGCCATAAATACCAATGCTTTGAAAAAATATCGTTCGTCGCATAGTTTTTTCAAAAACGCCTTGCATGTTACCCAAAATTCATGCTTTTTAAAATGCAATTGAAGTGATTTACCAACATTTATCAATTCAACGAAATATTGAAACAACGATAACGAGTACGACATTCAAAGCAACGTGTAAGTGTTTCCGCAACTGTACAGGAAAGGTAACCAGTGCGTTTGCTATTGAACAATTGCTTGCAAAATGCAAAGTCATATAAATTCAAGCATGATGTGAAAAACGTACCTGCCAGAATCAGGAAAAAGGCGATACCGAGGTACACCGACATCTTTCTGAGCTGATTTGTTACAACACTTTCACACTCAGATATCCTTTATAGCATTTAACTCCTGGAAAACAGTTTTATTGGTTGGTAATTTTCAGCACATTTTGTACATAATGTTGAAGCCAGTTCAGGTAATGGAAAGAAGACTACAGTCAACTCCTCGAGGTGTGCCTCAAGTGCATTCCTGCACAGCTGAATAAAACAGACTTACACGGTGAATCTGATGAAATTGTTTTTAAAAGATACATCTCTTCTTTAATGTCATTTCTTAATTTAACCCAATAATCGTTAGCAATGGAGTTGATTTATCCACGAAGAATAAACGATATAGTTTAACTTGACATTTCTTCAAAAGTCCTTCGTTTGATTCTGACAACTTGGCACACTCACCCTTGACAGTTATAAGAGTAATATGCCTCGTTCAGAGGACCTGCTTTCAAATAAAAAATCTGTTTCGTTGAACACATCAGTCTCATCTGTGAACTGCTTGAAGCGCCAACTCTTTGTGGTGCATGACGCAAGTCAACCGATCACCATCAACCGCATTCTTTATCTCGGTCACTTGTATGGAAACAAAATGAAATTTACAGCAACGCAACTGCCTTGGCGATCTCAGCTCACGCCCAACAACATGTCGCCTCCTGTGAGCGACAAGTGCGCGAACGACGTGCTTGCTACCAGTGATTTCCTCGAAGGAAAAACTCTAGGGCGTTGGAGCGTGACTGAAAATCCTGGATCGTTGCCTGACAGCTCCTTCGTAAAACACAACATCGTCATCAAGGAGTCGGTTGTTCGCATTATGACATAACACTGAGCAAGCACTACAGCAATCCCGCAGCAGGCGTTCGGTAATCCCCCCTGAAGACATGTTCAATACCGCAATCGCGCGGTTTTTGCGGCAGATTCGCCTGATGTTGTATACAGTGACTAGCGAGACTCGTTGGCGAATTAAACTTCTGCAGCATGACTTAAAATGGTAAAAGTTCTTCTAAGGATAAAAACCATCCTCTTTACTACACTGGAACCAAAAAGTTAAAAAGATACCGAAAACAAACTTGTGAAGGTTAAATGGTGACTTGAAATTTTTGATTCATATGACAGGATTTGGCCAGAATGTATGCCGTAAATTTGCACTCAATAAGTATAGTATACTTTGTTCAGACGCACACAACCTCGTGGGCACGACATCTCAGTAATGCGTCCTGCACGCTGCTATTGATAAATCCGTTTTTAGAAAGCCAAAAACTCTCAAAACACTTTTGGCATTTTCGTAAAAAGTCAAATTATTCATCCTACCCTAAAGCCGTATAGCATGAGTTGGCACGATTATTCGCTGGCAAACACTCCAGCAAAACCATGCGGTACTTCCAGCCATGGGCGCAATTTGGTGGGGGACACGGGGGACGTGTCCCCCCCACTCTATCAGACGGTGGGGACAAATTAAGCCATGTCCCCCCCACTTTTTTCTCTTTAGGTTTTGTATTCGGCGAAGTTTCAAAAATAAAAGTGATGTTTGTCACGTTTTGTGTGAAGAGCTTTTCACGTTAGATGGTAGGTTACACAAAGCCAAGTTGACGTTGAAAGAAACAGAGTTTGGTGTGGTATCACTGATTCTGTTCGTTTGTAAATTTCAGCTTCGATAAAATAATTTTTAGTATTTTTCAAGTTTCTAGAGACCGTGAAAGAAGTTTAACTGCTTCTGTCCGACATTTTCCCCTGCGTGGTGTACTGTTAGAAAGGTTATTTTCCCCTGCGTGGTGTACTGTTAGAAAAGTTATTTTCTTGCAACAGTAAGAGTATTACAGCTGCACATGCGAGAGACCACAGTACAGCCATTATTTGTTTCGTGCAGAAATGTAACTGGCTTTGCTGTAACGTTGGTTGTCACATATTCAGAAACAGGCAGCGTATAATTTAATGATGCTAGTGTATATAACAGGGGTGGCCAAACCTGCTCTATGTATGAGCCGCATATCGTAACACCTAAGTCACAAAGAGCCGCAACATAAAAATCCAAAAACACGACTTTATTTGCAATCTACTCTTCTGTGACATCGTAATTCTTTTTGGAACGACTTGCATAAATAATACCGTACGGCACGCTAGCTACCACAGCACCATTTTACAGTATTTCTACACTTGCAATAGAAATAAAAAACAAATATATACTTTTTCGTAAAGCTCAAAAGAGCCGCATGCAAAGGTTCGATAGCCGCATGCGGCTCGCGAGTTTTACCACCCCTGGTATATAATGTTATAAAGTTAGATTTTCAGGCAAATCTCTGCGAAGCTTTTGGCGAAGACAAAAAGCAGCACTATTGTGGAGACTTAGTTTTGGGATGGGGAGTTTGGCAAAAGACTGTTTTCAACCAT
>JGI24021J15306_10007376_pt1 | contig 13389 bp, 7 predicted proteins | sample Ectturendosymbi1_FD_15306 | JGI IMG/M metagenome (IMG submission 15306) | reverse complement strand
AAATTTCAGAGTTTTCCTGCGCATGCGACCATTAAAGGCCTTCCTTGCTGCAAACAGACGGTTCAATAAATTTGTCACAAAAGATGCTTTGTATCAACCCATCAGTAAAAGATGGTGCAATGTGTGTACGGCATAATGGCACAAGGTTGAAATGAAAATGAGCTTGTCGTATCGACAAGATCATGCACTTTAACAAAATTTCGAAGGTGAAGTACTTTATAAAGAGAAACTAAATATGCAGTGCAATAGTGGGGCTCAATTGTATGTCGGATTCCCCCTTCCAAAATAGCGGGGTCCGGACCCCCGACCTCCTGTTCCGCCGACCATTCGGGCTGATACTGTAGTTAATGTGAACAAATCTTCAAGAGGTTTGTGTGATATTGTTTTCTTTTCAAGGCACAACTAACACAATGTTGATTTGAGACGAAATAATCACAGTTCTCCATGCAGGAAGTCAATTCAGGATTGTCAAGTCTAGACGTTGTCCAAAACTTTGCCTGACCGGGCATTGCAAGTGTAAACATGGTTTCAGCAACACAAAATCGTTTCATTTACGTTGTTACAGACACATGCTTTTAGTACAAATGCCACATTCTTCTAGCGCTTCGTGCACATACTTTGGTCTGTCTGCAAAGATTATCGTCAGCATAAAAATGTGTTTCAAATTTCCAAAACATAGCATTCGTGTTTGAATTGAGACCACATAATGATACTGTGGGTTGAGCACGCACTACTAAAACTGGTAAGCTGAGTTCGATTCCCGGTCGGTTTATACCGAAGACTCACTGTAAAAACGTTACTTGCAGGAGTTTCAGCCTGCCCACCTTCGTATTTGGCGCTAATCGATGGGTGCCAACCAAAGGTTCACACACGGTACTGCCACCAACTCGCCACCAATCCAGCATTCATTAAAATAATGTTGCCGCCTAGCACGGCTCAAGCAAGCGGAGTTTGACCGCTCGTGACATCCCAAGAGAAGTACAAAAAGCGACTATAATGAAACTTAGCTGAGCATTCCTGTTTGAGCTTATGATANAGAAGCATATTNAGCTAAGCAACACGAGCTTCTTATTAATCAACGACTACAAAATTTAAGATGTGTTAAGTTGTGNAAGTAACTCTGTAACTTGCCAGACTTGCCCTATAAAAAAATCTTTAAATCATTACTAAAGGACTACACAGGCCGATGTTTTACAGCGCGCCCCAATACATGATGACTCAGGCCCAGCGCGGCCCAAAATCTGCGCAGATGGTAAATTTTATGCCCGCCCGACACAACACAACGTACGAGTTTACAAGGAAGATACCTGATATTCCACTGAGCCCCCTATTTCGTTTCGTTTATCGGTTACCCATCCATGTCCAATATGATAGCCAATCTCTTGGCACCACTAGTTGAACGCACTTCATGTACGTAATTCAAGTGATTTCGTTAACTCCACTAGTGACTTACGACCAGAAGATAACGAAATTTTGGAATGTTTTGAATTTGATGTCGTATAATTGTTTACAAATGTTCCAACAAATATAGCAGTAGAAATAACCAACAAAAGATTGAAAGAATGTGATGATTTCCAAGAACGTGTCAGTTGGTCGATACAAGAGGTTTGCGAGGGTCTGGATCTTTGTAGGCAACCATCATAGTTTACATTCCGAGGAAAATATTTCAAACTGATTTTTGGAACACCTGTAGGTTCACCGGTGTCTCCCATCTTAGCGAACCTAGTCATGGAAGATATTTAAAACAAAGCAATGACAGAGTTCCACCACCTAAGATTCGGACACGCTCTGTGGACGATACATTCATTATTTTTTCATCAATCGAAAGCTGTTGTAGCAATCTTTAAATTTTTTTAATGCAATTGAACCAACTGCTCATTTCACACAAGAAATAGAAAGTGATGGAGTGTTGGCTTTTCTTGGCGTGAAACTAACCCCTAATTGCAACGGTGATTAGAAAGCCAACACACACAGACCGATATCTGAACTTTCTTTCAGACAACACTTTGCAACATAAGCGAGTGGTTGCAAACACATTGTTATGCAGAGCAAAACTTTCGGCATCTAATGAAAGCAACTACGAAGAAGAGAAGAAACTTATTTATTCAGCAAGCTCTCAAGAACAACGGTTATCCGCCCGACATTGACGACTTGTTCACAAAGTTCGATCAACACTGAGAAACTGATAGAGAGCCAATTTTCAGANGTATANTATCACACTATCGTGGCTTATCTGAAAAACTTCNGAGATGATTAAAGAACTAAATCGTTTNTACTGTAAAACCCACGCGAACGATTAGGAACATGCTACGAAATGGGAAAGATCCTNTCCACCTTTTTGATCGCCAAGGCGCTGTATACTGCGGCGTGTGGTGACTGTAATCAGAAGTACTTTGGCGAAACAAAAAGGTGCTTTAACACACAAAAAGAGAACACATCAGCTGTATAAAAATAGCCATCTTGACAAAAGTGCCCTTGCAACACACGCATTGAGTAAAGACACCGAATAAACTGGTCACTAAGTCAAATCTTGTTGCTTTGAAAATTAAATCAGAAAACCACAGTTAAGCGAATCCTTCATTATCAATTTTCAACACCTAAAGACAAAAATGAAAAACCGTCAGAGACCATTTTTCACAAGCATGAAAAGCAGCATTTGGCCACACTTGATTTAACAGTGATTAACTACTTTTACTTCGTTTTTAGTACAGTTTAATGTACAGCTTTATCGCTCTTACCCTCTGTAATTTCACGATTTTCGCAACAAGGCTCGTGATGATTTTGGGCCTACTNGGCCCGGAATTTTATAAAATTTTCGGCGCAGCCACGTCAACAGGCTGAACCGCCGGGTCTNCCTTGTGCAGGTGGTTAGCCCCTACTTCACTTTAAAAGCCGGAGAGCTATATTTACGATGCTGGTGCAACTCAGCTTGAATGCTTTAATATTCTTGACGTGGATTTGCCTGTGGAGAGTACTTTTACGTAAACCATTGAGTGTGTCAGTGCAGCTCGCTAAAATTTAAGTTCAACTCTAGGTTAGATGCCTTAAGCTTAAAGCAAATAGAGGCTTATAATCATTACATCGAACAAAACACAATACATCTAACTTTGTAAAAAAAATTGCTTATTGATTGCTTTAACGCTTCGTTTCACCCGTACGTGATAGTTTAGTGTAATCGTGATGGAAGTCCTGGTTCATCATGTAACAGAAGCCGTTTTGTGTTTTTTGGATTGGCAAAACGCAGGCAACATATGTATGTGATAAAGTCATACAGGTTGGGTCTAAGACTATCATTTGGTTATCTTACTGCTCTGTGACGACAGCATCCGGAGACTTTGCGAAAATCACCCGGAAATACTTTACAAAATTGTAAAAATAAATATACCACTACATGGATGGCATGAGAACCTGAACCGTTTATGCCAGTGGTTTTCAGCCTTTTTGCACCGCTACCCCATAGAGCAACCCACTATAACCCAACGACCCCCGTCTAAAACTGGAATAAAGCAAACGCAATACAGCTGTGTATATAAAATATCTACTCGCGACCGCTCCAAAATGGTTCACGATCCCTCTGGGGCCGCAACTCCAGGTTGAAAACTACTGGTTTATACAAACGGTAGCGCATTTATCTAGTTGATTGTTGCACAGACGTTTTCAACAGGTGGGTTTTCATACGTAACCAGTGCCGTATGCTGCGGAAAGTTCGTCCTAATTTTTGCAATCAAGGGTTTTCGGACTGCAAGCGCACCTGCGAGTGCTCAACAGGTCCAGGTAGTTGTATATCTTGCTCCTTCCTTTCGCGGTTACATTCGTCTCTGCACGGTCTATTAGGGCGAAACCCGCTGGAAGCTTACGACACATGACTGCTACGTAGAACCATATGTGCAAGCTTATCAACAATTTGAGCGTTGTTAGCTATCAAAGGAAGTGAAAGAAGAGGTAGCCCAATATTTTGAAAATTTTTGAGAATTGCACGCACGAATAGAACGAATTGCGGACTCACCTTCTGAAGCTAAGGTTGCTGGATACTTCGCTGGGGGCAGTAGGCACTTTTGGAGCACGACTTGACAAGGAAGCGTATGAACTCGTTTCCATTTTCGTTAACAAGGTAAGAATAAGACTTTTTTGCTGTTTTGGCAGAGAGCACGGAATTTGAATCCCAGATCTACAGTTCATTCTTTACAACACATTTTCTGTTCTTCTCTGACAGAGCTTCAAGTTGTCAGAATTACTGTACGTAAACAGCGAGAACTCAAAGATTCACAGGCAACCTTTCCATAAATCGCGAACATTGACATCAAACTACGCCACCACCAGCAAACTTTCTTGAAGAAACCAATACCATACGTTTTGCTTAAAACGTCGTAGCTAGTGGATAACCACGGCCTGATTTCACAGTGTGAGCGTAAAGCACATTAAGTGCTGATTACTGAAGCACTGCCAAAAAATAGCCCACCCCGGGTGAGGATTACTAAGTACTTCTGAGCAGTTCAATGACAAGGGCCCTTGCGCGTTTAGGACAAACATCACTTGAAACGTCTCGCCTTTTTGAAATCAATTAAAGGCTTTGCTGTCACAAATGTGAAAACTTAGCATGTTTATTCAAGCAAATATTCTTCGGTGCAGGGATTGGTAAAAGAATGGGTAAAACTAGATTTGTTTACCAGTTAAACATCTGAAGCTGGTGCAGGTGCAAAAAGCTTGTCGCAGTTTTTATCGACTTCCGACTTTTCCCAATAAAGTAATGCGCGGTTCGAAATCTCCCGCCATATTTCAACTACCGCTTCAACTTTCTATTGCTGTAGTAAGTTCAGGCAATTAGACTCCTTCAAAATTGAAAGGTCCTTTGCTGTGGCGACAGCATTTACCGTATTACTGGAAGTTGTACTGATGTGCAGTTGTTATGAAGACGACACGCAGGCAGGTCATGCAGTTACGTGTCTTCTGCCGTACACTATTTACGGGTTACAACTAGTTTCACCATGAACAAGAGTTGTAAGAGACGCCACTCAGGTGAAAATGTTACAAGCCGATGTTGGAACAATACATTTCTATGCTTTGTACTTCGCATCTGTATCGAACGGCTGAAATTTGTTGTTATTTAATGTAAACAAGGCTATTGGCCAGATGCGGCTTTTGCAACCCAAAACAACGCAGACCACAGTGGCCGCTGAGGACAAACTTTTTTTGCAAGTTCTTTGCACGAAGTCGCCAATTGCCGACATGCTTACGGAAGTCTGAAGAACTGCGTTTTGACGGACCGTCGCATAATAAATATTCTTCCAAATATATTGCTTTCCTGCTCTCCTGTGCGGCGAATTTTTACAAAATTTTGTGCTTCAATTATCCTTATACAAGTGACAGGGCAAAGAAAAGTTGTGTAATGACACTGAGCTTAGTAAACGAATCCGAATCCTAAAGTTTCATTCAATGAAATACCGCTACAGCAATCGCAAGCAACGGTAAAGCAATTACTCCAAGCCAAACTGTATTTCGGGAGAGTGAATCAAATACTGGTCATGAGTTTTTCAAAACCCACGTTGAATTGTTAAGGCAACACTTTTCATCTGGAGGCAGTTCAACCAAAATTTAAAAAAACACTATGCGCGAGATGCAAAGCATGCTACGTTAATATTTAGTGAAATGGGGGGAGGATGTTTCTTCCTAATGTCATAAGTTCCAACTTGCAAAATTCATTTGTCGCTTTGCGTACACAAATAAGATGAGTCACTTTTGTTCCAACTTGACTCAAACACAATAGTAAAATGGTCGCATGGCGAAAGGCAACAAGAAAAGTACAACTCAAAAGAAGTGCTTAAGATTGCACCCCAACGAAAAGATTGAACCCAGCAATGCAAATTTGTGAAGGAGGGAAGTGCCCATTTGATGAAAAATAAATGACGAAAAGCATTGTCTATTAAGCTGAAGTGATGTATGATTCAGAAACAAATGTTTACAATGACTTCACCGACCTAGCCTTTAAAGACAGCTACAGTGAGCACATATGCAGCTTCAACTGCAAAAACCGCAAGGACAAGACCAAGTTTTTAGAATTCATTTAGGAAATGGAAGAAAATATTGAACTTTGAATGGTTTGCTTATGAAAAACGCGAAATTTTACAAATACGGCTCAGAAATCAAGTTAACATGTAGCGTAGGCACAGAGTTCATTGTAAGCTAAGCAACATTTAACAGCTTGAGACCAGTTCTAAGAATTAAAAATCTATTCAGACCATTACATCAAATGGACGTCAAACACACACCTGTATGTCAAGAAGCGGCAAAATGATCTCTACTATAGCGTATGCGGCAGCAGTTGCAAGTGCCGTAAAGCAGATGGTAATTTTTTCAGCGTGTTGATACATGTCGTTCTTACTGTTTCGGTGCTTTATGTTGTAGCTTTATGTTGTACAGACGAAAGTGCGTAATGTGCCAGTTATTGAACTATGCCAGTGGTTCCCAACCGGAGTGCCATTCACAATACACATGGGTGCCGCGAAATAATACGTTTTTCAGTATATCAGTAAAAATACATTTCCATACTGTCATCAAACCTTAAAGCAAATTGCTATGGGTTCGCCACTGGGTGCCTTGTACTATATATTTATCTCTGTAGGGTGCCGCAAGTCTAAAGAGGTTGGGAACCACTGAACTAAGCCATGGTCTGACTCGCAACCTACCCGCTCAGTTCTAACACGCAGGTTTGTTATGTTTCGAGTCATACTTCCTGGGTACGACGGTAAGTGTATTAACAGTAAATTCAATGCAAAACATATCACTGAAATCTTTTGAAAGCACTACTAGTACTTCGCCTACATATTTCAGCGTCATTACGTTAAGTTTAAGTATAACATACTCCACAGAAGTAACAAATCGTGACGTTTCTCTGACGTCATAATATTCGCTCAGTGGCCAGTGGCCACCAATCGCCATGAAAAGAGATTTTTTATACGACCAGGGCAGGAATCACACTCTATAAGCAAAGCCTAACACTACGCACATATTTGTTTGCACGTTGTACTTCAGCATGCTTCCTTTTGAGCATGTGCTTGAAGCAAAACACTTCCATGCTTTCAGCTTTCTGATCAAGGCTTAAAGCTGTGAAGATGGTTTCCCCGTCTGCAGCTCACCTTAAGCATCGCCAAATAATTTGACTAGCTTGCGTTCCAGCCATGAACATGACGCGCGTCTTTGAAAACGTTGAAAATAGCCATTGTTTTTTTTCAATGCATATGAGAAATACTTGCGCGCAAAAGTTTTGACAGAATATATCAATGCAGCATTAGGCAATACCTCACTGCAAAGAGGGTCACGAAAATGAAAATCTCCTTTCGTCAAGGAAGTTTGCACAATAATGAACAGACTATGAAAATGTTGGTCCCTAAGAATTAGTAGTTTGACTTGCCTACCATTACAAAGCATTCACCTCATGTCTAATTAACCTGTCCAGATCTTGCCTGTCAAATACCAGCAACGGAACAACGACTCAAGCCCCACTCGCCGTTTCTCTCCTTACTGAAAAGCTCTGGAGCACAATCGCTTACTTTTTGTTGCAGAACATGCTGCAGCTGACGTGCGTGGTACATCGAGGCCAATAAAACGAAATTGTTAGGACGGTCAAGCTTCATCGAAAACGTTATTGTCCATTCGCCACGACTACTACACAACGCAGCAAGGACGCTTTATGAAAACATCGTCCACAAAACTTCAACAATTGCTTCACAGTGAGTGATCGCTAACATTACGTACATCAGCCGCCCCATCCCTTGAACGACAACCACCGTGTGCATCGCATAGTCGCTTGACAGAGTTTGAAGGTGTCATGGCAACGACGAGCCTTCTGGAGTTAATTATTAATGATTTACTCTTATCGGTGGTCGACAGAAGCTATGTTTCTGAGGCAAGCGGGAGGCCTTCATGTTCAATTAACGTCAATATCACAGTTCATTCAAATGTTTCCTTGCATTGTCCGGAATGTTTTCGAGAATGTAGCCACTTTGTCAACGCTGTTTTGCGAAGTTGTTTAAGTGCAAACTCTCAGACAAGTTTTAGGGAACGACAGACATTCAGCGAGGCATATAGTCATGAACTTATAGGAGAGTGACCAAACCGAAACAAATTTCCAAAGAGAAAAAATTTGTCAAAAATTTGATATCTAGTCAAATAATACGCAGTGGGTAGTATACAGTGATAAAGTTCAAACGCTGAGGTGACAAGAAATCCTTTCCTACCGATGCTTCTGACCACCTTTTATCTAAGTTTAGTGCAAGCAGGTGTTCCTGCCAGAGATGGCGTCGTCCGCTGATGGTCTGGTTTTTGAGCCATTCGCTAAGGTTCAATGGACGGGCATCCAAAAATTTGTTTTGTGGTTTTTGTTTGTTGCATCTTGCATGGACCCCGTTAGCGTTCGTAAACGCAAAGCAGCTTTGCAGTAAATCGCGTATATCTTTGGTGAAGCAAAGCAGTTTGTTTGGTTTCACTACCACGACTTCTCAGGAAAATTCTTCTTTCTCTACAACTGGATCGGAACCAACTTAAGTCATCCATGAGTGGAAGATAATATTGCATTACTGCTTGTTGAATGTGTTATGTGCGCTGGACGAATTGGCGTCAATCCTTGCAAGTTTTAAAATCCCTTGTTTTTTTCATGTTGTTTCGGAACTGCGTTCCTTTCAAATCGTTTGCTGACCACCATAAATCTCAGGGCATGTTAAGTCAAACAGTCGAACAAATCTAAATGACTTTCCGCCGCCCTTCTTATCAACACGTTGACGTGACCCAAGGCATAAATACGCTGAAGTACCTTATGTTCGTTGGGTCATTTTACATTTTACCAACGCCAAACGTTGTTTGTTTTTTCTTTTTGGGCCAGGAGCTCGCTCACGGTAGTCCTGGGTAAATAGGCCTGCTGTTGGCGCAATGGAACTTTTAATGAACTAAACTGTTGAAGACTTATTATGGGCTTGTCTACACAAGGGTTGTTTTATCTTCAGGGGTGTAGTAGGGCGGGACCGCGTGGGAACGGCGTTCCCACATGGTTTTGGGTGTGGGAACGCGCTCCCACACTTTTTTCACAGTAACAGACTTGTAAATGTGTCTTTTTACTCAGATTTCCTGTGTGCAGCTCCAGACGTCGCATAAATGAATAAATGACAAGCTATCTCTTGTGCAGCACCCTAGCATAAATGGCTAGTTTATTGGTGCGTTCCCACACTTCTTATCTTAGCCCTACATTTCTGCTTATCTTACTCACCACAACCTTTTGATAAGTAGATGCAAGAGCAGGCCCGTAGCCACGGGGGGCATTTGGGGGCAGTGCCCGCCCAAATTTCTTTTGTGCCCCCCCAAATTTTTTGTTCTCAGAAAAATTTGTTTTAAAAATATAATAAAAACAAAAATCGTGCCCCCCTAAAAATGTATTTTGCCCCTCCAAATCTTAAAACCTGACTACGGGCCTGTGTAAGAGCATAGGTAGCTCGGAAGCTGTTTTACTGCCCATTAGATGCTAGAGAAACTGACTCAGTTTTAAAAATATCAGTAGATGTGCCATGTTTACCATATTTTAACACTGATGTATTCCCATTAACAACACATAGAAATGTCTCTAAAACCGTTTGGACCAGCAACTCTCATTTTGTACTCAAGGCCCATCCTCTTTCACGCCAATCATGGAAATACACCTAATTCACAGCGCAACGTTTACAATTCAAACTCAGGGCCTTTGAGAGCGATGCTAGGCCCCCTAGCTTCTGGGTTTCTCGTTGAACTTGTATAGCTTGTTTCTCTAGTAATTAGAATATGGATAAAACAGCTACCATGCCAAAATTTAGAAATATATTAATTGCGATACTGGCAGCTACCTTGTACACTAGTAATTTTGAGCTTGATTACAAAAAAATTTAGCGTGGGTAGTGGGTACTTTCATCTTCCCGGGCCCCAATTCCCCTCGGGTCCGGGCACGATGTACCTCTCGTACCCACCTCTCGTAGGCCCTGTTAAAACTAATGTTCAAAGTACTTCAAGCACTATGAAGTGGCGCGCAACGTTAATCTCACATTTCAAATTGGTTGTTTTCATCCCAGTATTCACCAATTTTTGTTGCGTGTGGTATAATAGAAATAACTTAAGAAGTTTTATTTTGCGAACTATAAGCGGTCCGGGTTGCTTACATGGCGCGTGCTGACGGTCGGCGCACAGCTACGGGCTGAGTGTAGCGGGACATGACATGGACAGTATGAACTCAGAAAAATGTAGGGCCTTGTTTCTGATTCATGCATTAACAGACCTCCAGTCTGTTGCTTTACAAGCCGACAAGCAACCTGACTCGGAGTCTGATCTTATAAGACACTTCACAAACATATGATTTTTCTTCAGGTTTCTTACCAGCTGACTTCATCCGAAAGGCTACTTTCAGTTCTGCTGTTGTTCGAGGCTGACGATTCAACTTCTCGCTGTTAAAAATGTGAAACCAAAGACTTCACTATTTCTTTACAACTTTTCGCATCGAATACGCGCAACGTTTGCTTTTACGCTAAATTCCCAAAGCAATAAAACATTAAGTGTGAGATTTGCAGCAGTCATTTTTCAAATACTACGCCACATGTTAACAACAGGACTTTACAAAAGATCATTTCATGGTGTAAAAATTTTAAACCCTCTTTCCAGCTTTTCTCTAGTGCTTACGCAAAGCAAGAAATCCAACGTAACGGGCATCGCAGCTGACAGCTGCACATGCTTTGAAGTTTTGTGAATTACCGGAATGCATACGCAATAAAGTTTCGCAATGTATCAAGCTTTGACAATGCCTTCTACTCCACACCCAACAACTTGGTAAGATCTATGAAAAGCCAAAGCAAGGAAGAACTGTTGAAATGAAATGAACTGCGACAAAGTCACTCACGGTAAACCGTCGCAGTAGCACCGCATTCTCCAACTGAACAGAGCCAACGCGTCTGGCACGCTGCTGTTGATCGACAGGCTGTGGCCACTTCGAGTATTGCAATGGTATGGCTGTTGCGAGGGAACGGCGGGCGTCTAAACGACGATGTAAATTGCTCCAATGACCTTCAAATTCAGTTGTATGTTCAGCTGTGCACGACGAAATCATACACATGCTAAAAGTATTTGCGATATACTCATCTGCCACGTGGAGCCGCATTAACAAAAACGTTCAGATGTTTTGTGGAAGTCGGATAAGATGGCGTTGTGCAACTTAGGCAACTAGCACTGATTTAGTGGTCGCACCCTTTAAAATATTCAAATTGAAGTGTCACAACTGCCTAGACCCTTTGAATACACGTTTACACTATAAGTAGCTTCGTCCTTGCGAGGTTTGCAGCCTAAATGACCCCTGGTCCTTCACAGCCTCCCACTCCCCCATGCATTTTATAAATTGGTGTACTTGGAAAGTCATCGCAGCACCACATTATAATAATGGTGATGGCGTCATTCATTCGCATGCCTTTTATGCTTGTGTTTAAGTAAATGTATTATCGCCATCAAGCGTAGGCTCTCGTTCTACCACCACGTATGTATCATCGTGTTCATTCATGTATTTGTGTGTTCCTTGTTACTGCGATGTTATGCTAGCGTGTTGCGTGTGGGAGTGAAGACGTTATACACAATACAATTAGTGTCAAATGACATTTCCAGAAAACTTCCTTGCCTAACAGGATCTTATTATGGCTCTGATGAACATATTATGTAGACAACTCCGTCGCACAATTACAGCAAACGCAAAATGTCGAAAGTTCCGTCGTTTAATTACACCAAAAACGCAATGGATAGAAAACTCCGTTGTGCATTCATTGCATTGGCATGCACCACAGCAGTGATGCATTGCCGCACAAAATTGAAAAAAAACTTTATGACAGCAATGAACTGCGATTCATTTGTCTTGTCGGCACCCATTCGAAAGCGGGAAAACTATTCTGTCGAAGATGCTTTTTTCCACAGACAATTCGAAAATACCAGGACGAGCGAGAGGGAAATGCACCAGTGACAAAAGATGGCAGATTGCACAAACATTCACGAACTAGACCAGTTTCCCCAAACGTACGTTGGAAGTTGCATTTTACCAAATCACAACTTGCTTTTCCAACTGTCTATGAAATGCAGTAACAAGTAGAACATTGTTTATCACGAGAAAACACCCGTCTTTCTCACCAAAAGTAACTATAGGTCCACTGACAATTGGAGCTAAAAATAGAGTGATGACCTTTCCTATGTTTTGTCTTCGCTAGTAGTTCCCCTCATTTTTTTGTTGCTGCCTATCAAGCAAAACCAGGCGAAGCGCCTGCTACAGGATGAAAAGCACTGCTTTAAGGCTAGACGAAGCAACGGATGCAGTTTATACGTATTCACGTATACGAATTAAAAAGAAAGCACTAGCGAACCAGGCAATTAAGTAAATTTAGATTCAAGTGTATGTAAATGGTGTGCTACCTGCAAGGGCGCACGCAAGGGGTTGGGTTAAAAAAAAACCCTTGAGCTACATATTTTACAAAAACTTTATTACCTGCGCAATGGAAAAGTTGTTTTCGCATACATTTTGCTTGTTAATTTGTCGACTTAATGCAAATTTCAAGGAACATGTAAATGGGCCTAAAAGTAATAATTAGATTTCGAGGGGAATCTGCGTTATCGTCTACGTCCAGAAACCAACTCACCACTTTTTGAAGACCTTTCGACCACTACGCATGTTTAGGATTGTGCTGATAGCTCACTTTTATCCGAAACAATTGACTTTATTTTGTCTGCAAAGGCTGATCAGCGCAAGCGCTGACCGCATTGGGTGCATTACCAATTTCTGTAGCGTGGTAAAACTGTTGCACGAGCTTAAAAACCGCAGTTGTTAACATAGAAGCATTCGGGCATTTGATAATGTCTCAGCAGAGAAAAAGGAAAACTAAAAGTGTGCTGGACTTCCATAAATAACAAAAAATCGAAAGTTTACTTGCGTACTTATGCGCATTTTCAATTCTTGTGTAGTTTAGCACGATTCGATCTTGCAAACCGGGGTGTGCGCCAGCCAATCCCGCCGCGCTTTTCTACGCTCGACTGCTCGAATTCAACAAGACATTAGCGCAGCCTCATTTTGCAGTTGTAAATTGCTCTGGCGCATTGATGAGCGTGTTTTACTCCCCTGTTTTAACGCGCAGCCTGATATTTTTGCAGTTACGAANTGCTGTGTTGTAGCGTTGAGTTTGTTTTTCTCCGATAGCCTAACTTGGAGCGCTTATAGTTTGTAGTGCAATGACACATAAAATAAGGGGANTGANTGCANAAAAATATGCATATTATGTCAACAAACTTCGCCAAAACGTTGGTTTGGAAACATGCAAATGACATCAAATTGTGACGTCACAAACAGTGCACACCAAATGC
>JGI24021J15306_10007374_pt1 | contig 13390 bp, 9 predicted proteins | sample Ectturendosymbi1_FD_15306 | JGI IMG/M metagenome (IMG submission 15306) | reverse complement strand
TTTTAAAAAAATGCCTTGACCTTGAGTTGGAAATGCTCACATGCTGGACGTTTTGCACAGAAAGTGAAACTAATGCAAAGTTTCCAGTTGATGCAGTTGCAGCTACCACATGCAAAGTTTCCAGTTGATGCAGTTTTTTTTGTGTCCGGCCATGCCATAACTGCATAACGTTTCTTTTTCGAAAATCCGCTAAGTTCTAATTTGTCATTAAGTATAACAGTGAGAATGCGCTTTAATTGTATGTCCATTTCGCCGATTTTTGAAGCAAAATCGTGAAGCTTTGAATCCTCAGCTCGCTCGCACTGTTGTGCCACAGAGTCCACAACGTGGACGAGAAAAAGTGCTTAAGATTTAATGCACCAGATCCATGGGCATGTATACTACAGCATGGACTAAACTAGACAAGCATAAAGTGGACCTAAAATCTCCCGTGGAAAGTGTTGTTTCTTCCATTAACTGGGCAAAGTTACGTGACAAACTTATCGTCAGCGCCATGACGTTTGTCCAGAAAACGTGTGACCGTAAAAGGTTCTTTCTGTTAATATGCCTGAGAAAGGAAGCTGCAGTGAAAAGGGATTCTATGCGTTTATGTGAAATGGCGCTTCAGCGCAATGTTCCAGTTTGCACCTGTTAATGCACCCTGAAAAAAATCGTCTAGTGACACCCCCTTCGCCCTTGAAAACGTGTCTGTGGACATACACGCAATCCAGTCAAGTCTTGTAAATGAACCACTGCAACGGTAAAGGTACCAGTTCTCTCCGATTGCAGTTGATGACTTCGTGTGTCGATAATAACTTGCAGCTTGACCAGCATTTGTTGAAAGCTTTGCATCAACAGGCACGAGTGGATTCGCCGAGGAGCTGAAGAACAACCAGCGACACCGGGTTCTGCTGAACGGCGTTTCGCAGCTTCAAATCGAGAAAATGTTGCTAATCATTCAGGGCTCCATGAAAGGTAAGACTTTTATTTGAAATGAACACCACTTTTGCTTAAGTATAGCGTCAGCTCTAAAGAGCGCTTGGTAAGGGTGAATCAGTAGGAGTTTAGTTCACAACTTATCTTGAAGCTGCAATAAAACCGACTCTCAGGTACCTTTAATATTTTTAATCAGATACAAGTGTGACGCCTCACCAATGGTTGTTTTGACAACTCATGTGCCACTTCCGGCAGTTCATCACACTGATTGTTTTGATAGCTCATGTCACTTACGACAGCTTGCCTCGGCGGTTTTTACAACTCGGGCAGGTTTTGGCAGATCATCACTGGTTGCTATGACAAATCACAGGAGTTTTGACAGGTAGTCTGTGATTTCTTGGTTCAGTCAAACAAGTTTTTACAAATCGTGACTTACAACGCTAGTCGTTTTACAACACAGGTACGTTGCGACAGCTCACCAGTGGTGGTTTCGACAACTCATTAACGTCTTGGCAGCTCACCACTGGTGGTTTTGACAACTTATTAAAGTTTTGGCAGCTCACCACTTGTTCGTAGCAAGCAACAACTTTGTAAAATTTAGGGTCCAAAGTTGGCTTTCCTCATTCTTTTCAGTTCTTCGCGATGTGTCCAACGATTGTCTTCTCTTTCATGCGCAGGCATTCGTAAACATTGCAAGCGGAGGAATGGTTTCCGTGACAGTGGGTGTCGGCAAATTAGAAAGTTCAACATCCGCAAAAATGGCCTGCGTCTCTCTTGTGAACAACTCCGTCGATGTGTTGCGCTGCGCTCCCAACCGCCGTGTGTTTGTGTGGGAGGAGCTATACGAGAGAGGAGGACCGCTTTGAGTAAATTGCAAAGCGGGTCCGGGCAAAGTCACTGAGTTGCCCAGTCACCAGTAAACTAAACGTCGCGGGGAGTTCTGGGAAAAGGCGTGGCCAATACGTTGAGACCAGGTTTAGTTGTAGGGGTTGCCAGTGTGGAGGTATATCCCCACACTGGCGTAGCCAGCCAAAAAATTGTTTGGGGGCAAATCTTTTGATTTTAAACGAGCAGCAGTATTTTGTTTGGGACACCGTCTCACAAAATCACAAGATGTGCTAGAAATTTGGGAGAATAACCCCCTTGATCCCCCTGGCTACGCCTATTTATTCCCAACTGCCTATCGGTTCCCTGTGCCTAGACTTGACTGCCTTGCTTGGTTGAAGATCTGTCTGCCTCTGCCAGAGCCTCTTGATCCATAGATGGAGCCCTGTCTGGCGTCACCACGCCAGGCCAGAGCGTGCGCGGTAATAGTGATGGCCAAATGGTATTTTAGTTTCCCACGACCTGCAGCTCCATCTCACTCTGTTGCAATTGTATATATGAGTTTAGTCACATTGTCACCTAAGGACAATACGTTTTTGTTGAAGCAACATTTCTATGAAAAGCCTTATGAATACTGCTGACCGAAGAAGCATCACTCCGCAATCAACTGTTCTTTTTGTCCCTTAGTTCGTGAACTGGTCTTCACAAGAACACAGTGGTATCTTTTGTTCACGGAGAAATATGTATGACTATTATGGGTGTGGTCGATTTTTTACACTTTAATGAATCAATAAACAATGTCATTTTATTCTGGAAACGTAAGACAAGCGTTTGAAAAATAACAACTTTGTTTCAAAGGTAACAATCGCACTTTGTCCAGTGGCTTAAAATGTCACGTATCACCGAGAAGTGACAATCTGCCTACAACCCTCAGGACGTTTCGTGCAGTGCGTTTGTTGATGATGGACGTTGTTGTTGTTTGTTCTTTCAAATCTCACTTTTCAACTGCTCCTCGTTCCAGGTAAGACGCTGCAAGAGGCGATCGCTTCCGCCAAAGAACAAGTCACTGTCGATCCCAACAAGGACCTGAACAAAGCTGATGACGGAGAAGTAGGTTTCTGACTTCGCCGTTAATCACCACGCTAGCGACAGGCCCGTAGCCACGCGGGGGTGGGGAGCATTTGTGGGTAGTGTCCCCCTCCAAATTTTGTTGTGCCCAGAATATTTTTACTGTGAACATATAATAAAAACATATCTTTCCACCCAAAGAATGTGTTTTGCCCCCCCCCAAACTTTACCAAATGGGTTCGGGCCTGTCCATGTTCGCGTTTGACTATCATTGCCCCCCCACACCATCCACAACACAACGAGCTCTGTTGTTCATTATTGTCGCTACAGCGATTTCGCGGTTCGCAGGTCGAGAAAGCAAAGCGCATAATGGACGAGACGTTCGAACAGAACAGAATAAAACCCGGTGACGAAGATTTCACGTACGACGTTGAGGTTGGTTCCGTCTCTGTTTGCGAAATCATATGAGACTGGTAGGGAAATATTTCTGGGTCTAGAATCGAAAACTAGGATGTAACTGTCCCGTAATAAACACGAGAACAGTATTCAGTCCATCACAAGAAACTCTTTAAGTGCTAGTAGTCAAGCGAGTAGATTATATTGATCACCACCATAGTAATTTTTCGCTCTACGTTCAGTAGTATTTCCTGTTTCGGCTGAACGTTTCAGATTGACTTTTTGAAATGCTCGGGCTACATTTACACTTTCCAATAGGCTGACAAGTTTTCATTTGGTGTCTTTTCTCCTTTTGTCCAGTAATCAAACTTCTTACTGCCGCTTAAAAGAATAACTAAAGTAGATAATAATATATGAAGTGGGCAGGATATGCTAGTTCAGCAAGTCCATGCACTTACTTTGGACTTTCAGTGCTGGCGTCTTCTGAGATTGTCTCCTGTTCACTTGGTATTTCAAACTAAATTTGCTTTTATAGATCGACTTTGACCAAGGTGGCCTAATCGAGGCCTCAGGATGGGACAGCGAGTCCGACAACGACGAATTTTGAAAGCACCGGACAATCCGAAGATCCCGGGCAATGTCAGGGGGGATTGTGGGGGTTTGAAGGGTTCGTTTACCCTGGAAGAAGCGTGTTTACTCCGACGCGCGATCAATGGCGTAGCCAGGCCAAAAGTTTGGGAGGGGCCAGATATTTTCACTTTGAGCGAGCAACAGTATTAGGTTTGGGACACCGCCTCTCGAAGCACAAAACAACAAGATAAGCTAGAAATTTTGGGGGGCATGGCCTCTGACCCCCCTGGCTACGGCTATGCGTGCGTTCTGATATTTTTGCAAACGTTTCGAGCAACGCAAAACACAAACCCTCCCCCCTGTGTCTTGTTCCGCTGTTAGGGGGAGGGCCGCGATGGAAGCTTTGCTCATTGCGGTGCCGCTGCAGAATGGCCGATACGACGTTGTGCAACTTGAAATGTTTCAATCTGAGAACGCGTTTCATTCTTATCTTGCACATAAACTGTTTGCGACGTAGACATTGGCATCGGAAGGGGGGGCGGGGCCGTAGCCGCCCCCCCTCCATTTTGAAATTTGACATTTTCTTATTAAATGTTTGGCAAAAAAAGTTGTTTTCTTATTTTCGAGTGGGTAAAATGAAATTTCACCACCTTTGGCCCCCTGGAAAATCTCTCCACGGGCGCAGTCAGCGATGGTCGTCACCAAATTATCAGTTATTTTCTCGGACCGTCCTTCGACAAAATAACCACCGTCAGGTATAAACGGCTCGCAAAACTGTGCGATAACAAATCCTCGAGCAGTAGTCGGCGTGTATCACGGCATTCCCAAAGACATCGCGTCGTCCGAAATGCATGTTGTTCGATTCGGGAATGCTGTAACTTAACCGTTCTGGCGCTTATGATACCCACCTCTCGTATCAAGTGTTGCTTGTTTGTCCTTTCATTGAGTGCAACTCGTGTTTTCAAGACATCATTCATCTGTTTCTTGTTTTTCGCACTTTATGTCACACAGTTTGGGAAAATGACGAAAAAAAACAACATTCCGCGACATCGACCAGTGTGAAAACAAATCAACCAGAGGCCGTGCCTTTCAACGCACTGCCAGTATCGCTCTTCGCGCCTGCCATGGCGTGCTCGACCTTTGGCCATTGCGGGCACTGATGCAGCACTTACATATATGCTACCTGGGTCGCCGCAGTGTTTGCAAACTTGGCTCTAAACAAGGGTTTTACATACCTGGAAGCACCTGAGATTCACGCATGGGTTCCTACTCATGGTGGATTGGTTTTCCACTCGATACCAGTCGCTTGTAAGTGCAACGCTTGTTAACTGCTGTGCTATCTATTCACAGTGTATCACTGGAAAGTGCCAAAAAGGGTACAGTAGCTTTTGCATCGTTTTTTCAAAGTCTCATTCTAGTGTATTTCATTCTGCTTCGCTTCGTTTGCAAATCGATATATTTTCGTAATAAAAGTTTGAAAACCTCAAAAACCTGTTTGTCCTTGATTTTCACCGAATACCCATCGGGCTGCTCTGTCCACAGCGATCATTCAGTGAAGTTAAGGGTGTTTATGTTGGTGACGGGCCCGCAACTTGGGGTAAACCGGGCAAGTACATTTTCAAAAACATGTCTACTTAGTTACAACAATATTGCAATNATTTCCCANCCGAAAATATCAGCTGAGTAAGNGTTGTCGGTTGGTGATCAGTGGCGTAGCCAGCCCAAAATTTGGGGGGGCCAAAATGTATGATTTTAGGCGAATAACACTATTTTGTTTGGAAAAACACCTCTCAAAGAACAAAATGACTATATTTCCGAAGGGCATGGCCCCCCCTTGGCTACGCCTATGTTGGTGATCTGGAAAACTACCGGTTGAAACACTGCAGTGTTTACCCACAGAAAGGGGGTGACACGCAAAATGCTGTTTCCCCGCGTACGATTGACATTTTGTTTCTGTGAATGCAAATCTTCGCTGCTGGCCAGCAAAACATTTATATTCCTTCGCCCGTTTCTGGGTTGAACCATCCTGAAGCAGCCAAGATAAGCACACATCCACTCAGCTACGAATAAACGGGGAAAGATTGGGGGCAACTTCGTTTGCCTTTCGGAAAGAGGCCTGCGTCCTCTTGCTACTATTGGGAGAGTGTTTTTTTGCAAAAGCTGCAATGGAAAGTTTATGCACCTCTACAAGTAGTCACTGTTGCATCACAGTGAAGGACACTTGTTTCCCAAGACCTCAACAATTTTTTGTTGTCGAACCACAAAAGGGTGTTGAGACCAGAGGTGGTCGGAGTCACATTTTCAGACTCCGTTCCTGTTCCAAAATTTTTGGATCCGAGTCCGAAAATGTTCAAAATTTGAGAATCCGACTCGTGTTTCGACTCCGGCTACAATCGATGAATCCGAAATTCAACGTTTGTACATAAGAAATGACCCTTGTGGAAACCACGTAGACTCCTGCTACTTCGAAAATGACAAATGACCCCGTTTTTTCACAAATTTTTGATTCCGGGTCAGTGGCGATTCTAAAGGGGGGCATGGATGGGCCGTGACCCCCCCAGATTTTTGCTTGACCCGCTGTTTTTTTCCTAATTTCCAGTTTCAGTTCGTTTGGTTGACATATACAGTAGATGCATTTCGACCAGCAATATTTTAAACGATAATTCAGAAAAACTCTATAGCCTGCATGAGTACTCCCCTAATGCATGATGCTGTATTATTGTTTTTGATTGTCGGGTAACTAGAGTTGTTTATGACGACACAGACCAGTGGTTATTCGCATCCTGCGTGAAATTGGTTATTCGCATCCTGCGTGAAACGCTTGCCATGCTTGCCACTTGATTGTGTCCCATGAACACAACCTCTTTGCCATGTGCCTGCATGGAAGTGTGATTTGTTACGTGTGTTATATATCAAATAAGGATTGGTGTTGCTGTGTCAAAAGTGTATAATTTCAAGTCAAGGTTGTTGCCGCTTACATAACGATCTTAGAGATAGATAATGAGAACCATGCTAACATGTCAAATTGATTTTCAACCACCACTTACCGGGGTTCGATCTCCATCCCACTTGACTTTGTCCCATGAACATTTCATCTTGGCCATGTGCCTGCATGGATGGCTGATTTGTTACGTGTATTATGTATTAAATAAAGATTACCGTTGCTGTGCCAAAAGTGTACAATTTCGAGTCAACCTTGTTGCGGGCTACGTAACGATCTTGGTGATAAATAATGAGAACCATGCTAACATGTCAAATTATTTTGCTTTAGCGTTTTTCGTTTCTAATTAAGAGGTGACACTTTTTGAAATTGAAATGAAATTTGTTTTTGAAAAAATATTTTAAATAGCATTTGCACCATTTCCAGTTATCTTGTTGAAATACAAAGGATATAATTTTTTCAAATGCAATGCTTCTCTTGTTTCGTGTAATTTGTAAGTTATTTCGTAGACGCAGAGGAAAAAGCAGGTATGTTTTACCGTAAATAATGTGCGAAATGTTAACGCTGAGCAGTCAGAAAACAGTCCTTGTTCTCATGCACATTCGTAGGATTCATATTTCGGTGTTACGCAAACCTTCAGGTGACGGTCACACGGAAAAATCGACAGCATTTAATCTATGTCCTAGCACAAAAGTCTAGCGTATATGTGGTTACTAAAAAATTCTGTCACGCTTCGCTTGGAATGGTTGTGTCATGTTTGCAGGGCTTCCGATATAAATCTTTTCAGTCAGAATAAAACCCATTTTTGGCCCCTAACACTTGCAAAATTATTCTGAAATAAATAATAATTGAGGCTAATTAATGTTCACCAAACTTCAACAAGAAGTGCTTGTTTATTGATCATATGAAACATTATGATAAAACATTCCGGTATTCAAGTAATGTGACAATATTACCATTTTTAAACATTACTTTTAAATGTTCACAGTAAANTCTTATCAAAAAGGAAATTATAAACAATGCCACAATCTCAAAATGAATGAGGTCGATTGAGGTTGGATAAAACGCTGCTACTAGTGAAATGAGGCTGCGACCTCATTGAGTAACTGTATCCTTAGAATGAGCTTGCGTATTATAACAAGAACGAAGCGACAAAACGAAATATTTTGTCAACCGACAATTGCTTTTGTTTTTGACCGTGAGCCACAATAAATAGCCACACGGGTCACAGGCCAGCGACCGCTGCTTTGAAGCATTCTGTCGAAATACTGTAAGTGGTTAGTTTCTCCCGTATGGTTTCGAAATCTTCAGATTTCTAAGTATGTCCGCTAACTTATATTCACATTCGATAAGAGCCTTTATCTGTTTGTGGCGCAACTTTGACAATCTGCAAAATGCACAGCAAACCTTCGCAGTGCACTATAAGCACTTGCGTCCTGCATTTGTTAATTTTTAACTTTTTGGTTGTCTCACACATATGCGCGACATTCGAGGGCTACTGTTGTTAGTTTACATTTTCTTGTGGACTGGCATGTTTCCATTCAAATTTCACTTGAAGTATCTCTTAGTTTGAAAGTCTTGGTTGATTGGAGAGGGTTTTTAATAAAGAATTGTTTTAATATCAAAATCCTCTCATAGGCCCTGCATGTTTGAATGTAAATACAACAAAATTTAGACCGTTGTGAAACATGTTTTTAGCATCTATTGATAACTGAACACTTGATTTTTGTGTTTTTTAGTTTAGAAAACTTCAGGTGAATTTAATGTGATTTTGGACGACTGAGGCTGAATCGAATATGGCATTTTTTAAGTAACTTTGCTAGATCCATGGCATGTGTGCTACCAGAATATAAGATATCAGTTTGCTTATTGGAGTTATACCATGGTTGGTATAAGGCAGTTTTGGAAGCTTAAATCAAACGTGGAAAATGATGAAATCTTGTGTAAAAAATGAGAAATGAAATGCCGTTAGCGTTTGCATTGCAGACACCTTTCAATAACTCGAGAGCAAGATGTTTCCAATTTGCTTGCTTCCAACCGCAGGGCTGCGGAGCCGTCGGAAAAATGATACAGCTTCGACTCCGGATCTCTTNTTTTCATGAACATGGCTTCAGCCCCGGATCTCATGGTTTTCTGTTCCGGAACAGTGGCGTTCTAGAATTAAAAAAGTGAGGAAGCCACTACGGGGCCACGGAAAAAAGTAGGGGGTCAAACCAGTGGTGTAACTGACAGAGAGGCAAGGGGGCGAGCCGCCCATCTGGCAAGCTAAATGTAAAATCTGGGCCCCTTTAGTTGACTTTTTGATTTTCATATTCTTTAGGTTGTTGTTTTTTTGCGTTTTTCGGGGTGTTTTCTTTTTTTAGCTAGTACAGACATTCACGACATCCAGTGATTAACTATCATTTCTTAACTTTTTTCCGAGTTTTGGCCAGTGGGCCCCCGACGGTAACGGATGGGCCCCCTTCAGCTAAGCTTTGCCCTTCTGGTTCAAACCTCTAGTTGGATCAAACATAAATGTCTCTCCTGCATGGTGCCTTTCCGTTGTAATGAATATTAATTTGATGTGATTAACCCTATCAAATCCAACATAGGCTTGTGAATATCGTCAGAACCGTCGCCAGATAGTCTTCAATAGGGGGGCTTTACGTTTGGGCAGAGGTGCTTGACATTTCAAAAATTGACAAAAACTGCACTGATTTAGTGTTTTATATTTGAATCTAAGGGGCTTGGAACTTTGTTTGGGTGGCTAAACCCACCAAAGCTGCCCCCGTGGCGACGGGACTGAATATCGTTAAATATGACCTAGCGTTATCGTTCACTAGAGACAGCTAAGCACCACTAAATGCAGTCACACATTTGCACTGCTATGTCGAATACAAGGCAAGTGTTGGAAAAAGCATTTCTAATAAATTTAAAAAATGCAGTGCAAAAAATGCAAAAATTCCTAAAAAGTAGCCTACAGTAACCCCAGGCAAACGTAAAGCTAGCACAAGGTGTGCTCTTTCTGTTACCAGGCATAGACGACTGGCTGCAAGCTTGCTCCACTGGTGTAATAACAATGCAGTATTTATTGTTGACGTTGCGAAAGTCTGTGCAAACTCTCGTCCTCAGAAGATAGGCAGGAAACAAAAGCAAGCGTAAACACACACTGCATTTCTCAAAATTTACAGAGTGGTACACAAACAAAGGATAAAAAATGCCTTAGAAATACCAACATGTGGAATTATCTCCCAACTTTTGACAATTCCAGCGTATTTGTGGTTAAATAGCAATCATTTACGAAATTTCGATCAGATGGCTTAACTCAAAGTAAATCTTGTAAGGAGGTAATTAACCAGTCGGACAAAGAAAAATTCAAATAAGCCTTTTCTAAATTATTAGAACACCAAAAATTTCACGTTTATTCTTTGAAAGTTTCTAGAAATGTCAAAATTGCTATGCAAAGTTTTGAAATTTTAGGGAAGGCAAATGCCCAAATGCCCCCCCTGATTTCGCGCCTGCTTTGTTTGATACCGTAGTGAAGAGCCTAAATTGTTGCATGTTGTCAACTATAGCTCGAATGAACTGGGCCTAGTTGATGATTGGGCCTCTACCTTCTCGCGATTGTACATCCTGAAACGACTTTGCTTCTTCTGCAAGTTGAGCCAAAATGGAATGCTCTCCCGGAGAAACAATAAGACTTTCTGCAATTGTTGTATGAACAGTAAGTTTTGGGTTTTTGGCATTGTGCTATTTCGGTTTTGTAGTGTTTCTGAAAAGTTTTTTAATCGTTTAAGACGTCTTTCATTAGCGCTAATTTGGAAAGTAACTCTTGAAATCCAGCTTTTTTACGCTTTGTCTAGTTTCTTTTTTTGAAGCGTTCTGAAAATGTTGGGCTAAGGCTGGAAACGAATGCTTTACTGCTGATACCGCTCTGAAAGATGAAGCCACCCAGCGAATAAAAACACCTTTCCAATTCTTTTTGAGGCTGATGTGCAAATTAGGGGCACAGTCATTAAGTTCTCACATGTTCTTCGGTGACTGGCTATATAAAGAATATGAACTTTCAAGAAAAGACTGCAAGTCATTTGTGCCACTGGTAGCATTTAGTACATTGCCAACAGCCAGTTCAAGTCCGTGATTGAGGCAGTGCCACAATACTATATCAGGGAATTCATCTTTGAGCAATTTTTTTCACACCCTGATTTTGTCATCAACATTACGCTGGCTCTATTACTGCAAAATCCAATAAAGACTTCTTGCAGAAACTCATTGGTGAAGCTATTCTTTAAGAAACAGTTCCAAATTGCGTCTTTAATATGAGAAGCACACAGGGTCTCCAATTCAACCAAATCCAGTGTGGAAAGGTAACAGGTGCCGCTTCTCCATCAATGCTAGCTTTTACAAAAATGTTTAAAGTTGATTTGTCACCAACGCGGGTAGATTCGTCCCGCTAGATCATTTATCTTGCTCCTCCTCTCAATGATTTTAGTTAAAAGTTTTCTTTTCATCTGTGAAGACACATGACCTATTGTATCAACGGCAACAGTTGTACTGTGTAAGACACGTCCCATGTCTATGGAACTACCTTCTTGAAGATCAATCAAACTTTATTAAAATTCAGGGGCAAGCTTTTGGAAAAGGGCCCCAAAACATCGTCATTGCGAAAAGCAGATGTGGGATGACGTGGATAAGAGTTAAATTTATTTCACATTTCAATATATGAACTGAATTCCAGAGCATAATATACATACGAATGGAAAAAAACTTGCAAAGTTTTGCAGCGGGACACCTGAAAACTGACTCCTTTGGCACATTTTCCCATAACTTTAGCTTTATTTTCAAAAACATATGACTTGCTTCAGAGCTTCTTTGAATGTGGCTCTAGAGTGGTATATAATTTTTGTAACTAAACAATGGTGCAAACTCTCACGAGCGGGACTTGGTATCTCTGTGAAAAAAGGGCCCGAGCCGACTGCCTCGTTATCCTTCCCTAACATCCATCCTGAGCTTGGAATCTGTCTTGTTGGCAAAGCGCATGTGACTAAAATGAAACTAATTTTGAATTTTTTCCTATTATTAGGGGTTCGAATTCCGCAGATAAGTTACTGTATTTTCAAGAAGTCCATGATTTGTATAAAGTTAATTACGTGCAGTGCTAAGCTATCTTTACAGGCAGCTGAGCGTGATCAATAAGTTTTGTAATATTGTGGGTACGATTGTGTTTACAGCTTAATTCCATTTCACATTTCAATGAAGTCAGTTAAATTTAGCAAAGTCTCAAACAATTCAAACGAAGTGACTTTGAAGTAGCGACAAAGATTTTACGGAAGAAGTTGAACATAGCCAAAAGATCTTACGGATTATTGTAAATCCAAACATTTTTCAAGCGCGTTGAAAGGCTCTAGCGTTTACGTTAATCAACCACATATGGGAATTAATCGCTCAAAAATTAGATGAAAACGGGGTTCACTTCCTAAATGCCCGAAAGTTTTGTAGAAGGCCTACTTCGTTGGAAGTCATTGCCTCAGAGCAATGTCTCTGCTCGGCTTCGATTGAACGTGCTTTGTTGGTGTATATCCAAAGCGTGTAAATACATTATAAAAGCGCAATCGTCATGGCGGCCGCGATGACTTCTTGCTTAACTGCAATATTGGCTGATAAAAGCATACTGCAGATCATGCACTTACTAGAGTCCTGCGCGGGTTAAAATTTTATGTCCGCACACGTTCCGCACACCGCAAAATTTAAACCCGGCCTGCCCCGCACCCGCAGGAGTTTGAGAAATTTTGTCCGCACCCGCCCCGCAGACCATCGCAACCCTCGCCCGTCCCGCCCCGCACTTTTTCAATCTCAAACCCGCACCTATCCGAAAACTACTAAAAACTCATAGCTAAACTAGGGCAAGTTTTTGTTGCAATAAAATCATGAAAAATATGCATTTATTTTCAACAAAAGTTGCAGTAAAAAGCTGCATTTATGACAAGCATTTTAAATGACAGCGATTTACTCAAGCGATTTATTTACATATAATGCTAAATATTTCCTAACATTATCGGGCGAGAAATGGCGATCATTTGCCAACAGTTTGCGTAGCATGCTAAAACTTTGCTCCACAGTGCATGAAGTTGCTTGGGAATTTAGCAATTTGGCCTACAGTTCTGGATTGATGTTTGTTTCGCCGGGTCATTTCTACAATTGCTTTTAGGTCATTATTCAGTTCGAATCGGTTATCAAAGAGGACAGAACTATACTGAAATAGTTCTCAAGTATGTTTTTAACATTTTTTTTTCTTTTTGTTTCATATGTCGACTTTTGCGCAGGACTGAAGATGTGTAACACACGAAACTAGTTAACTTACGCAATAAATTGCGATCGATTCGCTTGGTGTGGGTCACTGCTGTGGCTTTACAATTATTGCTATGTTTTTTAAATCATACTTTTACATTTTACGCAATAGGTGTACTTGATATTCGTTGCATGTGAAAAAGGAAAAAGTTGCAATATAAAATTCCTGCAACCAGCTCATTGTACTACATAAATTCTGAGTATTTCAGAAGCTGTTGGCAGCTGTTAAAAAAGTTGAAAAATTTGCCCTACTACTCATAACGTCTGAAGACAAGTCTAACAAGCAGCAAAATCAAGCTACTCATTCTTTTTCATTGACAACCAAACCAAAACTTTCCACAGATCTGA
>JGI24021J15306_10007373_pt1 | contig 13391 bp, 8 predicted proteins | sample Ectturendosymbi1_FD_15306 | JGI IMG/M metagenome (IMG submission 15306) | reverse complement strand
CCGTCTCTTTGTTTCTTTTGCAGGGAAAATCCGCCAAGAAGGTTCTTCTCCATCATATGCAGTAGGCCGGCGCCTTGGAGGATTTCTGCACCATCATGAAATGCTTCTGGACAACTTGTCAAGCTTTGTACACCACAGTGCGCGTGGCTCCTCAAGCGGCTGGTTTTTGCAGAAGTTGGAGATTTGACTTTTTGACACAAAACTGCGAACTGCTACAGATCAACGATTGTCTGCTTGGATGCGAAAGGGTTATGTAAACCTAGGCAGAGTTTCATTTTAGCTGGGTTTACACTTTCTCTGCCATGCTCAGCTCCTTGCAGAACTGAGAAAAACACGTTAGATACCGATTGCGACCCAGCACTCCCGCGCAACTGTGTTGATCATCCAGCAGACTGCAACCTCTTCAAAACTATACCCTTATTAAATTCGCAATAATTCGGCCATCAACTTTAAAGCACTACAAGAATTTATGAAACTGTCGAGCGAGGGGCGCCCGACGAGGCAACCTGTTTAACAGTTTTCTTTTCGGTGTTCCAGCGCCTTGGGCTTTAATTTGCACGAAATTGTTTAATGTTTGCGCCAATAAACTCTCTCTCTCCGGGCGCAACATTTGGATGACGCCGAAACTGATCTCCCGGGCACCCCTCACACGCTCGTGAGGTCACTGGGCAGGTGATCTGAATCAAGGTACTCAATTCGATGTCGGGGAATTATTTTCGATGTTAAATTCCCACGCAGAGAATCAGCAAAAACTGGTCGAGCGCAAACGATACGATCGAAGGAAAAGCGTCATTTCCGCATCATAGTTACATCACTTTCATCTGACATAATTGATATTTGCAGATTGAATCACGATTTTTTGAAACGATGTTGAAACTGAGGCACTTACAGTGAGTTAGATGTAGTTCAGCAGTCTTGGCGAGCAGCGATTTAATTCCTTGCACAGAACCTTGAACGTACGTTGGTAAAATAATACTGGTGCTTCACCCTAAAAGCAACCCCAAACTACGGAAAAAAGTACATCGTGGTAACGAGATAAATTTGATTTCTACTGAACTGTTCGGTATTTGTACGATGACTGACTGCGCTGTCAGTCAATGGTGCAACACGTTGCACTTAAGAGAAACAAACGACCGGGAGCGTAAGTTTGAAGTGTTGCGCTCGTTATCAAAAGCAGAGGGTTTGAAGTGCGCGCCTTTGCAGCAGAAACCTCGAAGGATTACTCGTGTGGCCCAGACTGAGCAAAAGAACAGCTAAGTTTACTAAATTAAACTTGATTGCAGACCGTGGTCACACCATCAGACCGGCTACCTTCACGACTCCCCCCCAGTTTTTTGACAGAGTACCTGCAGTTTAACGATTGCACTTCGATTTTCGACGAGCGAGTTTCGCCATGCGGAGATGAAGGCACGTCGGAGGACTTTTGTTCATTTACAGCAAAAAAAGACTCGTTTCCGTGGAAGCGCATGTCTTACATGTTTACAGCAACAAAAACACGAAATACTGCGCATATAAAGACGCTAAGAACTGGAAACTACACAAAGATATATTGCTGAGGAGCAAGAACACAGCCAGGAACAAGTAGGTGCGGGCGGGTCGGATTGACTAATTATTTTGAATACAGTTGGTCAGCAAGAAATAAAAAAATAGCAGCTAACTACGAATTACCCAAAGGATAATCGTAATAGACAGACACGAATAACCCGTTTTTAAACAAACCCGCAGGTTGTGTCAACACTCCTTTCAGGGACAAATCATTACCTGAGTTGTTTTACTATCTGTGTGTCGGGATGAATTATTACCTTAGTTACCTTGCTGCACAAAAACGCCGATCGTATTTACCCGTTTCCCAAATCTGCCAGAAACATTTGTTGAGATAAAGCTAATGGCAAAATAAGACCTAAGCTCGTATTTTGCTTCGCAGCTACCTTTTTGTTACAAACTGTTGCGCATGTGCAGAAACCAGGGTTGCGGAGTCGGATTCCTAACAACACTGGGAGTCGGAGTCGGATTTTTTGTCCGACTCCGACTCCGGATGCCCAATTGGATCATTTTTTAATCACACTCCTAAATTGGGAATTCCTGTTGAAATGGTACAATTTCTTTTGAAATTTTTGTTGAATCAGAGATTTCTTGCTGTGTACCACGATTTCCATTGATTTTAACAGCCAAATTTCATCCCCTTTATGTTAAGGAGTCGGAGTCGGGATTCGGAAAGGTCGGAGTCAGAAATTTTGGAAACTCAGAGTCAGAGTTGGAAGTCGGATATTTTACCTCCGACTCCGCAACCCTGGCAGAAACGAAGCAGGAAAGATCTTGAGGGAACAAACGACTGAAAACTGTGAACGTTACAAAATGCATAAAAAACTAGTAAACCGGTTATATTCTAGATAAAAGCTCGTCGTACTGGTAGGTGCAAACATGCAGCAAGACATTATTAAGAAACGTGAGCAAAATATCTAATGGTACATCATGTTGAAACGGGTGGTTGAATTAACTTCAAAAAGCAAGAAAACTAACCCGTAAATTACTTGTGACATGAAATAACGATAACCGTGAATCCTGGAGATATTAAAAACTTTCCGTTTGTGGTCTGAACTGTTGTCACAGCAATGGCAAGATACAGACACCTTACGGAAACAGCAAGTTTGTTTTAAAAAGCTGGAAAAAGAACTGTCTTAACTCGATTTCCTCAATTACACAGTGATGTTACGAGCGTGAACGGGCGTTTTGCTGCTACTTGGACCGTCTTGATAAAACACTTTTGAAAGGACGCTAAACAAAAGGACAACTAACAGCAAATGCACCATCACGCTTTCTTTCTCCATGAAGGCTTCGACGATTTGTTTTTGGCTGATTTCGATCGGCCTCTATCTGCCGAGCCTGGCCTCGCTGATTCTCTTGAGTAACATCGCTGGTATTCGGTTTGCCAGGTCGACGAGTCGGATGTATTTTTCTGCGAAAAGAACGAACGACTGAGCTAGGTTATGGACAAGATTACGAAATCCGCTAAAACATTACGCTACCATCCTTTCTTATTTCAAACCAGAGTGAGGACTATCGCAGTTTAACTAATTCCATGTCAGTCTCCTCAAGTTCAACACGGTTAGCTGATTACACATGATGAAAAAAGGGTAGAAGGTCGACTTTTGATTCAGTTACTGGCAAGTTGCTTGGTCATCCTGCAACAAAATAAAACCTAACCGAGTGCAGTGGGAAGCAGCTAACGTTGATAATTCAGTGATCTTCTGGATTCACGATTCAAGTTGTGAACTACTGTTGCTGATGATGAGACAATCGAATTGCTGCTCAACACCTGCCCCTAGATCTAGCGCGGCCTAGCAGTGCATTGGAAGAACTCGCTCAAACGATGAAGAAGTAGTCGCCGTTGAGATTGCTGCACGCCAAAGTGAAGTACCGATGAAAAAAGGTTGTTTTTATCCTCCTCACTAACACATCGCAGCCCAGACCCCTTTCTACATCAACAGCAGACAACTGAACGCCGTACCTGCATCTTGGCAACGTTACCAATTTTCTCTGCTTCTCCGATGGGTTACACCCCAGCGGCAACCTTGCATGTGAGTTATTTGAAAACATGTCTAAACGCATATAATCGACCTACAGTCCATTTACTTGCACCAGAACGTGCAATCAGTGGTGTAGAAAAAAATGGAAGAACTGATTAACAAAATAAAAACTTTTTCGCACTGTGTTCAAAATACTAATTTTGGTTTGTGATAAGACAACACTTTTCTTCGTTGTGACATACGCGAGTTACGGCTTCATATGGGTTATGGTCATGGTTAATAGTCTGGACGAAATACAATGCATGAAGAAAATTCAATTGTCCGCCACTTGGGGCATTGAAAATCGTGGTCGTTATTTTCACTGGGCGTGACGAAAAGACAGCGGGTGTCTGTTGAAGACTACAATGCGGCACAGTAGTAAATAGGCTCTTGACTGAATTTGCGCCGTCTCATTTTGCGATATGCCAAAAACCGACTTCCACCACTCACACTAATTCCGCTGACGGGTTTTACACCAAGACTTTTCCTGCGATCAAGGTCGTTTTCTGTCTGTCATTTGTTCCTTTTTCGGATATTGTTGATGACCGGAAAAAAGCATTATGGCCAAATCGACTTTTAACTTTTTTCGGTCATTTCAAAAAACATTCGGTCAATGACCGACAAACGACCGAAAAAAANCAACGGCCAGCAAACAATACGATAATAAATCCCAGAATCTCTTGATGACGGCTTATGGCAATGCAATCAAATTACAATGCAATGCATGCATCAGATTGCAGTTTTAGAGTAGAGAACAGGTTGGGACGCACAGATTTATCGATTCGACAGAAGATGATAATGCGCATACACAATCCTCACTTGCGACAATGCTTTCGCCAGAGCACTTGCTGGTCGGCTGAGGGACTTGGATTTCTGCTTCATCTTCTCAGCTTTCAAATATTTCACTCGTTGTAGAGCAGCAGGGTAAACCTTTACATTGAAAATATAACTTTTCGCTTTCGACGCTCTAAAAATCACATTGAAAAACACCCAAAAAGAACGAAAATTCAAGCTTTACTATTCCTGACAGCCAAAGAACGCGGGTCTAAAGCATTTCTTTGATTTTTCAATTACAACATTGTATGTAGCATTTCTTTAAACCAGAACTGCAGTTACAATTAACTGTTGGATTGTACTAGTTTCTTGGCAGACCGATAGGTTTCAATTCGTTTTATTTTCTAACCACACGGCCTTGTTTATCAATTACTGGTGAACCAGTTTATGAACTGCATTGACCAACAGCATCAGTCAACCAGGTGCAACACGCGATTAAACTGCGTTGCTGACCTCATTATACGATCTCCATTGCAATTAAAACCAATTTCAAATGTCAGAGAAAATACCAAAGATCACGGGTCACGTAGCTTATCGCAAACTCGACAAGATGTAATGGGCATCGAAAATCAAAACAACTTTTCAAAGGTGAACCTGTTTATGCCTTAAACGCTTGTTCGTCAAAACCATTGTCGCAAATAAAACTACACTAGTTTTCAAAGGTCTCAATTTTTTTTGTAATAAAACTCTTTATTACGTTGCGAAGTTTGTTAAGTTGGAAAATGAGGTTTTCATTGACGTTTTCAATATTTTTGTGGCGCAATCTGTTTGGATTACGCAAAACGCATAGTTTATTTACCCGTTCTTAGCAAGAAAACGAGACAGCTGCGCTGAGGTGCGCGCGTCGAAATTACATTGATTTAAATNAGTTACGCGAAATCACATTTTTCAAAAAAATAGATACTTTTTACATTTTACAAATTTGATTCACTTCCGAAGCGTGTAGCAAGCTCCGATCAGAGCTGCCTTTGTTGATCTTTTGCAAGAAGTTTCTATAAGGAAGCAACTTGCCACGAAACCATGCGATTTTGGCTTCATCGTAAGCGGGCACTGGGAAAGTACAGCTGCAACAACACCGCTCAAATGTTTCTGCTCAACGCTATGCTGGGAACCAACTTCAGGATCTACTGCAATCAACTGAATCGAGAAAAGAGAGACGAAAGATGTGCTGAAATCTATCGCAATCGTTTGGTTACAGTCCGAACGGATAATAATTTGTAGTGTAACATGATGATTCTGTTACGTGGCGACAGCCAAAAATCTGAGGGGGGTTCCATTACTATCGGGCGTTGCTCATGTTTGGGAGTGGGATTGTTGGAAAATGGTAACCGCCGATGTTGACGCAGCTTTGGTGTGAAGTTTCAAGCACGAGCCACTGCGCCTTGTCTCAGGTGGGGTAATGCCAGATATACTGGGCAAGAAGGAGGTGGGTATGGTTCGCAGGCAGCCAGTGATAACGCGCATTGGCTCGTTTAAAGGTACATCGATGTGTTTTGTGTGAGCGCTGAGGCACCACACTGGGCACAGTACTTTGCAGGAGCGAATGCAAGTGCCAGGCAGGATGTTCTTAGAGCTTTGAAAGAAACTCCCCATCTGACACTGGCCAGCTGCTTGGTGAGTGCCACGCGGGTTTGTGTAAGTGTTCGGCTGACCAGCTTGATGTAAGTGCACAACTCAAGACCTTGGCTGAGCAGGGCGCGCTGAAGCGAAATCAGTTGCACTTTTCGTTGAGAATAATGGTTGTTTACTTTATCCCAATCCGTGGGCATTTTATGAAACCAACCGTGAAAAAGATAGTATTGCGTGTATCGATCGCTTTGCGGGTACAATTTAAACAATTCTGGTTTCCCAGGAATGGGAGCCGCAAACAGCTGGAATGATAAAGCAGTTGTACGTGGTACTGTTTGGTTTGGTGTGTGAACAACAAAGGATTGGAATACACTTCGGTTGATCCTTTAATTCTTAACAAGCCAAGAGGTACACTGCAAAATAGACTATATCCACATGCTGGAATTTGCTTCAAGATTTGAAAATTTTCTGGACTCAAAAGACCTCGCAAATAAATCAAAACAGAAGTTTCTCAATTTTTTCAAAAAATGACAGAAAGGTCTACAGTAGACTCTGGAGCAGGGTGCTGAATACGTCGATCGCGATCTACCAGTCGATCTCAAATGTATGGTGGGTAAATCGAATGACATTAACACCTTCGACGCGCCCAGGGACGCCGGAGATCGGGGGCAACGAAGGCGGACTTGCCTTTTTCATAACATTATCATATGTAATTTCATGGTTTATCAAGATCGAATTGAAACAAATTTATTGCAGCTATTCGTGCACCCATAAAATTCAGAATGGGTTTATATAATTTGTTATTATTTTTGAGGTCAACATTGTTGCTGAACAGAAACAAGCATAATTGGTAACGATTTTTTTGTTTTTATAAGCTTCCATTGCCCTCAACTTCTTTACTACCCCTGCCCTACCGCTGCTCCGGCGTCCCTGTCGGCGGCGGTGGACGGACATGTCCGATTAAAAAAAAAAAAAATGTACACGTGACGATTTACATTTGTGTTATGTTGTGCAATAAGGGTTCTTGTGGGTGTGCAAGGTACATCAACATACATTTTAAAAAGAATTCTTAATACATTTAATATCTATTAACAAATAAATATTTTGCATTTTTGTGGTAGGTCGATCATCTTCACTTGTTCATTTTTATAAGTAGCTTGCATGCTGAAAAAGTGTTACCAACTCTGTTTTAACGCGTGGATGGGCAAACTCTTTGATTCCCGTGCCCCTTGATGTTACAATTTGACAGAGGTCAGGTTGTTAAGATTATTTAGTAAAAAAATAGGAGATGTGAAGAACTGGTTTGGCTTGGTTAATATAATTTGGACAGGCTCATTTGCTCAGCGGGGTTGGATTAAGGACATTAGCAGGCAATTGTTGACTCATGTCTGGTTTAGACTCTTTTTCAAGTATGTAGTGAGCGTAATTACACTTTNATTCATTGTATGACATTGCCTGANGGTTAACGNCAGTTATAGTTTAATCATGATAGAAAGAACACTCACAGATTGACTTGGAGCCTGAACATTGTGTGTTCGTTTTCTCCCCGTTTCAACTTGTTTGTCAGCCCATCCATAGCTAAGGAAAGGAGGTCTTTCTCCACTTAGGCATCTGTCCGTTGAGGTGCTTGCATCACGCGTAGTGGGAGAACTTGGAGATTTCCTTGACTTCCTTGATACTGTGAATTTGGAGATAAGCGTTTTTCCTATTCAGCAGAGCAACAAGAAGAGACTCAATGACAAAAACAAAGCACCAAATTTTTAACTTTCATCAGAATGTTCTAGGAGTGAATGTCAGGCAGCATGAAAAACAACAACATAGAGAAGTGTAACTTCCATTTACTACAAATCTGGGTCAGCTGAGATAATAAGAAAGTGTGTTGAGCCAAAGACCAGATATCATTGATACATATCTTCATAATTACGGCATAAAATGTTCATTGCCAAGTGGCTTTGCAATTAGAGCAACAATACTCACGTCTTGGGGTTTGGGTTGAAGAATCTACAAGTTGAGGTATGCTTAGGCAAGACTTGTTAGCTTCACCAGTATTGTCTGCAGAGAGGCCGCTAATAGCAGTCCTCTGTGATTCGTCCTCGTTTAAATCCCTGAAACAAACGAACAGATTGTGAAGAATTCTTTAATTAATAAAATAAATGCCACCACTTTGCTGCGCACGTTCAAACTGGGCTAGCTGAAGTAACATTTCTAACAAAAATTTATGAAGTGAAAAGCCTCTTTGGAAGGTCGAACTGTTTCAATGAATAACATCGCCTTGTGTCTGACCACTCACGACACTTTGGCATACCTAGCATCTTCAAAAAATTGGATAGCTAATGGCACTATGAACAAGAAAATGTTGCCAAACTTAAACTGTCTTGATACACCATGCTACCATTACCAACTTACAAATGCATCACCTTCAACCTATTACTAGCCACAGCTGCAAATTGGAGCAGCAACTTTAAAACTGGAATATGCGTGTGAACCTTGAATTGAAATAGAAGTATTAACATCACTTTGTATAATGTGCTCTGTTATTTGAACTATTTAAGTGGACATTGCTAATAGCTGAAAATCACGCGTGTACATCATGTCATCGTTACAGAATTGTTGAATGGGGACCTTTCACACTAAATGAAGTAAAATGCATTTGCAACACTGCAGTAAGTGTTCTTAATGCTTGTCTTGAATTTTTCACTACCAAGCAGGTGCTCAGGAAAACTAGGCATTATCATTAGAACTTTACCATGCATCGTGCCCAACTTGCATTTTTTGTTGAAAATGAACGGCCACATTTCACACACTGGACTATGTCATACTTGTTCTGCTTTAAATCAGTGATGGAGTCTCGAGACTTGATCTTGGTTTCGAGACTCATTTTTGCAAACTCTCAGTCTCAAAGGCTACAGTTATCGGTCTCAAGCTTATTATCAGAGACTTTAAACACTCTAATGATATGGCAATAGAAAAGCTTCTGTAAGATAACCTAAAAAACAAAACATCAAATAGGAAAAATGCCAGATATTTGAAAATTTTTCAGATTGGAAGCGGTGATCACATTTTTTGAAGAATTTCAGAAAAATTTCAGCAAAACTGACAATTTTTCAAGTCTTGAGGTTCAGTGTCAAACTTTCAAGTCTTGGTTTAATTTTTTTTGATGAAGTCCCAGTCTCAAAGCTTTAACCCGGTATTGGAGGTCACGGTCTTAACAACATCACTATCAACCCAATCCAAATAAGCGCTCCATCTGCCAGTGTAGCAGTTAACCAACACGTTAAATGTAGAAAGAATGCCAAGGGTGGTTTGTGGCAGAAAAGGGACCAAAAANATCTTCCACTCTGTTTCGTTGAGAAACATTACAGCACAATACATAGCCTCCCCCTTACACTGAAGTGATTACCGCGTAACTGCAATTGCAGTAGACTCAATGCAACGTCTCTTCTCCACAAATGTGCCCGCAGCAATGCCTTCCCATGGTTGTAGACAACACATCGTCCTTGTTCTGAAAGCAACTGGAATGCACAGCACACACGAAGGTGGATTGGCAGTTGTTCAAAGCAACCATAGCTTCATCTCCTGCTCAGTCATGTGCAGGGAAACCACTCGGTGTGGCAAATAATGGCAAAGTAACTGCTTTGCGGAACAAGGTGATGAAAAATGCTATCCAAGCACAAAAAGTTGCTTGCAAGGCATGGCTTCAGAACAAAGCTGTCTCTTCTTTGCATGTGCAGTATGCTGAGTGAAAATCCCCAGCCCTCACAGTGGAAAAGTCCAAAATGGAATCTTGGTAGAATTTTGAGCATATACTAGATTACTGGTAAGTCAACAAAGTGTTATGGCAAACCATCTTACGTCTCCGTGGCAAGGTGTCTCATACTGCTAGATCCATCAAAAATCAAAATGTTGTCCTACTCAGCAATGAAGACATCTTTGGCAGCTGAAGAGAGCATAGCAAGGAACTTCCAAACCAGCCAGTCACACACATTCAGATGCACAGGTTTATTTGGCGGGGGGAATACAATTACTGCAGCACACTCTTCCTAGCTGTCAAAACACTTAAGGCTGGGAAGGCTGCAGGTTGCGATAAAATCTGACCTGAAATACTCACAGCCTTGAACAAAGGAGTTTTATGGCCGACTCGTGTGTTTCAAGTGGCCAGGTTTTCTGGAAGGACACCAAAAGATTGGCAAACCGGGGTGATCACCCCCATAGACCAGGAGACAGGAGAGAATGCACTACCTATCGGCGCATCTTTCTCCATAGCCTTCCTGGAAAATTGTGTACTGACTGTCTTGAAAAAATATGCCACAAAATAATTGAACCAAACCTGATGGATATACAGTGTGGTGTTCATCCCGGCCATATAGCAGTACAGACCAAATTTTCACTCTCCAGCAAATATGAGAAATCGTTGGAGTATGCCAAAGATGTCTGCACATGTTTTGACAAACTCAAGATAGCATATGACCAGGTCCCTGGTGAAAAGCTTTGCGAAGTTTTGCCTGAGTATGGTGCTTACTGCTGGCTGTCAAGTTATTGTATTCTTGATCAAAAGTTTGTGTCCATGTTGGCAGCATTAAATTACGGGTGTTGGACTCAGACACAGTTGTATACTGTCACCACTGCTCTTCGTAGTCCATATGAATTGGATAAACAGTCACAAACAAGTTGACATGGCTGTCACTGTTGAAAGCTGCAAGATCAACCGTTTGCTTTTTGTGGACAATTTGGTGCTGCTTGCATCATCTGAACAGGGTCTTCAAGATGCATTTGATTGGTTTTCAGCTGCGTGCAACCAAACCGGAATGAAAATCAGCACTAAACAGACCAAGATATTTTGTCTCTCCAGAAACCAAGGAAGTGTACGCTGGAAGTAAGTAGCCATACACTGCAGCTGGTGGAGAAGTTCAAATAACATATGGGGTGTTATTCATGAGTGAGGAAAGGAGATGGATAATGGATTGGTAAAGCAAATGCAGTTCTGTGTGAGCTTCATCACCCTGTGCAACTCATCATTTTTTCTGAGTCAGGCCTCTTATTAGCATGTTGCAGCTGTTGCCCTATGAGGCATACGAATAGGGGTTTATTATAAGCAATTTAGGGGTCTTTCCATTATTTTAAAATGGAGCTTATGATTGTTTCAATGATAGGAAGTTTTAAAAATTACAATTAAAAGTATTAGCACAATGTCAGTTCATATCTTAATTTTAGAGAAAATAATATTATTTGGATGCTGCAATCAGTAATATACATATAAAACACTGATAAAATTTGCTGAACATTTTTTGCTAACGTTGAGGAACTTCTAGCCCAACTATGATTTGTAAAAAAATCAGTGTAGTGGTGCTACTCTTGCCAATAGCAGACCATTACTAGCCATCTTTGTAAGTTGGGTCAGGATATTTGTGCTTTTCAGGCGATCAAGTTGCAATGCAAACATTTAAATGACTTTTATACTGTGAAAGTTGTAGTTCGTCTGTGAAGTTTATAATGCAAATGCCAGTAATAACATAGATGCTTTTTACTACCTTTGTTTACTTGTCATGTGCTTTGGTCCATAATTATTTTTCAAATTTTTTGTCATTACGTCACTACCATGTTCCATTTGATCCTAACAGGCATTTTTAGGCAAGCATGAATCACACAACCCTCAAAACAAGTCTGAAAACCCAGTTGTTGCAAATCAAACGCAACAACCTTTTCAAAAATGTAATGCTGTTTTCTATCAATTTCCACTAATTTTCACAATAGTTTCTGTTACAAATATATATAAAACATATTTGCTAAATTGTAACCAAAAATGCACCCGACAATGAAGTTGCATCTCTGCTACACGGTAGCATATTGCCGTTGATAAATACAGATGAATACAGCTAATGACATGTTCAATTTGCCAAACTTTTTATGTGATTAACCAGAATATACAATTATCTGGAATTAGTATAAACAGCACATGTTGTTAACAAAAGTGCTTACTTGCACTTCCCCAGGTGAAATAATATTGCAATGATGGTAACCTATGGCAACAGAGACAGTGGGAGATACTCTTTCATCTTTTGTATACTGGTTTCCCAGTGTTATGACTAGGGCAACCAAAAGTCAATAAAGTCAAAAATTTTCAGCTGTTTCTAAAGTTTATGAAACGTCCACAAACCAAATTTCATGCTCATACCGTGAGGGAATCCCAAGTTATTAGGTCAAAAAAGTCAAAATTTATCATTAGGTCAAAATTTTCTTGTAGCACAGTTTTTTTCTCTTCATTGATATTTTATTAAAACTGCAACAACAGATAGTGATATGCTTTTGCAAGTTTAGTTGCAGCTCTGTAATAATAATGAGCTTTTTGCGATTTCTGACGTAATGTTATTTTGCCCACTACTGGACGATTGAATATTACGTAGGATAGGCGAGAAATGTGGTCTAACAATACTTGTTTTGGTAAACCCTACATCCATTATGCACATAGTGTTTCAGCTTTGACTCTGCTGTAGTTATTAATGTACTTACAATGTATCATCGCCGAAGTTAAACAATCAAATTTTTTAAAACTTTGAAGCAGAGTGCATAAATATACTTCTGGGTTAACCTTAACACCTAAGGCTGAATCATTTTGCAGTTGCAAATGCAGAAAATTCATAGGTCAAAATAAAGCCAAAATTTGTAAATTATAAAGTCAAAATTTTAAGTTTTTAGGTCAAAAAATTGGTTGCCCTAGTTATGACATGTTGCCCACAACACTTTCTTTGCATGAGGTTGTCATTGTAGCTTTTTTTTTCTCTACTTACAAGCATTTGGTCCTAGATGTAATAACAGTTAATTACAAAATTCTGCATGTTCGTTGCAAACTAACAATGCTATAATGAAAGCAGGTAGCAATACGACTGCACACAACTGTGCTTCGCACATGCTTAACACATTGGCTGCCGGTCTACGAATATATTATACTTGGAAATCGGAGAAAAACCAGGGATATTTCGGTTGACTTACCAACCGCATAGCTCCTCAGCCGATTGTGCTATAGAGCTGTTAAAATTCGAACCCTCAAAAGAGTTGGCAAGTCTTCGAGACTGCAATGAAAAAAAATTGTTGCTTTTGGGTTTCGTTTTTTTTTGTGAATGATGTCATAAGGTAGGTTTTTAGCCATTTTTGCATCCGGTACCTGACCTGGGCCCAACCGCTAGAAGGAAGTATTTTGCTGAAGTTTTCATTTGGAAACTAGGCTAGAATCCATGTCTTTTGAGACCTCGATCAACTTTCTGGAGTTTCTGGTTCAGAAGTTGTGATCTAAAATTAACAAACAAAGCAATTATCTAAATAGTGGATTAATTACTCTGTTTGTTCATTTTAGATCATAACTTTTGAACCACAAACCCCAGCAAGTTGATCAAAGTATCAAAAGACTTGGATTTTAGTCTAGTTTCC
>JGI24021J15306_10007372_pt1 | contig 13391 bp, 11 predicted proteins | sample Ectturendosymbi1_FD_15306 | JGI IMG/M metagenome (IMG submission 15306) | reverse complement strand
GAAAAATCACATATGATTCCACCAGCGTTGGCTGCAACTTACCTTGATACGGAGTACCAAGTGCTTTTGACTAAAGAACAGCAAAACTCACCCAAACNTGAGNTCCAAGCCTTCTGCTTATAAAAGACTTCTGCNACTGAAACACCAAGAGGACAGCNTGTGCAGTAGAGAAGTGCCTNGTAGCCTATTAGTGGCAAAAACCATGAACTTACACCGATGCAGTTGACGCTAATGTCCAAAGGAAAGGAGACGAATTTGAGTCAGGTCGCTTGATCATCTTTTATCACATCCCTAATCAACTTTTTTGACTTGAAGAATTATACAAAAGTAAATTGTGCATTTCATTACTGGGCTGAACAAAATAGCAAGGTGCTTTCCAACTGGCATGGTTTGTTTTTGTTGTTGCAATGACACAAATGTCAGTTGAAAGACTCTTTAGTGGAGTAAAATTTATACCAGGTGATTTGCGCAATTCTTTGGCAGAAGACACTTTGCAAGCAACTATGTTGCAGCTCACTAATGTGTGAGCATATCAATTCAGTGTTCGTATTCAGCATTCACCAGTTGAGTTCTTTTCCGTTCATTAAACGCGTTTCTTCTTAAGTTGTTCTTGTATAATCTGCCTCTTTAGCGTGGATTAGCCCCATTTCGTTTATTATTATCAGAGATGTTAGCATAGGGCGTTAGTTTAACACTAGGCATGGAAAAGTATGGAAGATCGAATGGAAGATTTTTGGTATGGTATGGAACGAAATGGAAGATTTCAAGTATGGAATGGAATTGTATGGAAGATTTTGCATGCTCTGGAGGATGGAAGATTTACATTCCATTCCATAGTATGCCCTGCTTTCAACGTCGCAAGTTCTGTGTTTCTAATGTTTTTTTCTAATACGCAATACAGAAACGGAAGATCACTACCGAGGCAGGTAAGAGGCTGAACAAGCATTAACTCGCTAAATAGCACATTCAAGTCACGACCGTATAGGTCAGGCGCTAAACAAGGTAACATGCGACGCTTCAATTGAGCTGCGACGCTTCAGTTGAGCTAGATTCGAGAGATATCACGAGCTCAAATTTGTTCAACCCAGACCAACCCATACCTGTTACAACAAACCTGTGCCCAAACCGGTAACCGTAGCTATCCTAATATTTTGGGCCATCTTCCTGGCTTACTGTGGAATGTTACTTCAATTTTTCATAAATTTTAATTTAGCTGATGACGAACAATAGCTGTAGTTAATAAAATCTGAAGCTTGGCTATTTCTTTAAGTTATTTGATCAAAATTACAAATCAAAAAATGTAAATGTTATGAATGATATTGAAATAAAAAATTTCATCCCATATGTTGGGTGTGTTGTTACATGCTATGAGGTAAATTTTTGTTTACTCCCTGTTATGGGATAAGATGCATATTTAACTACAATTTTGCAGTAACCTTTCCGATCGACAATATGCATTCAGGAAACTTAACGACTCATCTCTGATTTTTAAGATCTCAAGTGTTGTAAAATGTTACAATCATTAGCTTACACTGGCAATGACCTCACATTTATAAAGAAGACTTCACTTTTCCAAGAAATGCTCATTCTGTGAACAAATTTCATCACCTCAAGAAAAAATATACTGGATGGTTAATGCAATGTTTTAATTTGCTAACATCAAAATAAAGTGACGGTTGAAGGTCTAACTTATCTTTGTAAAATAAATTACATCATAATCAAATCAAAAACCTAACTGCCATATATCTAAAATCTNTTCCATTAAATGTTTCATACATCACCAGTCAAAGTGGCGTGTGCATTGCCCCAAGCTAACAAGAACCAACAATTTAACTGTCTACATGGTCGTCGGAAGAATTTTTCCAGGAGGGGTACTAGGGGATTTTTCCGAATTTTTTCCAGGCGACACCAAAACTGGTGAAATTTGTTTTTTTCCCAATTGAAACTAAGAAAATAACCTTTTTCGCTAAAATTTTCAAAATCCAGGGAGGCCTTGGTACCCCTTGCCCCCCCCCCTTCCGGCGCCCATGACCGTATACGCTGCCCATGTTATCAACTTCAGAATCACATGACTTGTCGCATGACAATTACGATCAAAATTTGCTCAAAATAACATGGATGGCATTAGGCCAACATGCCTGACTAACCACCACAACGTTTTTTCGCACATCTTGTAATATTTGTAGTCAACCAGAAACGAGTCAGTGATACTCGAATTTATTGTGCAACACATCAGCCTTTCAGCCTGAGCCTACCAAGTACCAGTGCCCTTGCTTTGTATCTTCTGCACTGTCTGTATCAAGTGGTTAGGTGTGTAAGACTTCGACAAACAAGGATCAGTGATTGGAACATTAAGCAAAATGCATAAGCACTGCACAAAGGTTTTCATTCATAACTCACTGTAGAGTAGGCTCAGAAAAACAATGCTTGTTTTGAAAAGCCTATCCTTTCAAAAAATATTGGTTCATTTGCAGTGTCTGCGCACTACTCTATGGGCTTATGTAGCCTATGAATACTCTGAGTTTACTACAGGCGCAAATTCCATCAGAGAGCCCTGCTCAACCAACGTTATTGCAAAGAGTTTATCATAGACGTTAAATACACACCACAGGACAATATTACATGGCTATTTTTTAAAAACTCAGGCCCATAGGGGCTGGTCGATGTGATAAAATAAAAATGCTTGGGCCGTTAACGGGCCCTAATACTCTTACGGTTTACGGCCCTTACGCGGTCCATGCCATATCAACTAGCTCAATCGGGAGATTTAGTCAGTTAACATTGATTACTACCTTCAAGCTATTGTTGGTCATGGGCGTTGGATGAGGGGTCAGGGGGATTTTGGCCCCCTGGATTTGGAAAATGTCATCAAAAATAGGTTGCTTTTTTGTTTCGAGTGGGAAAAAACAAATTCCATCACTTTTGGTTCCCGCCTAGAAAAATTTTGGACAATCCCCTATTACCCCCTTGGAAAAAACTCTTCCGGCACCCATGTTGTTGGTGTCACAGTATTTCATTCAGTGAACGTGTGACCTAGCAGAGCATCGAATAAGACATTAGGTTGTTTTGAGGCATTCTCGATTGTTTTTGCCACTTCTAGAATTTTCTTTCAAAAGAGCAAAATAATTTTGTGAATTTACCAAGACTGTTCCAAACAATGTTAAGCATACCTCTTTAGAAATCCTAAATGATATAATCGATTTAATTCATTAGCTTGATAAACGTTACGGTCCTGACATTCACTGTTTCAATCATCAACTTCATTTAGTGGTTGTTCGTGTTTGTGATAGCTTGCCAGTTGCTTGCAGGTAATCTGGCATTTGCAATTTTCTAAGTAAATTTTAGTCCACCTAGAATGTTTCTGCCAAACTTGAGAAGTGACAAGATCAATGGAACAAAGATAGTCTGGCCTTTCTCTCTGGCAAAAACGTTGAAGTCGAAACGGCAGTGGAGTACATTTTCTCTTTGTTACGACGTCGGAATAACCATTTGTTAAAGCAACTGTCTTGCTGTAATATTTTTTGCGTGCAAAGTGGTAACCTTAATGTTTTAGTCTTCTCAGTTCAGCAGATAAAGTTTTGCAACAGTTATCTTGCAATTTGCTCGCAGGTGACAGCATACTGAAATTTTCTGTTGCAGAGATCGGAAAATCAATAAACACGGCTAAGTTTGAATTCTCAAAAATCGAGAATCACCTCAACACCAAACATACGCATAGGTCAGTTGCATCACCACTGAGAGAGGATGTCGTTGATATAGAACGCGTCGCAATTCACAATGAAAGTGAAGACGTTCAGGCTGATCTTGTTTTTGTTAATATTGTTCAGAGCAAATTCGATCACTGTTTTTTGGAATTTATCATGCCAGTAATCAAATCTTTGTGCGTTGTTCCACCCGCATCAAAATGCTTCCTATGCAAACAAATAATGAATATGTCTGTGTCCTTTAATTAGTGTAACAATCAAAACTATAACTTGCTTTTTTTGCAATACTGGAATTACCGCTAAATAAAATCGTCTATTTGAAGTGCTTCAATTGATAATACCCCGAAAATGTCGACCAGTATTTTAATGGTTTTGGAACTACAAGGCAACTTTTCCTACGAAATTTATGACTCTTCTGAGAAATGCCGTCGATTTCCAGTAATGCTGATGTGCATGGCGTTGGTTCAGTTTTGTCATTTTTTCCAATCCATACAAAACTTCATTATAATTTAAAACCAATCAGCAATTCACCAAGCAAGCAACTAACGATATTTCTACTGCAATAAGTGCGAAAACAAACGTTAGTCACTGGCGTGTAGTAAAAAAGGGGTAAAACGCATTTTATTCGGGTGGATCTATATTTTGCTCTCCCGGAAGAGACGTATGACAAACAGAGTTCTCGTTGTTTGAGTGAGAGCCATTTTTAGAAAAAAGTATTCGTTTTTAAAAGTAACGGGTCACTTTGGTGACACCCTTCACCACAGCCTGGATTGTCGCAGGTTGAAGCATACAAACTAGTGTTTCCAACCGGGGTTTTCCCGAACCCGAAACCCGTTTTTTTTAACCACCATACCCGGATATTTCAAAAATCCTGGAATTGCTGTTTGATTCGAATGTTAGTAATTCTTATAACACTGAAGTTGCAGATTGGCGCGTGTAACGGCCAAATTAGCACGTTTGAACTTTCAAGTATTATCATGGGGCACGAGGTGCGGGTTTTTCTCGGTGACCATCGTACGTTCGTTGTTGGTCCGTTTATATTTTGTTTCAATTGACCTATTTAGACGGATTGTGACATCATTTTGCACATAATTGGCCTAGGTGTCTGCGCGAACTGTATTCTTTTCACTAACCTCTTAATTAAATAACTACCACGTGAGGTAGTTCTTCAAAGGCGTGCCGTAGTTTCGTAGTTACTAGTTAGTTCAATTATAACAGGAGTTTCCAACCTTTCTCTGGCCATGTACCACTTCAGCATTCCGACAGATGGGCATCTACCCCTTCAGCATTTCGACAGATGAACATGTACTCTTAAAATTTCTTATGACAAAATATTTTATCATGATTAATCACAGATATGTTTAACAATAAGCATATGATGGCTGTTGAAAACATTATTCACTGATATACTGTATGTATAAATATTTGGAAATAAAAGACATGTAAATATATACTTGTCGTCTATTGCTAACCTCAAAGGTACCCCTTCAGATAGGCAAATGTACACTTAGGGGTACATGGGCCCCAGGTTGTGAACCTCTGAATTATAAGCTGTTATGTGTTACTTCATATACAAGTTGTGATTCTTTGCAAAATCGATTCGTTCTTTTTCAGTTTACAATAACTGTCTACAAAATAAGCACTGAATGTATACTATGATCAACAATTTGAAATTAAAGCACAGAATCCATGTAACCCATGAGAGTGAAGACCACAAAACTATCCTGCTGGCACAGGAAGAGATCCAACAACAAATTGTGAAAAAGGCAATGAGTTTCTTTGAGGCTACAAAGAAGAGGTCAAATATCCTTGAAAAACTTTTCCAAGCCTTAATTACATTCAAGGCCAAATCAGTGGAATCAGAGAAGGCCTTTTCAACCAGCGGACTGTTTGTCACAAAACTCAGAAATAGACTGATTGACGAAAGTGTGCTTTCATTGTCATGCGTCAGTGTTATAAACATCATTGCAAAACTGTGCTTAATTTAATTAATAATTCGCTAATAAATTTGGCAGAGACCAACAATAGTAATTTCACAATGATATTGAGTTTTCATCGCTCAAAATTGCATTCATTTCAAAACCCGAAAAAAACGGTTTTTCCCGGGTATCTTTGCTCAGCTATACGGAAACCATGTTTCAAATTTTGCCCCGAATTGAAAACACTAATACAAACCAAACCCTGACAAGTGAATTGACAACTGACAACTGACAATCTCCTTCCAGGTAATCGCTACAGATTAATGAAAACGGTTTAGGTAACATGTAATTGAAATAAAAAGACTTGCCCCATTGAAGTTTCTTTTGACCACCAAGTATTCAAACGTGGCTATACGAGGCTGAATTTTGTACGAACAGGGCTTAAAAGTTTCATGCTGACCAGGCCAATCTGGGTGTACATCATGACAGGTCGATCTGGGCCTGGACCGTGAAAAGTCGGTTGTGCAGACCTCCAAGTTGGAGTCATTTGTGTATTTGTCCCTTACTGTAACTTATATGTCCCCTGGTCAAATATATTTTGTCAACCCTCATACGCGATGAAACGTTTTCGCGTTTCTTGCAAAACATTTTCTTACCCACACCCAAATTTTTGGACACACTTCACAGACGTGAGGCAACAGAAATGCTTCAAGTATGAGCGACACATACATTTTTGCTATTGTTTTAAATATCTAATATTTCATTCGGTTTGTGTTCAAAATTAATAAAGAATTGTTTGCAGAAATCAGTGTAAGTGAGAAAAAGGAAAAAAAATATTTTCAACCTTTTTGCGTTGCTGACCTGTAGCACTGAGCGCATAATCTTTTATGCTGAGCGCAAATATTTAAAAGTACTTTTAATGTTCAGAAAGTTAAAAACATGTTTTTTGTAGTTGAAATTTTACTGGAATTTTCAAAAACTTTAGCAGATTGTGGTCAAAATGTTGTTGTTATTTTAGCATAGCAGAGCCACCTTGCTGTGATGTTGCTCAACAACGATGAGCAGAGTTTACAAAATTAAGTCTCAATTTAGGTCTCCACTTCTACTCCGCTACTTTTACAAATTTAGGTAATTTCAAAATGTCAAGCAAACCTGCAAATAGAAAAGGTTTGTCCTGATGTGATGAAGTGCGAAATGCACGATGTCTTTAGTGGCAAGTTTCTGCTTATGACGCTCTACAGTTTTTTTGTTGTTATTTTCAAGTAGTTCAAAAGAAGATTTTTCAAAAGCAAACATTGCAATTGATTGGATTGCGAAGTTAAAGCGTTGCATGAACTTGTTACATTGACATGGCATTGAGATTTTACGCCAAGGAAACGTGTCAATTTTGACTGTGCTGCTTTCATCATCATCCTTTGCAATATTCTTATTGAAACACTCATTCCTGGAAAGAATGGGACATAATAGATCTCGTCAACGTATCGTACGTAGTTTGCTGTTTACATCACTCTTGTCGACAACACATCAGGAAAATTACATGCTTTACTACTGTAAAAGGTCGCACAAAATCCGAAATGCCATTTACTCTAGATCGGACGCAAACCGATGGTGCTGCATGCTTCTAAATAATTCTGTGGAAATTACTGATGTGTAAAATGTTAAGCAACGCTACTTTAAGATTTTATTCGTAGCGTGGCTGAAGGTGTAATAAAATTTTCTTAAAGAACATCAAGTGGACGGGAGTGAATTCCCTGTTTTCTTCGAATCTTCCTGTCTGTGGATCAATTATTCCATAAAATAGACGACGATGCCAGCAAGTTAAAACTGCTGCTTCTGCTGTCATGAGCAGATAAGCGCATACGGAACATTTGCCACAAATTTTGAACGTTTGTATGCACAGTAAATACCGTGCAAGGCAACAAAATGCAGTAGACCTTAACAAAATGCCTCAGGACCGGAATGCACCGAAAGTGGCAATAAGGCGTCTATCACCAATTACGCCGTAACGTTTGTTTGGTACGCAACTACACAACACGATGAAACGATTCTCTGGTCAATGATGGATGGTGAGGTTTGAGAATATTCTACTGTAACGAGGTTTTTGCTGTGGTGCTGTGCGTACGTGTCTTGTTGCTTAGTGAGTTGCGAAAATTGATTATGGGGCTTGGCTATATTGCAGACTTTGAGGTGTTCATCTGTTCCATTGCCTACTTGTTTCAGGTACATAGCCTCCCAGATCGCCTAAGTAGTCTTATTTGTCGTAGCTACTAAAAGTGAATTCAAAATTTACTTTCAAAATCCCGCGTCGCTTCAGATGTGTGAGGGCTAACAGAAGGAAAAGAAAAGCTTGCAGAACAATGACAGATATAAGGTAACGAGGCGGAACATATGACAGACGTGTTGAATAAAAACTGTGCTATATGCAGTCCAATTACGACAGGAAGCACAAGTGCTTACGAAAATGTATCGGAATCGATCGATCTTTAACTGCTTTGCAAAATGTAAACTTTATTGTGAAGGTAGAAACGAGTAAACGACACCTCAGATGAGAGGTCTGTTCGCTTTGTTTTTTTGAACGATAGTTCAAATGTTTCTATACCTCCAGTATTCTGGCCTCAATCTTTCAGACGGTCTCCGCCACGGGAGGTATATTTAACAGAGTCCCGGCGGATCTTTCTACCGAAAAACTATAAAACTGCTTTCAATTCCCAGAAAGTTTACTTTTGTCAAAAGAATTGCAATTGAGGATTATGAAGGCAGCACGAGGAATTCCTCTGCCTTTTGTTAGATGTTAATTTGTAAACAGTACATTCCTTACAGTTCAAACAATTGTGCTTACTTGAAAAAAACGTTTTAATATGGTGCTTAAAGTCTTACAATAGAACTGTAGATCCATTCATAGAAAACGACCAGAACCTAAAACTTTTTTAAGCTTGTTTTGAAGACCAACTAAATCAACTAAATCTAACTTAAACTCTTAGGGACAAACGTATGCCATGTACTCCAAAATTTTTAATTAAACACGGAGACAGATCACCGCACCTTGGAACGGGCAGAGGCTCTGTATGTGCGTATCCCGACTTACAAGTACGGTAACTATCACTAGGCAGAACAGGCTTGAAAGTAATGGATGTTAAGATACTGCAGATAACTTTTCGAGAACCCGCAAAAACTTACTTAGGACACATCAGTCTAAAATCACATGACTAGAAAAAAGCAATAAAGTAGACACATGTGACGATTTCAACCTTAACCTCGACATACGGATGGGCAGTCAACAAACAATAGCGGTAGAGCTTTGATATCCTTCAAAGCATTTCACGATTGCGTAGTGCTTAACGCCAGCCACGACTCCTATTCATTTAGTGCTTCACCGTCGCGACAGTAGTATAGCCAGCCGAAAATTATTTTGGGGGTCAAATATGTTGACTTTTAGCGAACAACAGCAATTGGTTGGGAACGCCGCCTCTCAAATCACAAAACGACAAAATAGGCTAGAAATGTGGGGGGTGCATGGCCGTCTTGGCTCCCCTGTCNACGCCTATGCGTCGCGATCATTGGATCTTAGTGGACCTTATCTTAACCTTATTCTACTGTTCTGCTCCAGTTACCAATGAATTTGCATCTAGTGACCTTTTCATTATTAGTACCCGCATCAATCACGTGCAACCTGCTGAGCCATTTCTTGCCCAGATGGAACCTTGCCCACAACCTCTGCCACCTGACCTGCATTCAGCGGCCTATGTTACCACACACATGTTCCTTTTGAAGCTCCAGAAACGCTGTCAGTGTAATGTATTCTACCTTTCAAGCAACACTGCTTGATGTTACACAACGGTTTATTCCTCCAACAATTTTTTTTTAATCTCCGTGCCCTGGTGGAATGCATAGACGTGGCTGTGAAAAACAAATAACGTGCTTTTGATCGTATGAAACGCACCAGAAGTCCTACAGACACAAGCTAGAAACGTAGTTCTTGATGAAAAACAGTTATCGTGGTGTGCTAATTGTTTCATTACGAAACTAACTTACTCGTTGGAAAACAGTTAGAAGTTTCTTACGTGCACCCAGAACACAAGCAAACATGCTCTGGAAGTGATCTTCTTCTGTACGTTGTTCAAACCATCTACCAACTTTCACGGAAAGTTTGCTGAAATTGCCTTTCGTAAGGCAGAGGCGTACGGAGATTAGATGGCACCCGTGGCAAGAAACAAGTTCGACGTTCCCATGTTCAGACCGAAGACTTTTCAGGAGCAAATGTACTGTACAGGCGTGTTTCTGTCGTGGCTATCATGTCTGGGGTGGTGGCGAAACTGACGGGGTCCAGGGGTGCAAGCCGCCCCCCCTGGCAAGCTGAAAAACTGGACATGCACTGTTCTTTTGGTTGTCAGTAGGTTGTTTTTCGCGTTTTAAGAGTGTTTTCCGATGGTTATTGGTTTAGGTTTAGACATCCACATCCGGATTCACTATAATATCTCAACTTCCGTCTGAGTGTTGGCTAGTAGGCTCCTACGGTTGTTTGCCCCACTGCGTCGTCTGGAGTTGATCGTAATTCTGAGATAAATTGCCTCAAGATTGGTAAGCGTTTTTTAAAGCTTCTCACAATGCAGTGTAAAAGCAGTAGGTCCCCCCTCTCTTATTTTCTTTGAATTTAATAAGCTATTTTGATCATAATATTAACATGTCAGGCCCATGCAGTTAGGTGAGGCTATTTATATTTTTATCAACAGCTGGAGTTAGCGAATTGTTTTTATCATTACCAACGTGGTTAAATATGGTTAAATGGGTTTTGTAATTCTTCATATGTCAAGTCACTAAAAGGCAGCCCCGTATTTGAACCTAATGTATTTTTAAGAAATCCACACCTGATATCACATCAGTAGGAAAGTTATCTATGATACACAGTGGCGTATCTAGGGTATGGGAGGCATGGCACGTGCCATGGGCGCAACTTTGAGGGGGGCGCAAAAATTGCTTGGCAAAATTAAACAGTTTATTTACAATTTCTTGAACCTCTATTTTGCGCCCCATACAATCATAAGCTGCAAAGCTGCATCAACACGGGACGCCTATAGTACAGGGCTCTCACAAATGCAAACTCCCAAGAACAGTACCAAAAATCCCTAAATCTGTAGTGGTGCAGCATAAAATCAGAGCGCCATAAAGTGTTAAAAATAGAACCAAATATTATTTGCAAAATAAACTGAAATGATTCATTTTACACATTTTCAAACTTTTCTGAAAATCCCTGAAAAGGTTCGAAGTCCCAATCTAGGGCAGTGGCGCAGCCAGAATGAGGCCGAAGAGGCCATGGTACCCCCCGAAACAAAATGCTTAGATTTCTACTGGTGCTTTGTATAAATTTTCAATTGTTAGAAAGACGTCAGTGCCTGACGACGTCATTGTTTGACCTCTCCCGAACACAATTCTTGACTGCGGTACTGATAGGGACAAAATCCCTAAAAGTGAGAGAACTGCTAATGAATTAAGTCTTGAGTGTTGCGTCGCTCCCGAAAAAAAAACACCACGCATTATGAAAAAACTGCGGTATTGTGACATAACCCGACGGTCAGACATTGTGACGGAACAAGAATGCTCGCATGCCATATCTGCAAGACATCTTCCTCAGTGTTGCCAATTTAGCGGGTTTTCTCCTAGATCAGGGGTTCCCAAACTGGGGTACATGTACCCCTAGTGGTATATTTGCTTATCTGAAGGGATGCATTTAATGTTAACAATAGAAGGGGAATATATGTTTATACATTATTCATTTCAAATTGTTTGTGCATATGAATTTGTCCAAACCGTTTCATGTTACTAATTGGTTTAGACAAGGGAGAGTATTGAGTCCGCACTTGTTTGCTGTATATTTAGATGATTTATTTCTTGAACTAACCAACATTAAAGTTGGCTGCTGTTGTATTGGTGAAGTCTTATTAAATCACTTGATGTTTGCTGATGATATTTGTGTGTTTTGTCCAAGTGTATGTTGGTTGCAAGGTATAGTGGATGTGTATCAGGCTTATGCAGAATTGCATGAAATTATTTTCAACTGCAGCAAAACTGTTTGTATGACGTCTAAGGCCAAGACTGCAAAACGCACAGTCATCCCGTTTGCTGACACTGGGTGTACTAACAGCAAAACTTATTTCCCACTACAAATATTTGGGGATTGCATTAGATATTGAGCTTTCAGATGACAAAGACATTCAGAGACAAGTGCAATATCAATATTATGTAGTAATGTGAGCTTCTTATTCCCGATATTTGAACGCAGTGCAAAATGTACTTTTTCATTCCTTCTGTAGGTCCATGTATGCATCATAATTGTGGTGTGATTTCAGGAAGGCATACATCCACAGATTGCGTGTGGCCTATAACTTTTGGATGGTATGAACCTTTTGAAGCTTAATTGTTTTGCTCCTAAACTTGCTCAAGATGTTGGTCCAGCCATTAGATCATGCACATGGAAGCCAGTATACAACATTACCAGTAGACCATCACAAAGAAGTCAACATGCTGCATGTCTATGTGGACAATATATATACTTTTATGGTGGTCGCGGAGTCAAAGGAACCCAAAATGATCTTTGGAAATTTGATATCATGACGCAGGAATGGGCTAAGTTAAAACCAACAGGGGACAAGCTTCCACCTCTTGAAGGTCATACAATGTGAGAATACTCCCAAAAACTGTATTTCTTTGGTGGGGAGATGAGTTTTGCTAGTGCTAATGAAGTACCTTTATGGGTATTTGATCCCCAAACTGATACACTTTCAAAAAAATTCAGATCAGCTGTTGCTTCATGCAGGCGACGTGAGCATGTGGCCGTTATCTACAATGGCTTCATGTGTATTTATGGTGGCTATTTGGATCTGAAGGGTCCAAGCAAAGACCTTTGGTTGTACAATATTGAGCGAGACATATGGGAGCATATCATTGAAGCAAGTATGGAACCATGTCCAAGTGCAAGGTATAAGCATGCAGCGTGTGTGTATCAAAACTTCATGTGGATGTGTGGTGGCCTGTTTGGTGTAACTGACAGCAGTCCTTTGCAAGTTTGGTTCTGGGATTTTGACCAACACGTGTGGTGTCAGATCCGCACAAAAAGTGCTCCTTCCCACTTGTCTAGTCATGCTCTGTGCGTGGTTGGAAGTGATGTCACTGTTTTTGGTGGAAACAGACATGACGGTGCATCCTGCTCCAAACTGTGGAAGGTGAACGTTGAAGCAGCCAGTTGGTTCGGCACTGAAACTTGGCATCTCTGTGATACGCCAGACAAAGTCAGGCCATCTCCATCATCCAGTCACTGTTTTATTGCTTTGCCTGATTTGTCAAAAAATAAACGTAATTGTACAACCGCGCCTGCTGTTAGCGAGGCGGTGCGTTCCGGGTACACTTGCTCAAGTTTAAATTGCAAACCTGAGTCGGGCGTATACGGAAATTGCGCCGATGAATACCGCGAGCAAGAAACTCAAGCGGAGATGGTTTTCAAAAATTATGCCTCTGATCTGAATTCAAGCTTTGATTGCACAGTTCAACGTAGTGAAGAGTGCTTCACACCTTCAGAGAAGTATTCAGTGTCGGAAGACAACTGTGCCGAAGTATGTACTGACGACCGGACATTACTTCTTGCCAACGCAGCCCACTCTGAAACAAAATTTGACGACACAGGTTTGGTTAACTTTGATGCTTTGAATTCGTTCTCTAATGGCTTGTGGGAAATGCAGACCATTCGACACTTTTCGTACAATTTGTCTGTGCCGAC
>JGI24021J15306_10007367_pt1 | contig 13394 bp, 4 predicted proteins | sample Ectturendosymbi1_FD_15306 | JGI IMG/M metagenome (IMG submission 15306) | reverse complement strand
CCTGGAAAATCCACTATTGCCCCCCCCCCACACTGGAAAAAATCCTTTCGACGCCCATGTTGCGATCGCTCGTATTTTTTTGAACGAGATTTTACAAATCTTCGAATATTTGCAGATTGCCTTTGTTTTGTCGCGAAGCATACGCAAACTTATGTTAAGCTTTGCAGCAAATGTTCGTCCACTGCAAAAACATGTAGGTTACCACGGGAGAGTCTGTACCGCAGTTCACACTATAGCCCGTAAATCTCGTGGAAAGTTTAGTAACTAATAAAAATAGGGGCACATCCTAAGCAACTCTTGCCAATACGCACACTTTGGTTCATTAGTATCAAATTACAAAGATTTATTCTTCAGTGGCTCTGATGCTATTTTGCTTCGCTTTGTGCAGTTGCTCTATACTACGACTGCCTTTATTTTAGTGTTTTTTGTATGAATTCAGTGTCTTTTTCCCGCCTTTGTGAGATTGTTGAAAAAACGTCAGATCTGTGCTTCTCTGCGACTGCCCGAAATTATCATTCAACTATGACATCCCAATCACTGCTTAATTTCATTTGGTGCCACTCTCTAAAAACTTCATGTTTATGATTTAGTGCCCGATATTCCAGTCAATTAAATGCTTATTTCGGTTGGAAACGAGACAAACAGCTAGATTGTATATAGCAGACGTTCTCACGTTTGCTGGGGTCGTTTGTGAAAATAAAGTTTTTTTTAAATATCAATGGTGAAATTAAACTACAGAAGACAACCATATAAATTAACCCTTTCGAAATACGAACTTTTAGAAAAGCAAAACAAATGCTTAAAAATGGCATGCTCCAAGGCATTCTAGACTTTTGTGCCATGGCGTGCATAACCCTGTTTAGACTGTAGGGTGTGGTTGACGCGATTAAAGAAAGTCATGCGACACTCTTCACAGTTACAACTATCGAAGGAATTTCGCGCATGAAGAGATATCTTTAGCGTTCTACCTCAGCCACAAAGGAATGCTTCACAGAGGAGCCGCTGCTGAGCTTACCGACATACTGGAATTCTATTTTCAAGCTCTGTCAACAGCTATGACATCCGACACATGCGCCGTTGGCGCTGCAACGCTTGCCAGTAGTGGCATTTGTCCCTTAACAGGTATGAAAGTAGATGCGAGGAGGCTGTTATTTTCTGAGTCAAGTCTTTTGCTTAGCAATGTTACGTCTTTGATTTCATGTCAATTTTTTCCTTTCATTGAGTTTGTGAGTTAAACACTTTCAGGTTAGAATTTCGTCAAATCAACTTGACCAAGTAAAAAATTATTAATTAGAAGTTCAAGATTTTGTCAGTACGTACGCAGATTTTGCTAGTATGTGGCCATTGTCCAGATAATAATGCAACTCATAATTTCCCATCGTGAGTTTCCAAAAAGTTAGCTTGGTTCAGCATGTTCATGAGGGTCAAATCGAAATCAACCGTACTCTCTGTATCTTGCCATGGGTTGTATTCATGTAGCGGCAGTTGTGAAATAAATATAATATTTAAAATGATGCACATCAGTATAGGCGTAGCCAGGGGGGCCAAAGGGGCCATGCCCCCAAAATTTTTTAGAATATATAGTCACTTTATGCTTTGAGAGGCGTTTTTCCAAACAAAATAGTGTTATTTGCCTAAAATCAAACATTTTGGCCCCCAAAATTCTTGGGGTGGTTACGCCACTGCACATCAGGAACTGTTGTTATTGTGAAAATTAGCAACTCAACAAAACAGGTCAAACGAATGTGATGCAGCTTGTAGCCGCCGCATCTGTCAAGACTACTCACGCAAACTCAATGCTGACAGACTGTTAGATCGTCTTGAAATGAAATCCTGACCATCAACGCATCCGTGAAGTTGTGTTGGGTTTGAGCATTCCTATATTTTTTGTTCAGAGCAGTGGCGTAGCCAGCCCAGAAATTGGGGGGGTGCTAAAATGTTTGATTTTAGGCGAATAACACTATTTTGTTTGGAAAAACGCCTCTCAAAGCACAAAATGACTATATTTTCCAAAAATTCGGAGGGGGACGTGGCCCCTTTGCCCCACACTGGCTACGCTTATGGTTCAGAGTCATTCTATTTATTCGACAGGAGAAGTTGTTTTGAACAAAGCGATTGCCAGTCACGTCATGGGACTGTTGAGATCGGCTTCACCGCGCTCTCCTGACGTCACTCGGGTATGCGTCAGAATATATTTACGTCGGTCTGGTTACGAAATAAGACAAATGCCCATTTTGTGAATGTTTTCCGCCGAATGCCACGACTTATCAGATCGGTATTTCGCAACTTTTTTCAAACCTCAATGTCACTGCTGTGCACTGCATTGCTTTATTGTGATGAAGCTATAGAGATTTTCTTGAGTTTTTTTCAGAAAAAGATTTTATCCGCTTTTACTAACATGCTGTCTTTTGGAGAGTTCCCACTTTTGTTTTCCGATAACCTATGAAAAGATTAGAGCGTCATGTTTTGCAGCTGATCGAAACGTACTTGACGATATGTCATTGCTTTTTTTTCATGTATGTAGAGGCGCCAGATCAGACTGCTGCTTTAAATAATTTGAAGAGTAAATTATTCCATAGGATTACATCAAGATAAAACCAATGTTCGCGTCTATCCATGAGGTTCAGCCCATATCGGCCACATGCAACGAGCCCTTATCGGCCACGTGCAACGTAAATTTTTAAGCTTCCCAAAACAATTAGTTGGTCAACTCATTTTCTTGGAATACTGCTGAAATGTTACCAAACAGAAAACTCAAAATCGAAGCTGCTGTGGTGGGCTCATCGAACCTTATGTCCCAAAATTTGAAAAGGGGTGCAAGTTGTGAGTTATCCTCATCAAAAGAATTGGTCTTAACGCCCTTTTGCCAGTCCGTACAGATCGCGATGACAATGGTGTTAGTTTCCTCCGCATTTGATATTCGCAGCAGACCTTTGATTCCTTGCCCCCATGTTTTTTCAAGAACAACCTGCATTCGGCATTTGTGCTTAGAACGCTTGCTCATGAGGCTGGAAAGCTTCGCGTTTGCAAATTATTGTAACATTGCAATATTTAGAGGTCGGATCTGCTTTGTTCGTGGGATGAAAACGGCAGCATGATGTTCATCGTACCAGGAGTTTTGGGGATGACGTGTTTCACTCAGTGTCGCTCAGCTGACGTCACAAAGCAGATCGTCTCTTGCATCACAAAGGTAAACTGGCTGAAATGTTTTTCTCGGTGACCAAAGGTGCACTCATTTTCTCCTTGCCTGAGCATTCTGGTGTTTCGGGTGCCTGCTTTCGTGGCCGCACTATCTTGTTTTCTGCGGCGGTCGTGATGTCAGTTCAACTAAAAGATGGGAGAGGTAACTGATACGGGCATTTTATTTTGGCGGAATAGCAGAATGTACAATTGTTTAAAAGTTGTGACGAAAGGAAATGGATAAATGTTAAGGTACACAACGTGACATTTACGGACGACCTGCTCGTGAACTGCGAAAACAGAAAACGCTGTATCTTTTTATCTTGTAGCCAGTGGTTCTTAACCTTACCAATCCGAAGGCCCGAGGACCCCTATCTTGGCTTACTGTGACATGAGGGTTGAAATGGAAACACTTGTCTCTGGGGACCAGGGTTGTGGAGTCGGAGATTTTTGAGTAGAGTCGGATTCCTGAGAAAACCAGAGGTCGGATAAAGATTATCCGGAAGTCCAACTGAATTAATTTTTACATCGCACTCCTGAGTTAGGAATGCAACTCGTGCCTGTTGAGTTGATAAAATTTCTTTTGAGACAGAGAATTCTTTCTGTGTACCACGATTTCTGTTGATTGCTAGTTGGGATAAAATTGTCGACAGGCGAACTTCATTCACGTTAAGTCAAATTTTGAAAAGGTCGCAGTTGGACATTTAACCTCCGACTCCGCTAAAATCCACGAGCTACTGCTCTAAGCAAAGACGTCAAATGGCAATTGTGTTTTTGCATGTTTTTTAAAGGAAAACCAACATAAAATTTGCATTTTAAATGCATGAACGAGCGTCGCAACCTCTGCAAGTAACGGCTTTAACCGGTTGCTGCAGTTCGCACAAGAATTAGCAGCTTACCTCCACTTTTTTGAAATTCCATTTCGAAAACTACTAACTCGTCATGGAAAGTGTGTGCTGTTACGTGAGTGTGATATTGTTTGAAAACCAAAAACTGTGACAAGTTAGGGATTTGACTTTTTGTAAGTGCACATGCGGATAAAATAGATTAAACATTGTAGATTATTTGGTATTTCCCTAACAGCGTTTTTTTGCTATTGCAGGAATTGAGCGAGAACTTCAACTTCACAGTTTACAAAAGTTTGCAAGACCGACATTCGACGACGAAGGACAGATGATGGGAAGAAACGTTTTGTTGACTGCACTCCTACGATTGATCAGATGGTTGCTTTATTTTCCTTTGCTTCATATAAAAGTGTTTTTTTTATTTTCGTTCGTTAGTGCGTGAACCACATGAACGATTGCCGTGCTCAATCGCAATTTCAAGCCAAAAGATCTTGCCATGCACAACGCGCTGCTCTGCGATGCCCGCCATGGCTGCTAGCTTACGTTGTGATCCCTGTTCATTTTGAAAAAAATCACAAGAAGTACGCGTCCATCTGATTTGTTTTGTCTGATCTTGAAACTTCGTAAGAAAGTGTTCGTTTTACCTACAAACATAAACTTCTGCTACTGCTGTGAGCACCACCGTGCATTTGTCCAAGGCATTGTCGTAACGACGGTATCCAGATAACTCAATCGCGCGTAACTGCCAAATCTTCAGCTGTATAGGGCGCTGAGCACCTTTTAGCGCTGAAATGGAATAACATGGGGAGGTGGCCCAAGACGCCGTTTCCTTTGCGTTTTTTCTTTCCGTAACAAGACTTGAGTGCGAGTTTAGTGACATCACTTATCAAAGCCATGGTTTGAACAAGAACTTTTTTCGCCGTTCAGACAAAACTTGGGCTACTATCGTGAAGCAACATGCCGTTGTTACATATTAAATGACGTCATCGTTGACAGTAAATATACTTTACCTGTCCTAGAAGTTTTCGGGTACATTGGTTCTTGACAGAATTAAATTGTTTGTCGGAGTGGAGACTATTTTTTCGTTTTTCTAGAAACGGACTCTGAAGGTAAATATCTTGTACAAGGAATTTTCGTGACTGCAGCCGTACAACTTGGAATGTTTAACCCACACCATGCGCAAAATGTAGTTTTTATGTTGCATTTAAACTGAACAAAAACTATGATCTCAAAACGCAAAAGCAAGGATTAGTCGACATTCCGGTATAGGGTACGAGCTACAAAGTCCAGAGGAAGATTTCGGGATTGCGTCTTTCGTGCGCACATGTTGACATATTACGTCAAACGCATTTTCGCTCGGCCGAAAAGCGTCCAAGAAGCTTCCACGCGAAAGAAGGTCAAAAAGTATTTGAAATCCAGGAGTTATTTGTAGAACAATGGCGATCACTCACCGAGCTACCACAAGCGCAAGTTCAACTATCCCGGATGTGGCAAGTTGCTATGGTGTGGTGTGTGCAGTGTACACGCAATGAGGTCACAAGCATGCATATGGCCTGAATATGAAAACAAAACAAACAATGAACCCAACAATTTAAAAGTAAAACGCGGGCAAAAACAGATACCTGAGCATTCAAGACTGAAAAGCAATGGACGAATTAGGTAACTTCGTTTTGTAACATCAATATGCCGAGAAATGAAAGCAGTGATGACCAACACGAAACTTTCCTATCACGAATTATTTGATATGACTGAAAGACGCGTTTTTTCGTGTGTGAAGGTATTTTAAGCTGAAAACCAAGCCCAAGTTTTGTATCAACAGCAGTGGGAAACGTACGCAAAAAATTAAACGCTAAAAAATCCATCACCAGATCACGTTGTTGACGAATCCAAGCAATGCTTTTCCGCTCTGTACAAGTCGCCTACAATCACCTGGAAGCAAATTATAGTTAAGGGTATTATCAAGTAACGAGCTGTATCCAGCGTGCTTAGACAAGACCTGGAATGGTGGCTGCTGTAGACACCCCCGAATCGGTAGTAAATTGCAAGAGGTGGATAGCATTCTGGAAATCGATAAAGCTTAAACTTGGTCGTAGCTGATATTTTTATTGAGATACTGTATTAACTTGCGCTATGTCTGCTTTGTTCGCAGCAGTTTTTCTAGTTGACAGTTCGATATTAACATACAGTTGAACATGTTCATCTACAGTTGGAAGCAACATCTGTAACTTGACCAAGACCCATGCGGCGTCCGCAATGATACATGTGAGTAATTCCAAATGAAAGTACTGTAGAAAGGGCCCACGAATGCGGAAAACGGTATTGCGTAATCTCAACCTTTTCATGCCTCTCACCCTACAGAAAATTTCATATAAAAATTAGCCTCATTGGCACTGATTGTACCAACAATCACAACTCAGAAGCAGTCTTTCACGCTGTCATTTTCTCGACATACGAGCCACAAAATTTTGGCCATGTGATCCAGGGGCGGATCCAGCCAGTGAGGCTAGGGGAGCGATTTCAGTAAAATCGTTAGTTAGTCAAGTCTCATTACGGCTTCGCTACTGTAAGAGAGATGAAGTATACTTCACAACACTCCTGTGACAAAACAATGGACGACAAAATGGCCTTATATCGCGAATGCTGTTTTCTGAATTGTACAAAATCACGGTGAATCAAGTTACTTTCGTAGGTTTTAGGGGGAGCGATTGCCCCCCTTTGGATCCACCCCTGATCTGACCGAACACGATACAATGCTTCCGCATAGCTCATTGCAGTCGCCAAAAACTGCAATTCTGTAAACTTGCTCCTGCTTTAATAGCGGCCCCATAACCTACAACAGGGATGAAGGATTTATTTACTACTACTGGCCGCAAGAATTGTGGAATATCACAGGCGGCATAACTTGATTTTGCTAAGAAAAATAACGAGAAAAAAATACGAGCAGCGAGAGACACTCTCGTGACTTACTGTTTAAGTATCTGCTCATTATGAGTTAACGAAATGAGCCACATAAAGAGTCGGGTAGCCAACTTTTTGGCGCCGAACTGTTTTGGCGCTGAGCCGTTTTGGCGCCAGTTCAGAGGCTGACAAGTGTGTGTAATGAGAATGGATAAACCTCTAATGTATATTGTAATTGTAAGCTAGACCTCGTAAATATTCAAGTGGTTTCTGTGAGTCAAAATATTAGGGATGTTTAGAATACATTAATCAGCCTTAATTTACTAAGGAGGTTTTGATACGGAGCTTTCCCCACCAATCAATAAATGTAAAGGCCCTAGGGCGTGATGCTTGATATGAGCAGTTGGTTGCTTCACATTCATCTAAAACGTATGGATACCTTATAAGGAAAACGTTGCTTTAGCCCTCTTCCTTTTTTAACTGTGGTAATTTAACTTGGAGATTTCGTCAAATCGGCATTCTTCCCTTGTTCAGCAGAGGTGTACGGCCATTAGGGGGTGCAACAACCTAAAATTGGGTCTTATGTCATTGATCTCATGTTTGGCCACAAATATAAACACCACTTTTTAAAACAAAACGATTGCCTTTTTTCATCACACCCTATAACAATTAATATAATTTACAGTACTTTTAAATACCTTCAAGCACGCATACCTGCCGCTGCATTTGCTCGAAATCTTTTTGTGCTTTTTTGATAACACTTTGAAGAACTTTCTCGTCGGTTTCCTTTAAATATTTTTCGTAGTTGTATTGCACTCTCCGTAGAGCATGACTCCTGCCACAAATAAAAAGATGGTCAATGAGGCAGCTGTAACAAACTTATTTTACATTGCAATTTTTTGAAAGTTGTCTCTTTAAACTTGAAATGGGGTCTTATTTATTTATCAGTGGCTTAAACACACAAAAAAGTTTCTGCAGTTACACAGTGAATTGAGAGGATTAAAAAACGTTGATTGCAATGCGTTTTTGATCACATGCTTGATCTTGGGAAATAAACGACACAATCCTAAGTACAGCAAACACAGTGAAAAACTTGTTTTCATTCATATATAAGTCTGACTTCACAACAACTACATATATGAAATACATGAAAAAAGCATGCACCAAGACTTGCACAGAGCTTCAATAAAATAAAATGAAACATTTTTTGTCAAATGTGATAAGATAAACTTGTTTCAATTATTAAGCATGGTTGAAGGGCACCAAAATAAGCAAAACACTAGGAATCCATGTTTCTCTAACAACGCAAACAAATCAGCTTTGGAACCAGAAATGGGCATAAATCTAGAAGTGCAAGAGGATGTTAGGTTTCTTGTTCCACTGCCAAACTGAAAATCAAAGCAAATTAGCTCTAAACATTTTATGCGGAAAAATGTATTGCTCACAGCAAGCATTTAATGAAGTCAGAGAAACATGAGATTTTTTGCAAAATGCAAAAAAATCAAACAGAACTTGCAGTTGAGATGGTTTCAAATATCAACTAAAAATGATATAACAAAATATTAAAAAAATATTAAAGGTTCAAACAGACTGTTGACTGATCGAAGTTCTTGTGTCATTTTGATAGTAAGTTTTTTTATTGATAACAATCATGTTAAGCTATGGATAGAAAATATATCAGTTGTGAAGCATGAAGTCAGATTATTCACACTACCGTATGTAAAAAGNCAAATGTGCAAAAGATGATCATGTAAANTATATTTCTGTTAAAATTCAAGAGACAGTTATAGCAGTAATTTAGCTAAGACGCTGTTTGCAAATCAAGGAATTCAACTTAATGAAGTTGATTTATTTTGTGAATGCATGTGAAAGCAGCAAATACCTGCCACAAAGCAAGGCACTACGTCAAGGCTGCCCAACCCGCGGGCCGCATGCGGCCCGCAAGGTTGTTTTAAGTGGCCCCCGATGTAATAAGTCTGTAAGCAGACTCTTTAAACTTTCAGTATTTTTTTTATAGACTCAAGTATATTTGCCATCAAAACACACCAAAATTATACCTGTTGTTTCTGTTATGGGCCTACCACCTGAAAACTTGTCAGAACAATTGCTTTGAAAATATGTCATTTTTTAGATTTGGTTTACATTCATACAAGCTGGCAACACTGTGTGCAGCTATAGGACTCATTATCACCTCATGTCATTGCATAAAACTTACCAAAATCAAGGAATTTGTTACATCACAAAAACGTTTGTGGCCTGCAATAAATTTCCTCATGTGAAAGTGGCCCGCAACACTAAAAAGGTTGGGCAGGCCTGTGCTATGTTATATAAGAGACCAAATAATTTCCATCCTTGTCAATTTTAACTCAAAAAAGAAACCACAAAAGATGGTAGTGTGTGAAAAGAGATTTATTCTGGCTAAGAAATTGCAAAACACAAGTGAAAAAGTGAGAGCAACTAAATGTGATGCGATATTATGTGAACAATGAACATTTGATGTTCAGGTGGTTTACAAAAGTTTATTCTAAACAAAATGATTACACCATAAAGGCCAAACCCACTCAAGATTAAAAACAATTCTCATTTCTTTCACAGTTGCAAAGACAATTTGGTTTACTTTGGTTCACAATCTTATTGCCATGAATTCTTATTCTACTTTCCCCTCTTCAGCTCAAGTCAGTATTTGTTTCAAATTATATTTCTTTTTATCTTGCTTTTCAGATCCTAAGATATTTCACAAGATGGAAGTCCTCTTTTGAAAGCTATTGTTAGGTCTGGGTTTGTTTTTTCAGTCATAGACCAGATTTTTTTTTAATGACTGAAAAAATTGAGTCAATATGGTTATAATATCTGAAAAGGTAGGCTAGTGAATGGAAAGGACCAAAATGTCTCATGAAAAAAAAACAGTGTTAGGCTACAACCATGTTTGATGAATTGGTGTGGCAGCTGGTATTTTGCAGATTAGCAAAATATGGTGTGGAGAGAAGTGACAATAGAATTTAACTTTTGAGTATGGAAAGCAAGTTCCTAATAGAATTTATATGCAGTTTTGCCATATTTTCCAATACAGATTTCAGAGATTTTGTTGGATGTTAACAGAAAAAATGTCAGCAGAAGTGTTCTATATGTAAATAAAAAAACCCATAATATCAAATTGCTGAAAGATTTGACTCCTTCCCCAACTAAAAAGTAACTTCATCCTTTTCATTTCATTTGTAAGTTTAACATTATATAAGTTTTTATTTAAAATCAAAGAACAAAAAATAATTCTAATACTTGAGATAGAGACTTAAGTTATTTTTTCTACACCTAAAATCACCAATTACATTTGGAAATTAAACAAAAATAGCTACACATGACAATAACAGGAGTTTTTGGATGCTAAGAAACTAAAAAGATTCTTGTGATTGACATTATTATTGGTTTATGTCAGGTTTTTTTAAGGAAAATGCTAGGTACCCGGTACCCATATGGACCTGTAGGGACCCGATTTCTCTGATTCTAGGGACACAATTTTCAATTCTAGGCATTAAAAAAAAATCTGGTTTATGTTATGATGAAAATTTTTTATAAGTATATACTTAACACTCTGAGAGCCGGAGTACGACATATTCGTACTTCGATTTTGGCCTAAAAACAGCAGTTGTCAGTTGCCTTACCAACGGCCTAGCTCCTCCACTGATTGCGCTAGAGAACTGTTCAAGGGCTCAAACGGATCGGACAGTCTTCTAGATTGCACTCAAAAAATTTTTTTGGTTGGGGGTTGCGGATTTTTTGTGAGTGACATCATTAGTGAAGTAGTTTTTGGGTCATTTTGGCTCATGTTGTCTGGCCTAAGGCCNAACCGCTAGGCCAAAGTATTTCNCTGAAGTTTTTATTGGAAACTAGGCTGGAGTCCAAGTCTTTTGAGCCTTTGATCGACTTTCTAGCGTTTCTGGTTCAAAAGTTATGATCTTAAATAAACAAATTAATTAATTATCTAATTAACTAATTACTCAAAAATTTTTACTAACTTATATCATAACTTTTGAACCTCAAAGCCTAGCATGTCATCCAATGTATCAAAAGCCTCGGATTGTAGCCTTGTTTTCAATAAAAACTTCAGCGAAATGCTACCATCTAACGGTTGGCGCCCAGGGCCAGGTGAAGTTGGCCAAAAAGTCCTCCACTTATGACATCACTCACAAAAAAACCACACACCCCAAGCAAAAAAAATTTATTTCGTGTGCAAACTACAAGACTTGCCGTGTCTTTTGACACTTCGACCAGGTCTGTAACCTGTACAGGAGCGGAGATATTCCCGCGCAAAGCCATGTGCGATCCAGCTGTTTTTTTTGCTCACCGCTTGAAGTAACCCGGACGTCAAAGTGTTAAAACAATGAGGGAACACAAAAAACAGCATTTATGAAAATGTTTGCTTTATAACCTGTCTTAACATCAAACCTATTTTTGTGAAAATTGAACAGTTTTTTTATTATGAATTCAGAAGTAAACCCAAGAGACCATAGTGGAATTAATCATTTCTGTACACATTAAATTTTTCACATTTTTTAAACACAGCAATTTTGCTAGAGGTAAAGTTTTTTCTTTTCACCTGAAGTCTAAAAACAAACACATACATATGGATATAATTTTCACATGTCACAAGTAAATTTTGCTTGTCATGTGCAAATACTTGTCACAAAAGGCCTTGAGCTTCAGTAAGGCTAAGAGATAAAGTGCACAGAATAGATACAAATCTTTCTTACATTTAATTTAGTGCATTGCTACATCAAAGGATGATCAGTAATAATGGTTAGACCTACATTCAAGAAGATTACTTGGATTTGCTAAATACTAGGCATGGACATAAGTGATGAGTCATTCTTATATTTAAAGAAAACTACAGTATTAAAATAAGGACAACAACTTCCAATACAAATTTTTTTTTACAAAAAGCAAAAAGCAAAATTTTCATAGAAATTCTTAAAATATATAAAAATTAATCACTTTTTCAAATGTTCAAAATATTGCAGAACTTTGAAAATGCCATGTTTCAAGAACAAAATAAACTAAGCTTTAAAAATAAGATTTCATTTCATCATTATTTTTTTGATAATTTATAAAGAGCCATGTAGATGTAATGATAAAAATAAACAACATATTGATTCCATGAAAAAGCATTGGGTATACAATTGAAGCTCTGCATTACTTCTTAAGTATAATACAACGAGTTTCAGTCTTACAAGAAATTGGGTTTCAAGAACTGTTCAAAAAATCAAAACATTTGCAAAAGCACTTCAGTCCTACAATCTCACAAATTTTTTACCTATGTTTTTCAAAATATTTTAGAAGCCAAAAGATGCATCAAAAATTAAACAACAGAGTGGCTAAATTACCACAATATACCATTGAAAGTCAAAGATTTGTTCTTAACACATTCATTGCTGGTGTATGAGATACTTCATTACTTGTACTTGGAAATAACCCATTGAGCCACTATTTTTGTGCCACTTTGCAACTCCACAATTCACCAGTTGATGGTGCTATAGAGCTGTTCAAGCCCTCAAAAGACTTGGTGAGTCTTCCAGTTTGCATTGAAAAAAAGTTCTGAGTTTCAGGTTTTTTGCAGGTAAAATCATAAGAGGGGTAGGTTCAGGTCTTCTTTGCCGGGATAGCTTACGATTAACTTTCTAGGGTTTCTGGTTAAAAGTTAACCGAAATTTAGGTAAATCAATGTTTTTGGGTACTTTTTACACAAATTCAAGTTTTTTAGCCATAACCTTCCAACCTAGAAAGTCAATCAAAGGCTCATAAGACTCGGATTTTAGCCTAGTTTCCAGTAAAAACTTGAGCGAAACATTCCCTCTTGCGTTTAGGACCCAGGATCTAATGACCTCGTCCATAAAAAAGGTGTTAAGCTCTTGAAGCTTTGGGCTGTGCTGCAAAACGTTTGAAGTGGTGAAAGTGCTTGAAATACGCTAGCTATTTAACGTTTCAAATTTGACTAATATTGTAAACACTACAAAAACTATTAGGAAGTGACAATGGATACGCCTGTCCTGATAAAAGGGTCAGTTTGTCAATGTTCAAACGTTGTGGGTCTTGTGGTGTAGCGATTAGGCGTTACGGCTGCTATGCTAATGGTTTTAGATTCGACTCTCACCTTACCCACTTTCGTTTTGTTTTTTTTCTTTACTTTTTTTCAGGCTTAGGCGCTACTATGTTTAGGGGTTAGTGTTAGGTTAGCTTAGCTTAGGTTAGGTAAGCCTTAGATTAGGTTAGGGTTAGGGCTACAGTTAGGGTTAAGGTTAGGTTTTTTAGGGTTTATCTTTTTTAGGTTTATAGTTCGTTTCTACCAAGCCTACTGTACTCCCGTCGTGCGTAACTGTTACGTCACAGGTGTCATATTCATAAGTATTCAAATTTCATGATCCACAGGCGTATCTTTATCTATAGCCACCCACTGCCAAACTATTAACTACGAAAAAA
>JGI24021J15306_10007365_pt1 | contig 13397 bp, 10 predicted proteins | sample Ectturendosymbi1_FD_15306 | JGI IMG/M metagenome (IMG submission 15306) | reverse complement strand
AAAATGGTGCCAAGTTTCACCTTTAACACGAAAAGAATGTCCAACAAAACTATAGGTGTGATGTATCTGTAAAGCAAATGTTTCGCACTTGGATGAAGGCATTGCTACATTTTGGGTTTGGTTAAACTCAAGTAAATCAGATGACTGACGAACCAATGCATTCAGCACAAGCACAAAGTGTAAGAGTCAAGGAAAAAATATCTTTTGGATTTTTTGGTCACAATTGTTGCGGCATTACAAGAAGTTAGGATAAATGTATACTGTACCCTTATTTCCGAGTCAAGTCCCTACGTTTTGATCTATAGGTCAATAGACTGCTAGGTAAATACTTTAGGCTACTTCTCCAAGGTTTTGATTGAAATCCTGTTCACTAAAAGTTGAAAACTGTCTTGCTGAACTCCCCATCCCAAAACTAAGTCTCCACAATAGTGCTGCTCTTTGTCTTCGGCAAAAGCTTCGCAGAGATTTGTCTGAAAATCTAACTTTTTAACATTATATACAGTGGCGTAACTAGAGGTTTGAGCCAGGGGGTGCAAAACTTAGTTGAAGGGTCCCACTGGCCGTCGTTGGGGGGACCCAAGAGCCAACTCTCAAATAAAAGTTAAAAAATGATAGTGAATCCGAATATCGTGGATGTCTATACCAGCTAAAAAAAACGAAAATACTCTAAAAAACGAAAAAAAACAACCTGATGAAACTCAAAAGAATACTAAATACCAAAATGTCAGCTAAAGGGGGCCCAGTTTTTACATTTGGCTTGCCAAGGGGGGCGGCTCGCTCCCTTGCCCCCTGGTCAGTTACGCCACTGATTATATACACTAGCGTCATTAAATTATACGTTGTCTGTTTCTGAATACGTGATAACCAACGTTTCAGCAAAGCCAGTTACATTTCTGTACGGAACAAATCATAGTTGTACTGTGGTCTCCCACATGTGCTGCTGTAATACTCTCACTGTTTCAAGAAAATAACGTTTCTAAAAGTATACCACAAAACTTGAAAAATGCTAAAAATTATTTTATCGAAGCTTAAATTTATAAACTAGCAGAATCAGTGATACCATATCAAACTCTGTTTCAACATCAACTTGGCTATGTCTAGCTTACCATCTAACATGAAAAGCTCTTCACAGAAAACGTGACAAACATCACTTTAATTTTTTGAAACCTCTCCAAATACAAAACCCAAAGAAAAAAAAGTGGGGTGACATGCAATATTATGTCCCCCCCGTCTGAAAAAGTGGGGGGACACGTCCCCCGTGTCCCCCACCAAATTGCGCCCATGCACTGAACCCCGCTGTTGTTCAATAGTTGGCTGCGATGTGTTTTAATGTAATTTCTAGGCGTGAAAAAGCTCACGGAAAAGTCATCGGCTTTACAGTAGCACATATGGAAGTGCTGAAAAGTCTTATAATAAAAATGCCGAACGTTCCGCTAATGAAACATTTAACGTTTCCGCTGAATGTATTGTTAATGCTGTACAAGTCATTCGTTTTATTTATCGCAGCGCATTACGTATTTTAGCACTGCTTGTGTTTATTTGCCACATATTTTAAATATCTGATAATTCGATATGTAGGTTTAATCTGAACCGGTTATAATATGAAACGAAAGCAGCAAAATGTTTTTATTTATGAACAGATAAGTTTCTTGATACAGAAGCAGAATGTGCTCTTGACGTACCTGTATACGTAGCTTTAAATGAAACTGTTTTAAAGTTGCAATCCTACACTTGTTATAAGACAACCTTTCTTCTTGATGAAAATTTACTGCGCAAGCATTTATTCGATGACTAAATAGAAATCGTCTTAATTTTCTATGACAACAGTACTTGGATTTCATTCACTTTGACAACATTAGTAGCTAGGTACCCATAAAACAGACCTGTTAAACTGCTTGGTGAAAGTAAAGATCAAATAATTTTCATTCATAAACATGAGATAGGTGCATACTATACAGCGTTTCTCTTGTATTTTCCTACGACAAGTGACATGTTGAGAGGTCTTAGAACAGTGGTGCCCAAGCAGTCGATCGCGGTCTACTGGTAGACTGCAGACTGTTCCCAGGTCCACCGCGAGGGCTGTTGGAAAAAATAAAAAACAATTCCACAGTGGCTTCTAATTAATCGTCCATTTGCCTTGTAATGATTGTATAGATTTCCTCTCTAAGGCAACGTGGACCAGTAAGTGATATTGTGACGATTTGATAACCCCTAACAGTGGAAGGCTCCTGCAGTTGCTGGCCACGTGTCGTGATGGCGTGATAAAGAGATGTACTGGTTACTGAGACTAAGGCGGTGAAGCCGGAATTCAAATTTCAGGCTCCGGTTCCATTTCCAGGCATTTAAATTTTTTTTGCTTAAGCTCCGGCTCCAGCATCTAAAAGATTTTGCCTCCGGCGCTTTGTCCAGGATGATTTAATCCATTGAAAACTGACAACCATTTTGTACAACTCGCTTGCCCCACAAAATAGGGCTGTGGAACCGGAACCTAAATTTCAGGCTCTAGCTCCACCAAAATTGCTTGGGATCCCGATTCGGGCTCCGGCTCCACAGCCCTGACTAAGACTAAGGAAAGTTGTTAGTTTAGTAGGCCCTGTTAGTGTTATGCAACTTGGTAAGTCGGTGAACACTAAGACCATCACGCTTTAGAACTGCGTGTGTGTGGATGTTCTCAATTTATTGCGTTGATTGGACGGTTGCGCTTGCTTCAGTCAGGAGGTTGTTAATACAATCAATTTAAAATGCTTGCTTATTCCACCGCTTCGTACGAAGTTGACGCACGTGGTTACTGATGCTAGGCTCAAGTAGGTGAGCAGCAGCCTAAGCCTGCTCGGGACACCAAGAATGATTTTTTCTGTTTTTGCACATGTTTACGTATGCAGTTAACTAAAGATAAGCTGTATTGTCGTAAGGATTTTTTCTGGCTATTTGTGGATTAGGAACCATTGTGGGCTACTACCTATCTTCAAACAACTGAGCGCTTTTGTGCTTTAAGTTGTGCGCTTCCTGATAACTTTTTATTGCATCCCTCCTAGCAGCTAGCGATCAGAGCGGTTACGCAACCTTGAAGGTTAACATGGCCAGTGGCGTACGCAGAAAATTTTCATGGAGTGGTTTCATTCAGTGACGTATGGTGCCATTTGTATTTGGTGTGCGTTCTTTGTGACGTCATAATTTTACGTCATATTCATGTTTTCCAAACCAACGTTTTGGCAGAGTTTGCGCTGATCAGCCATAGCAGACACATAAAGACAATTGTTTTGGACAAAGTGAACTATCGCGTAACACAATCTTAAAAATGCGCATTGGGCGAAAGGTCTGCAGAAAGTGATGGGATGGTTTCTGGATGCAGACGATCATCCAAATCCCCACCAAAACCTAATTATTACTTTTTGGCCCATTTACAATGTTCCTTGAAATTTGCATGCAAATTCCTTCCGTGGTATTTGCATTAAGTCGACAAATGAACAAGCAAACATATGCGAAAACAAGTAATCCCCTTTGCGCAAGTAATAAAGTTTTTGTAAAATATCAAGTTCAAGGAGGGGCTTAACCCCCAAGGGGTTTTCGCTCAAGGGCTTTCGCCATTTTTCCAAAGATTTCCTCTCATTTAAACTCTACCGATTGCTATTCTGAATTCGAAAATCACGTGCGGCTTTTGACGACTGAGCGGGTTTCAGCTATGCACTGGCGAAACCCTTAAGCTTTCGCAGTAAGGCAATGCACCAATTGTTTCAAACTCAGTACACTTACAGTACAACGGTCGCAACAAAGGTTTCGCAAAAAAAATGTTTCAAGACAAATTGCTAAAGGAACGACGTTTCATGTGATTTGGACTAAGACATCCCCAATAAGGCCACCTGCACATTGGAAGTAACGTAGATAACAGCAATAACGACGATACCGGGGAAGTTTTAAGAATGCAACAGAACCATTGTTCATGGTCTTCAAAAAGTGGAAAATGCGTACAACAGTTTCCGCACCTTCGCTGGATACCTGAAATAGAACAGACTTTACTATAGGCCAGTGTAGTCCACCTGCATTTGACCTACGGGGCATTTTGAAAAAATGTGACAACTTGCGGGCCGCTGCCAACAAAATGAAGGATTGAACAACGTATTCACAAGATTTAAAACTAAAAAAGGAAGATATAAAGTGAGTGCATCATTGAAGTTATTACACCAGGGATCACCAACCTTTTTGAAACTGCGAGCTAGTTCTTGTGTACCGATTAATGCGAAGGGCTACTAGTTTGGTACACACTTGTGAAATAAAAATTTTGCTCAATTTACCTTCAATTATTTTATTATTGATATTCGTTAATGTGAAGACATTTGTCATGCTAATGTTATTTTTAGAACAAGCCCGCGGGCGACCTGGTGCCCACGGGCGCCACGTTGGTGACCCCTGTATTACGCAACACCAAATAGCAATTTGTTTCAAATTTCTAACAGTGGAATGCTTGTGGCCGAGGCTTTTCTGACACTATTGTTCCTATATCAATACCACAATGTGGTATTGCAAGTCGGATAATATTGTCCAGTGTTTTGTCTGCTATTCGGTATATATTTTCAAACTTGGCTTTCTTCCTAGTAGAGTAGCCTACTTCCACACACGTCACACGGATGTGCTTCCAAACATCGAGTGCAGAAATCTTTCAGTTTGTGAAATGTGTTTTGCTGACTAATTTCGAGAACCTCTGTACAGTCTAGTTAACGCCATTAATATTGTACATTTTTATTAAAAGATCTTATGCTTGTTCTAATTAAAATTACCTGCTGCAACATAGGCCTACACACAACATTAAACCAATACTGACAAAGCTTACGGGCCTTAAGAATTCTTTCCACGGGCCTGTAGTTGGACCACGGTGCTAAGGCCATCCCCAATATTGTTTGATTATGGTTGAAATGTTGACTTTTCATTTTGAATGGTTTGTCACAGGGCAGCTCTTGAAGTTACATACCTTCATATGTAAAGGTACTTCTTGCCCAACCCAGCAGTTTATTGCGTACTTTAGTCTGGTTGCCTCACCAAGGTTTTGACTACAGTTTCGTTTTTTTGGGCGTCGTAAATAACACGCGAATGCGCAATGCAATTCTTAACGTTGATGGAGTCGTCATCGTTTGTTAGTTCTTGGAATGTTGTGACAGACTGTCCAATTAGTGCAACTTCAAATGCAATTCAAAAGGTTTACGAAAAATAAAAGTAGCAAAATTTGAGCTTTCATAAAGATAATTGTGCATTCTTTTTGGATTTGTAGACATTTCGTCAGGACACAAATTTGTTTTCAATCATTATCGGTTAAATTAACGGTGCTGCCAGTTTGAATACAGAGGTTTTGAAATATGACAAAAAAATTGGTCGCTTTTCGAAATAGCCCAGTGAATCACTGTAACTGCTTTGCCGGAACCAGCCCCTTCAACATCACCGGACAAAGTAAATGCCCATATAAAGTGCTTGACTTCCGATGTTCAATTATATTGAGGGTGTACTAAGCAGTGGTCTTCAACTGTTTTTGTTCTATCGCCCCCTTGCAGAAACTTTGGTTAAAAATCTCCCCCCACTTATGATTTTAGTGTTGTGTAAATTATTACTGTATTTTAAAAACAACTCAATGCTCATGAAATATAAACGGGCTATTTAGTTAGCACAAAAACGGACAAACCACACGAATGCAGTTGCATTTCCAGAAAAAATGTTATTCGTTTCTAAAAACAGTTGGTTCCAACCAGGGTTGCCGAGTAGCAAGGAGTCGGAGGTTTTGGGTGGAGTTGGATTTCTAAGAACACTAGGAGTCGGAGTAGGAGGCGATTTTTTATCCGACTCTGACAGTCCAATTGAATCATTTTTTGCATCGCACTCCTAAGTTAGGAATCCTAACTCGTTCCTGTTGAAAGTGGAAATGGTTTCTTGTGAAACTTTAATTGAAACAGAGAATTATTGCTGTGCACCACGATTTTCATTGATTGCTAGTTGCTTCAAAATTGTTGACAGCCAAGCTTCATTCACGAAGTCGGAGTCGGAAATTTTTGAGAGGTCGGGGTCGGATAAAATTTTGGAAGTTAGGGAGTCGGACATTGTACCTCCGACTCTGCAACCCTGGTTCCAACTAATGCGAACCTTGCCCTTGGGTATTATCTGCAAGTTTTTTAAAACAGGTTGCAGTTTGGTCAGCTTGTATGGCGTTTCCACCGGTCTTGTTCATATCAAGACGATTGCGTTATGTATTGCGCATGTGCAGTACTTGGCTGAAACCTTGCTCAGCAGTATACATCGTGGTAAACTCCAGTAGTAATAAAAGCTTAACTTTTCCACGAACTTCACGAAAACGCTCACTGCACTTGATCCAAAAGTCTGACCATCTGTGGTAATAAAATATTGTACGGGCTTCATCATCGCTTTGGAAGTCGATAAAAAGTTCCTGAATGTGGAATCGCATTCGCTTGTGTTAGTTTTAACTGGCAAAAAGGCAGTTCCCCCAGTCACTTTCTACGCAATTCATTTTTCGACGTGATCTTTACAACAAAATAACTTCTCAGCAAGCCTCATACTACAGATGGCGAAAACTATTTTTTGGAATTCTCAGTTTATCCAAGGGGGGGTTGGACGGACAAACTCTCTAGCCTACGTTGTACCTTTCCTAGCCTGCGGTAGGCTACTGCTATACTCTGTCACCTGGCATTAGTCAGATGAAGAAAGTACAGCTATATCCACAGGCACAGTAAAACACTCAAACTGACTGAAAACTATGTTAAGCACGTTTTACAACTTACGGCTAACTGTAATTAATTTTACTAGCCACTGATTGCTATGTAAATCATTTCGCAACAATCTTCCTTTTCCACGTATTTTTCAATAGAATACATTAAGTTCCATTGTTTTACTCAAGTTACGAACCAAAGTTGATAAAACACATGATAACGGACTATGACGTGTTTTGCCTACGAAACAATAATGTTTTAGCAGTGCTCTACCGAAGACTATAAAGTCTTGTTTCAAGGCAATTTTGCTAATGATAAGACATACAATTGGTGGGATTTGCTATAGTTCAATACGAAAAATAATTAGGCTAAACTTCATGACAACTTTTGATATTCCCAATCGCAGCGAAAGTCGATGTGATGATTTAGTGGTAGCAATGTTTTGACTGTTGGACTAATTTTAGTATCATCAAAGAAACTGAAAATTTTCCTCTTAAAAATGGAGTTTGGCTGATTAGGTATTTTCCGATAGCTGTCTCAGTATTGGTCGCTTTCAACCAATATAAGTATCATAAAACAAACTAATCCATAATACTGTATACGAGAAAAGTACAAAATTCCGTGCGTGGTGATGTGCATACAGGCTTGCAAATGTTATTGCTTGATATCATTCATTTGACGCTGCTCATGCAACGACCAGGACAACAAACCACCAAACTATTTATTGCAACAGTTTCTCCACTATGTTATCGTATTTTAAACATTGGGCGTAACAAGATACCTGGAAATTCGACAGAACCGCAGTGCTTGGCTCCCAACCAGTAACACTCTCCGTGGCTTTGGATAGTTAATGCAGTGAAGCGTTTGCCGTTATACAATGTTAATTTTATTGTTACATCACCAGTCCTATGTCTTGCACTTTATAATCTTTGTTACGAACCACGTGGAGTCGGAAGTGCATCAAATGATTTGGTTCCAAAGTGGTAAAATGTAGTTTTAATTTTTGGAATCAATTCAGAATTTTAGTATGTTATAACCTGCAGAAATCGTCCCCCTGCAAACTGAAATCGCCCGCTTAATCTGGCAAATCACAAAATCGCCGCCGTTGAAGACCACTGGATTAAGCCAACATTTGTGATTGCTCCACGCACAATATTTTCTTGAAAGACGTGCAGAGAGGAACATTGATTCTCTTTTAAAGAGTTACGCGTTTCAGCAAATCAAGTATTTTGCGAGAGGATTTTGACCCCTTTAGCAACTTTTACCCTGAGGTAAAACGAACGCCAAAACAAAAAAGCAAGGCAATAGCAGGATTATCACTGAAACTTTTAATGTTCGGCGAACGTGTCGTACTGCTTTCTGCGACCGTGTTTGCATCAATTGCTTCAAAAATTTTTGCGTGAATTTTTGTTGTAGATAGATTAGCTTTGGGTTTCTGTGACTTTCCGGTCGCCACATCACGCTTCGTAAGGGGACTATTGCCCCTCTTTGCACCTAATGAGGCCTTCAACTTCGTTTCCAGGAATGCTTCATTTCAATCTATCTAATAGCTGCACTTGCCATCTCCTTGAGTAATAAACAGGGTTGTTGTAAAAAACCCGACCCAAAACAACCCACCTGGGTTTTTTAAAAAAGCCCACTTAAAAAAGTACAATAAATTCCATCAAAAAACCCACTCTTTACTTTTCCTTTGAAAAAATCTACTGAGAAGCAAAAAATAGAATAAGCTGGACACTTGTTTTACTGTAATTTTTTTTCAATCAAACAAAACGAACAGCAACGAAATTTGAAGGACTTGAAAAAAGAAAAGAATAAATCGAACAGTTTGTAATGCTTATCCTCTTCACGTCTGCCCAATCAGTATATTTTAACAAACTTTTCTGCGGTATGTGCATCAGAACTTTTTCTGATTTTTGGACCATACCAAATCATACGTTGAAAAAAACACTCTATGGATCAGGGTCACCAATGTGGTGCCCGCGGGCACCAGGTCGCCCGCAAATATCAAGTAGGCCGCCCGCGGGCATAGACGTAGTCAGGGAGGCCAAAGGGGTCATGGCCCCCAAATTTCTAACAAATTTTAGCATTTCGTTTTGTGCTTTGAGAGTCGTTGTCCCAAACAAAAACTGCTGCTCGTCGAAGTCAATATATTTGACCCCCATAAATTTCGGACTGGCTACGCTACTGCCCGCGGACCTATTCTAAAAACTATATTGGCATGATGAATGTTATCACATTCCAAAATTTCCGACTCCGAATCCCGACTCCTTAACATAAAGGGAAAGGAGTTTGGTTGATAAAATCAATGGAAATCGTGGTGCACAGCAAGAAATCTGTTTCAACAAAAGTTTCAAAAGAAATTGTACCATTTCAACAGAAAGTCCCAATTTAGGAGTGTGATGCAAAAAACGATCCAATTGGTCATCCGGAGTCGGAGTCGGATTTTTCGTCTGACTCCGACTCCCAGTGTTGTTAGGAATTCGACTCCGACTCCACCCAAAAACCTCCGACTCCTTACAACTTCGACTCCGCAACCCTGATAAGAACAACTCAGAATAGGGTTTTTCTGTTCTCCTTAAAAAAAAACAAAATCTTATTTCTTTTCAAAAAACAAATACAACGTTTTTTTTCAAAAAACAAAAAAACAGGTGAGTTGTTTTTTTTTAAGAAAACGGGTTTTTCTCAACCCTGGTAATAACCGCCGTGCTTGCTGTTTTGACAGCCTAAGTTTGGATTGATTTGGCGCTGTGAGGTCTGTAATCAAGCGAACTATTCTATCGCACTGAAACTAACGTTGAAGTGAAAATATATCTGGTTTCACTTTTCAGATCGAATGTAACAAACGATGAAGCTGATTTTCATCCTAGTTTATTTATCGACGATTGTCGCTATCAATGCCAGAAGCATCGAGATCTGGCACAACAAAGAACGAGGTGACGAATTTGAAAGCGTTGTGCTTGCTACTGAAGAGGTCAAAGGTGAGCCTCCTGATGAGGACTTAAGTTCTGATGTGAAGATATCTGATGAGCAACGTGCCACGGACTTTCAGTTTAAAGACTATGGATTAAACGAGCACAGGTAAATAGCTTTGGTGCTAACGGTTTGTTGGTGACTGGCTGTGGAGAAACTGCAGCCGCATTTGGGACACAACAGTTTTAAGTTAACTTTTGTTGTAAAAACGATTACATGTACTCAGCAAGCTTGAATGGTTTCTGTTGTTTTGCCACGAATTTGGTTCCAGCAAAAACTAAAGTTTGGAGCATAAAATTGGGATAGACTTAACAGTTTCTTACATGTTTTATTTTGAGACGTTTCTGATTATTTTTAATCCGTCTTCGGTCAAAAAATAAAGCAGCACTTGGCAATGCTATCAATTCAAAACCAATAGACTCTGTGACGCAAGAAATAACAATGTGACGCAGAAGACGCCAAAAGCAAAAACAAGACCGCTAACTCTGTCAAATTCGCTAAAAGTAAAAGCAGGACCAACAGCTATGCAGGAAGTGCCAAAAAAAACCTACGTAAGATCGCAATCTACGAAAACAAGCCAAGACCAGCAGCAAGAGACCGTTCACAGAGCACTGCAAGCGAAGGATGCAAAAATTTTAACAACTACCAGTGCTACAACCCGCACGATATGTCTACGTCAGTACCAACAGCAATGCACGAAACATGTATCAACATAAGAACCGAGCATTAGCCAATTATTTGACATAACAATCTACGTATTGAAGAGGTATAAAGGGGTGAAAAAATTGTCTACATTAATCTCCGGTTGCTGTTCTTGTATCAGAAGTGTCTCTTTCATTAATAATTCGCGGTAGTTTAAAGCAGATGCCAAGATTTCGGGATTTTTAAAGTCCATGAAATGACCTGGATATGTGTATAAATGTTTGACTACATCGGTAGCTTGGTGATTCGAATTTAAAGGATTGTGTTCATCCCGGCGCAATTTCAAATTTCTTTGAGTTTGTCCAATATAAGAATGACCACACGAACATTTAAACATTTAAGTTTATATACCACATTGCATCGTTCCAGATGTGCCTGCTTGTCTTTGTACTTAAAATGATCTCCAATCGTATGTATTTTATGAATGAGACAGATGAGCAAGTTCTTTCAGATATTTTCTAAAAAAGTTTCGCAATTCTTTTTCTAGTTGTAGAGATGTTTCACCAAGGTAGGGCAGGTAAAGGAGAATTCTTCGAATGTCAGTCGTCTTTTCTTGCTTGTTTTTAGGAGTGTTTTTATAACGTTTGTTGAGAAATATTCTGATTTGCTTGTCTATAAACCAGTCCGGGTATCCATTGCTAAGAAAACAGGATTTAATATTTTGGAATTCTTTGTGAATCAATTGGTAAGAACTGCAAATTGCATAGGAACGATGTAATAAACTTTGAATTACATTGTTTTTGTATTGTAATGGCGACAAGCTTTCCCGCTTATTGTACAGTCCTGTATTGGTTTTGAATTGATAGCATTGCCAAGTGTTGCTTTATTTTTGACTGAAGATGGATTAAGAATAAACCGAAACGTCTCAAAAAAAACATGTATAGTTTTTTGAAGACTATTTAGTGTTGATGAAAAAACTAAAGAATTTTTACAAGCCATGAAACACCATGTAACCTGTTCAAGTTTTTTAATGATATGAAACGTCTTTGTATCTACCTGTGGTAGATCCAGCGTGTTTCTTGGACACTGCACGAAATGTCAACAATATAACTTCACAGAGCTACAAGAATAATATCTTCGCACATAGTTGATGAAGATTATGATCAGGATGATTCCAGTGACGATAATCATGATAATGATGATCATCTCATGTTGTCCACGAATGGAATTGCCAGGTAGGTTTTTGACGATCGTCACGTTCTTGGACATCGTAGCGTTTTTGTTGATCGGAATGTTTTCGATGAGATTAATGAAAGTGAGCTGGTGCATGAAACATTTATAACCAAACACACAAATATATTAAAGCAGCTGCTGTAACTAACTTTTCCAGGACTTTTTGTTTGCTAAAAATTTAAACCATGTTGCATGACGTGACGGGCAAACAAAATTCAATCAAAATAATGTGGTGTTTTTGAACCAACGGGCGAATTAAAAAACTAACCAATGATTCCGATGTAGGCCTACTCATCATTCACAATTAGCTCAAAAAATCAAATATTGAAAAGGAACAAATTATCACCAAAAGCTGATGTGAAAATTCGTTACAATTCAGAATAAACTAACGCTCTAAATGACCGCAACTGTCGACATGTCCAGTGCCGGATGAACAATAGTAGCAAATGTAGCAATTGCTACGGGCCCGGCGGTTTTGGGGACCAGCGGTTTTCAGTAATAAATCTTATTTATTACATTATATATAAGATTTTTTTCAGTCTACGAAGTCAGTATTTTGCTAATTTTGCCATTAGTAAGCGAAGGTTTTCAATTGAATGCTGTCTATGTGCAGAAATTCTTGTTTGATTCTTTTTGTACAGTTACGTAAAAAAGGCTTAAGGTTGCGGTCACAGTGTTGCCATTTTAGCTGATTTGTTGCTAAATCTAACAGGATTTTCTAATTGTTAGCTATAACATTTTCAATCTAACAGTTAACTAATTTTCTAGCAGGATTTTACCAACCATTTGGCAGGTTAGTAGGTAACAAATTCCTGACCAAAAACTGTTTCAATAGTTTTTCAAGATGAAAACTTTTACACCTTCTTCATCAAAAAATATACAATACTTCTCTTCTTTATGAAGTTTTTAATTGGGTAACAACAGGACAAAGAACAACCAGCTGTCTGCAATTATTCGGAATTTTTATTATGATGCAAAGAAACTGCTTCCAGCAGATAATTGTATCATAATAACAAGTAATTAGATGGCTGGCTTGGTGAAGCCTAAATGCTTTGCTTGCGTGCTTAGTGAACGCGTTAGGTTAACCGACAACATTGGCAGGCCCGTAACCAGGGAGGGGGCAGGGTGGGCGAAACCCCCCCTAGAAAATTTTTTGCCCCCCCCTGGAAAAATGTGTTGTACATGATTTAAAACTATTGGACATAGTTCAAAAAATTTGGGCCCCTCTCAGAAAACTCTTCGCCTCTCCTGGTGTCCCAAGCTGGTTACGGGCCTGAACATTGGTAAAATATGTTTTTGTCCCACGGCACGATATTTACAAGTGGTTCAGTTACGCTAGTAGGTACTGTAAGTAATGTCTGGTAAAATCTTTGTGGTAAACCAAAGCTGCTAAAATTTTCGATATAAATGGTTGCAACATTCAGCACTTAAAAGTTGGCTCGGTGCCGACTGCCTATCCTGCTGATTCAAGAAAAGAAAGCCTTTTGCGAAGTTTGCAGTAATGCAATCATAGCGAAATATTGTTAGGTTAAAAGGCATAACTGGCAGCAAAAGCACTCAGATAAGACCCGGGACGTATCCAGCCAGTAACGTTAGGGGGGAGGTTATTTCAGTAATATTTGGAAGGCAAGTCGCATAACGGCTTTGCTACTGTAAGAGGGATGAATTATACTTTATAACACTGCAGTGAAAAAACAATAGACGACAACATGGCCTTATATCGCGAATGCTCTTTTCCAAATTGTAAAAAATCATGGTGAATAAAGTTCCTTTCTTAGGTTTTAGAGGGTCGATCGCCCCAATCGCCCCCCCCCCTGGATTCGCCCCTGGATGAGACTAAAGAACTTT
>JGI24021J15306_10007363_pt1 | contig 13398 bp, 10 predicted proteins | sample Ectturendosymbi1_FD_15306 | JGI IMG/M metagenome (IMG submission 15306) | reverse complement strand
TCGCTTGTTCAGCTCCATGATTGAGCGGTGTCCTTAGTGAATTAAAGCCTGGCTTTCTGCAGATAGTGTTTAGTAGAATTCGCAGGCGAGTGCACGACAGTATGTATGTGGATAGATTGCTTGCGCATCATCGGCTCCATCCCGTTACGTAAAGCACTGTCCTTGATTCTGTCTGTTTACGCAAAAAAAACTTTTATGGGAAATCGGGACACTGTGTGACTTGAAAAAGCGTTGAAGCTGCGACTTTTGACTTCTAGCAAACGATAAGTTGCTGACGATCATAAATAACTGCATTACTGATCAGTCTCCTAAAAGTGACTCTGCTTTCCTCGAAGTTTGCTGGCAGTTTTCTTTGGACGGATTATAGCGTTTATGTCCGTTGTTCGTTCATAGCAAGTTCCTGACTTGCGCGGTATTTCAGGTTATAGATCACGGCAGACAACCGCCCGAGTGTCACGCGTTTCAAGTCCACGTTGGAAGCTTGAGAGCGACGAGCAGAGGTTGGATCAAACTGCAATCACGTGACCCGAACGTGCATCCAATCGTCGAACCGAATTACTTGGAAACAGGTGTTCTTTATGTTCACTTAACATTTCTTGTTCACAAAAGCGTTATTCCTGACAATATAGTGACCTTTTTACGTCTACTCAAATTTTGGGCCTTGCTAAAATGCGTAACGTGTCATTCTGTTTTTTTTGCGCTGAGACATTTCGGTCATTGTTTTCGTTGAGAAATTGCGATCAGTGAAACATTTCGCAGACCGATTTTTTTTCAAAATGACCGAAAAATAACAGGCGTCATTCCGTTCCAGCGGTGTTTAGAGTCGCTCCTCAAGTGGCGCACAACATTTGTATTCTCCGCTCTTCTTGAAATTCTGTTCGCAGATTTTCGGAATGCGCGGAGAAAAATTCTGTTCGCAGATTTTCGGAATTTCCGCGAATTCTGTTCGCGGATTTGAAAAAAAATATTCTGTTCGTGAGTTTTCGGAAATCTGCAAATTTTGTTCGTGGGTTTTCGGAAATCCGCGAAATTCTGGTCACGTGGTCAATCCCGAACCGCACCCTGTCTCGTTTCCACAGAAATCGACCGATGGGAGTTGAGGGAGAGCGTCAAGCTGACCAGGGAGATCTTCGCACAATCCGCCTTCGACGAATTCCGGGCCGAGGAGCTCAGGCCTGGTCCAGAGGCGAGTATGACGCTCATCGGGGCGAGTTTGCGTCGACGCTTGTCCGGCGTGAGATTCGAACCCGTTTCCTTTTCTTCTCCAGACCCAGTCTGACGAAGAAATCGACCGGTTCGTGCGCGAGAAGTGCGACTCGGCCTACCACCCGTCGTGCACCTGCAAGATGGGCTCAGAAAGCGACCCTCTCGCCGTTGTAGACCCCTCTACCAAGGTACTTAGCATCTTCACAATATACCGGGCAACTTACAAATATGCTGCCTGAGGTTCGACTTTTATCACGCGTTGGTGTCAAAATTATAGTAATTAGACGCAAAACGTTGATTTTCGCGTTTTCTAGCTACGACGTTAAGCTGGAGCATCTTGAAATCTCTTTCTACACCCGCACTCGCAAACAACCACGTTTTGAAATCTGACTGGTTTCAAAAAGTGGGGATAAATTCTGTTGTGGGCAGCGAGCCGCGAAATAGGAGTTGTGCCTTGCAAGCGTTAAATTGCTCACTCAGGCAACAACTTTTATTTGAAGGTTTGGTGCACGGTCGGGCGTAAATCACACAAACTGCTTCGTTTCGTGGCGTTCCATGCCTCGTTTAAAGCATTTCGCCTCGTCTGCTTCAGTTCCTGTTTTGCGTTGATCTGCGTCGGCAGCGGACTCCCTAATTCTGAAGTATCACATCCCTTCAGTAAAAGAATGTATTTTTAGCGATCCTCTGTTTTTTTCACAGCAATGCTTAATCTGTTGAGTGCAGCGCGCATTTACGTTGACTCCGGAAATTATGATTACGACTATGGATGTGCATTGTGGAGCATTACAGGTTCCGCAATTTTCCGAAAGCTTTATTTCGAATCCAGAATATCGAATCCTTTTCCGGAATAACTTGTTAGAAGCAAAACGAGCTGACCGTGCAGAGGTTTAGAATGCCGATAAGCGATCACACGACTTGTTAATCAGCTCGTTATGTCACTACGCAGTGGTGTGAGCTTGTTGAGAGTTTCTTTCTCTCACTTAGGAGCGCAAGAAGTGCCACTGCGAAATTTATTGAAATTATTTGTTTTGTCAACTTTGCAATTTTTCACGTTTACGCAATCCAAATTTATTTCGAATATGATATTTAAAAAAACCCTGACTTTTTATTCGAATGCTGAATGATTCGAATCCACAGGGTTTGATATTCCATTGTATGCATCCCCAATTACGACATTTCTGTCTCGTGGGACCAGTTCCTTCGGATTCTTTCCGGCATTAGTAGTTTGCGCCCACAAAGCAGTTGGCACCGAGTTCACCGTTGACCTTTGCTTGCAAATAACAACCAACCGTGAAAAAACTGTCCAACCGTTCACCAAACCTTGGGGATAAAAATCGCTCTTGCGTATTACCGCAGACAAAATCTGAGCTTCCGTTACGGCATTACCATTTTAATTACGTCATTACCGGCAGCGACTGGTCGTCATCCTGCCGCTCATCAACCTCTGATACTTTTCAAATTTTTCTAGCAGTCCGTGCAGAAACCCTGTTAATTGTTTAACGTGTTTGTTTGTTGCTTAACGCATTTACAGAACCGACGTGTTTTGAAAATCCGACTTAACACTTCCGCGGCTTCCCAAGTGTCCCCTGGACTCCATCACTTTATTCTTGCAAGTTGTTTTTCTCGCAGGTTATCGGCGTGGAGAACCTCAGAGTGGTCGACGCGTCAATCATGCCGAGCGTTGCCAGTGGCAACCTGAACGCCCCGACCATAATGATCGCAGAAAAAGCGGCGGACATGATTCGGGGCCGGGAGCCCCTGTGCATGCCCGACACCCCCGTCTATCAGCCTTCCCGACTCGACACCCAGCGATAGGAAAGTGATGCTTTTTATTTTCTTACTTTCCAAAGGTCAATGTAGATCGCGCTCCAAAACGAAAATTCACCGCACATTTTCGAACCTCATGTACACAGCACGCCGCGTCTATTTAACGACGTTTCCGCAAATTGCTAATTTTTTTGTCAATGTTTGGGAACCTACTTACTGTCGCGGGCCACATAAATGGTCGAGTACAAAGAGCATTCCAAATTTCATCTTATGATGAAAAATTCAACCAATTACACATGTTTTTTTTACTTGAATACGCAAATGCAACAAAATCTAGGTGACGGACATGTGATGCGGGCCACATGCGGTCCCCTGTCCTGGTCCATGCGTTGGTGCTTTGCTTGCTCTGTGAACGAAATCAACACAAACTTGGGCCTTACTGTCGAATGTTGTCACAAACGTTGCCTTGTGAGTTCTCTCTCGCCCGCAATGTTTTTACCTCATGCACCTCGCCTTACACAATCGATCGTCCAGAAGCGCTTTGACTAATTTTGCATATTTGTTTATTTACCGCGCCCATGACGTTTTTTGAATCTGCTGCTTTGAGGCTACCTCAGGGGCGTAACGAGGGGGCACAATGCCCCGGGTGCCGAATCACTGGGAACGCCGAGAGGTCCCAACAATGTCGCAAGTACTTTCTTCAATACAGTACATATACACCCAAAAGACCTTATGTTCGAACATAAGGGCGCCAAACTTGTTTGTTGCCCCAGGCGCCATCTAACCTCGGTACGCCACTGGGTGACCTTTCAACAATCACCGCCTGAAGCTGCGAATACTTTTTTGTTGTGCAATGCTAAGAGCAGGTTGGGTGCCATTTGCCAAAAGTTATTCGACCGTGTCGAATGGATTCCCGGCTCGTGAGGGTCTCCTGCATCGAATGATATTTGTGTGTTGCGGGGATCATTCACACGAGACCAGAAACGCCCTGGCAAGGTGTAGGTTCTGTTTGTTTTTTTTTAACTGTGAAGCAACGTCTTTTATAACAAAAACTGCGAGGTTTTGTTTAACGAAGTAGGATTTTCAGGACATATCACGCACCGCCATGGTTGCATTGGTGCAGGTCGACTTTCCACCGAAAAGAATTTTTGCTCCGTTGAATGGAATGCGCAAATTTTCGCAGGGGCATAGAGAATTAATATCAACTAACGCCATTGCAAAAAGCTTTCACAGACTTCTCCGAATGTCTTTTATTATTTAAAATAAACTGAAGACCTTGGAAATTTTCGGGTGATTCAACGGCACTTGAAGTTAACACCCTTTATTTAAAATGTTTTCAGATTAAGGCTAAAGTAAGTTTGTAAAAAAGGGTAAAAGGGTCAAATAGAAAATACGTTAAGCAAATGAGGGCCTCTGCCCAAGTCGAAGTCGTTACTATTCGAAGATCGTGTACGAAACCACTCCACACATTCTGTGAAACTTCCTCTTCTGTATTGACCCAAGAAATTGAGCAAGTTTCGGCAGATACTGAAAGTGTTGTTGCTGCACAGCCTTTTCACTTCAATCAGATTATTTTTGTCATTGTGAAGCAATGCCCCTGCCCAGGTAAATCCTGATGCAGGTAACGCATCATGTGTTCACAGACATGGGTGACGGAACCTTTTTCAAAGTGGGGGGCGCAGAACTGCACGTCAAAAACACTATAAAACATTTTTTGGTTTGAATTGGCGACTGTGACGCCACAAGCATTGAAATATGACGTCATTAACTTTTGTCAGCGTGTTTAAGCAATTTTACGCAATGTTGCATAACCCTCAACGGCCCCCATTTACACTACACCCTCTCTATCTATGCTACACTGACTTGACCACATAAATGTAACTACTTGTTCTTAGTCTTACACAAAATTCATTTGCAAGCCAGTACACAAATAAAACCTGCAAAAAGCTAAGGGAGTGTCCACATATTACATCATCAGATGGGCTGAGAGGGTTTTTTAAAATGATGGGATAAAAACTAGCTATCTAAAGTTCTGATGATGGAATATGTGAACGCTCCCTAGTAACAACAGATGTTTCTGTGCTACAGTGCAAACTTCTTTCCAAAAAAACTAATTCTGCGATCATTTACTGCTGTGAATTTTTGCAGGCTTGTTATTAGCTCAACCTGATCTATTAGGTTTTTGTGAACGTGCAAAAACATGCTGTGGTTCAAGTTTTATTGGTTAAGTTTCTTTGTCAGGTAAATCTTCAGTCGTCGAAGACACGAAAACGACCGATCTGCTGCAACATTTGACATTGGTACCAGGGTTGCGGAGCCGGAGTCGGAGGTTTTTGGATGGTGTCGGAGTCGGATTTCTTACAACACTGGGAGTCGAAGTCGGATTTTTTGTCCGACTCGGATGTCCAGTTGGATCATTTTTTACATCATACTCCCACATTGGGAAATTCTTGTTGAAATGGTACAATTTGTATTGAAACTTTCGTTGAAACAGATTTCTTGCTGTGTATCACGATTTTCATTGATTTTACCAGCCAGATTTCATTCCCTTTATGTTACGGAGTCGCTATTTTGGAAAGGTCGGAATCGGATATTTTACCTCCGTCTCGGCAAAACCGGCAACCCTGATTGGTACTGTCAAGTATAGTCGTGCAGTACTCCTGTAAATTTCCCTTAAAGCAAGAGAGAGAGCCTTACTGACATCACGTACAGTTTCGAAGGTATCATCAGGTACGAAAGACGGTGATAAGTTCTTCAATAGTTTTAGTTCCGTTACAAGAACATCGGCATCTATCTTGTCTATCGTCATGCAATTTAGCCGTTGTGTTATTTTTGAAACAGAAAATGGACTCATCCTCCCCTCTTGCTGCAGCCAAAATTACTTGCTCACTATAACAAAAATAGTACAAAGTTTCTTGGTTAAACCCCTCTTCTAGTTTATTGACTATCAAGTCAACAACTTGTAAATGTTGTGTAGTAAGAAATTGCTTAGGTGAAGAACTCTTGTGTTATCTTACCCATTGTCAATCCGACATGTGAGACTTCTCCAACGTGGCACAACAAGGGATTCTATGTCTAATTTTTCTGATTCCTTCACTATTTACGTGAAAGATTCTGGAGATTTTTCTCTCGTAGTATGCAAACTTGTTTTTAAGATGTCTTTGCATTTTATTGCTTCACATGCAGTCATGTTTGACATCTGAAGGCCAGCAGCTAGCACTTCAGCTGCAGAGAAGATTTCTTTGCCCACATGGAGACCAAAGAAAACCCCAAAATCGAACATGTTTTTCAACAAACCAGGAGCTGACTTTAATCCCCCCCGCTGTACCCTCCCTCCTCTGTTATACTTTGCAGGACTTCAATGAGTGACTGATAATTTTCCGGGACAGATTGAATCGCCTTTGCTCTGCATGTCCATCTTGATCTTGTAGGCCAGAGAGGTTTCAAAGATGACTTCATTTTGTTTTCTTGTTGTATAGAATGAAACATAGCCAATCTTTTGGGAGAAGCTCGTAACAACAGCATCTCTAATGAGAAGATTAATAGCTGCTACTTCCTGAAGTGTGAGTTGCAAATTACGAGTAAGGCAATGTGAACCAAGTGCAGTGGGCACTTCTTTTCTTATTTGAGCTCCAATGCCATTGAGTGCACCTTGCAGCACAGAAGCTCCATAGGTTTGACCGCTACATTTCTTTAGAGCAATTCCCAAAATACTTGGAAACTGCACTTGTTTGTTGAGCATCAGTATCAACCTGTCCCTTTCTATTAACTGCGGCGATTCTTGTCTACTCATATCTTTAACTCAGGTCCACAGGCTGCACTTGAGTTGAATTCCCAAACTAGGAAGAAAGTTCTTGTTGATTTTGACAATTGCAGTAGCATTCCATCTATCAGCTTGATGCACTCCAAAATCCTAACGGATAGCAAAGCTATCATCTACCCACCGTATGCAAAATGTCAATTGTTCTTTGCCGCTTATATGTATCTTGTGTTACATGAACTTCAGTTGAAAAATACTCCGAAGCTTTGATTTGGTCCAGCAAACTGTTCATGCAGTTACGATACATAACTGTAATAAGTTTATCACGCATTTCATGTGAATTACATGCACTGAGCTGTAAGACTTTGCCGTCCAGAGCAATGCTCACTTGAATGCTACTGTTGCAAATTTCCTTTTTCAATTTTGTTCTTAAACGATTTACTTAAAAAGTGGACCCAATACTAATTGTGTTACTTAAACTTATTTAAGCAAAATTGAAAATATAAGAGGGAGCCCACAGAAAAAATGGGTTCCGAGGCCCATGCGGCCCCCCTGTTCCGCCACCTATGCTCACGTATCTGATGGGACCCGACATTAGATTACGTTTTATCTGGTTCACATGACCTCTGCAAGGATCCGGTCAAAAAACTTTTTACTTCCGTACATCGGGATTGCTCGCTTTCACTACAGAATCGAATGTGCGCAGAGAAACACTCATATTTATGTATTATGGTATTATGCAATATCTCCGCACGTCTGTTCTTTTCAGTGGTGATTTTCATTGCGCCGTGAAAAAGATTAAACACGTTCTGTCTTCACATGAATTCAGGATTTAAGTCTTTACTGTAACAACCGACTTTTGGATGTCGTATTTCGAAGAAAAATCCCGCATATCGAGTCAGAAAGACCAGGAGGAGCACCAGGCCCGCAACCAGATGTGGGCGACCGGGCAATTGCCGCCTATAATTTTCAAAATCATGTTCATTTATTAGGTGCAACGCCACGTTACAGCCATTGCCCCTCCAAAAAATAGCGCAATATTTAGCCGCTAGTTGCAGCCCTGGGAAGTACACATCAGACCCCCGCGCGTCATAAGAACATTTATGAAAAAATTCATACGCCATTCGGTTTAGCTCCGAAAGTTAAGAAAAGTCATAGAGGATTCTACGCCTTCTTAATTTCATGAAACTGAAGAAAAACTTGGCGTTTTTTGATGCCCATATTAATATGCAATGGTTTGGACTTGGGTCTGGGAAGCCCAAGGCAAGGCTGAAAAAGGAGTTCCTTGTTGGTTTTGTGATGACTTGTGTTGGTAAACAAAGCAGTACACAACGACACGCACACGTCTCAAACATCGGCAGGTAGAATGAGGTCACACTTACGCTCGAACGTGCAGAAACACGTCACACATATATATGCACACGGGTTCATGCACGAATATCATCAAACTTCTGATGACGTCATCATACTTAGCCAACCGTGATACGACCTTTTGATCAAGCCTGTTGGGACCCCTGAAAGCAGAGTACTTATGATCTGCTTCGGAGTATGTTAATGAGTGAATAATAAGTTTTATTCACCAAAAATAAGGAAAATTTACGCGCGCAACACCGCGAGGGGACCAAAGGCAAATGCCTCGCTCGCCTGCTCTTAAATACACCACTATTTACATGAGACAAGGTTAGTTGTTTTGGAGAACAACGAGATTATTTTAAGAGCTGGTGAAAGTTCGCAATAAACTTTTGTAAATGTGACAAGACCAAGTTAAAATCACTAATGAAACTGCAGTAGATTACAAACAGAAATCAAAGTATCCGTCGCACCCAGAACCTATACTTGGGAGTTGAACAAAATCGCAGCAGTAAATCTGGTTATTCATATACATTAGCATTGTTCTATAACGTCACTCCGTGAGACCGGCGTAAAAACGTCGTTATAGCTGAACTTACAGGCGAAATGTACGGTAATTGCTGTTCCAGCCTTTCGTTTTCTACCAGTTCCGGACAGAAATGAAGATTTTGATCCCAGTCATCTCGAAACATTGTAAATGAAATCGGGAACAGGGCCGGCCTTAGCAAGCGCGGGTCCGGATATGAAGCATTTTGCAGGGCCCCACTCAGCGGCGTGTGCAAAAGTTATGGAGGAGGGTCATCAAATCATAATGATAGAAATCATGAGTGATGTGAAAGAGCGAGGACCGAAAAGGTTATGCCAACCTGGAGGTGTCTGGGAGCTTGCTTGCTCAGTTTCACCTCTCCAACAGAGACTTTTCTTGTCCGTTCCATATGGACATCTCCGTAGCACCTAATGATTGGACCGGGGCAAGATCTGCATGCACGTTCTAACTTTGCGCCAACCTTTCCGTTGCTTTGCCCACGGAGTAGACAACGAACAAGTGCGTGTTGTATTTCATCCATAACAACAGTATGGAATGCAAGAGTTTTCCGTGCTTTTAATGTTAGTATGCCACCAAAGAAACAAACGCAACAACTCTGGAAAAGCAGTGCACGCCATTAGACTCCCGTGAGTTATCACTTTGTGCCTCGCACCGGAAGAAGCAAGATAACAAAATAAAAAACACGCTAGTTCGCACAGCCTCCCTACAGGCACGTAGCCAGGGGGGGCAATTGCCCTTCCCCCCAATTCCGAAAGTGCCACTAACAATTTCAGGGTAATCAACGTCTTGATGTGTAAACCAAAGGAATGCTTTAGTGCAAATCAACCAAACTGCATAAAAAATCTGTTCTGCTTCAACTTTTAGTCGAACCTGATCAGCAGTATGTTTTACCAGTTGCACATGTCAAACATTGTATACAGAGCAGGTGTCGACAATCTTTCCCTAGTCGTGGGCCAAAAACAAACTGTGCAAGGAATGGCGGGCCGTATTAATTTTCCACCAATAATTCCGTTCTATTTGCAGTTTATGATGTCGTTAAAACTTGCCAATTTGTGGAATTTCAATAAGATTAACGCCTGATTTCACAGTTCATAACGAAAGCCCAAAATACGACATACAGTACATTTATAACATAGTGCGGTTTCTCAAAATTAGTTCTTCATAAGTATGCAATGCAAGAAGTTGCAAGGAAGGCAGATTCATAAAATGTAAAACATTAGGTGGGCCATAACCTAAAGTTACTAAAATTTGTAAAGGGGTTGCGGGCTGGATGATTTCGCTTGGCGGGCCAGATCCGGCCAGCGGGCCGTAGGTTGCCGACCCCTGGTTTTGAGTAAATGCTGGAAAATTCATGCCATGGCTGACCTTTACCTGAGGTTTAAGCTCCGTGTGAAAGTTGGTGATAATGAAATACAAACTTGTATATAAGCGCTTGTAATCACTAACCGAAAGTAAAACAAGGAGTAGCGCTTTTCGCAGCTGTTTCTGGCGCACCAGCTTGCTATATCACACCTGCACCTAATAGTGATGTAAACTTCATTTCAAGACCATCGCAAAAATTCCTCTCTGATAAATATGGCATAAATACCGTAAATTTTGCCCTTGACTGCAGCATCAGCCATAGCTTTAAACCAGTGTTTCCCAATCTTTTTTGGCTAGCGCCCCATTTTCTGACAAACAAATTACTATCGCCCCCCTACCATGACTAGCACACATATCAACACAATTTTTCGTGCATTTCGCAATAAAACTTAATTTAGTAAAACGCTGTTTTTGTTTACAAATTACATGCATACCTGTTTGTTGATCATACTGTTTTTTATGACATTTGGTCACTCAAAGTTAGTAAGACAACAGATATGTAAATATTAACTGGGTCTCCTATCGCCCCACAACCGCCTGTTTCTGCTTCACCGCCCCCAAAAGGGCGGTACCGCCTACTTTGTGAACCACTGATTTAAATGAACATGTAGATTTTTGTTTTTGTAGTTTTGCAACTACCTGCGCGAACATGACGGTGATATACTGTACATTTTGTATGCCTTGAAGCTGAAACCTTGGCTAAGAAGCAATTCAGTTTCAAGTTTTTTTTATTACGCAATTAGGCAATAGACACTGTTTAGCAACACTAACATTTGTTATAGTTATTTAGTTGTGATGGCATGTAAACCTACTGTGACGGTTAAGTCACAAATACAAGGAGTCTTAACGGTTTCATCAATGATTAGGGCAACCAAAAGTCAAAATTTTTCTGCCGTTTCTAAAGTTTATGAAACGTCCACAAACCAAATTTCACGCTCATACCATGAGGGAATCCCAAGTTATTAGGCTAAAAAACACTCAAAATTTATCAATAGGTCAAAATTTATCGTTGTGTCAAAATTTTATTGAAACTGCAACAACAGATAGTGATATGCTTTTGCAAGTTTAGTTGCAATTCTGTAATAATAATGGGCTTCTTGCGATTTCTGTCGAAATAATGTTGTTTTGCCCACTATTGGACGATTGAATGTTATGTAGAATAGGCGTGGTAGGCGCGAAATGTGGTCTTACAGTACTTGTTTTGATAAAAGCTCAATCCATTGTGCATATAGTGTTTCAGCTTTATGATGTTCTCAGGTTTGACTCTTCTGTAGTTATTAATGTACTTATCAATATATCATCCCCAAAGCTAAACAACCAGGCTTTTTAAAATTTCGAAGCAGAGTGCATAAACATGCTTCTGGGTTAACCTCAACATCTAAGGCTGAATTATTTTGCAGTTGCAAACGCAGAAAATTTATAGGTCAAAATAAAGTCTAAATTTGTAAATTATAAAGTCAAAATTTTAAGTTTTTAGGTCAAAAAATTGCTTGCCCTATCAATGACCTCCCATTACCTTGCCGGCGAGTAAACCAACAGAGTCCGACCTGTGGATAGTCTGAAAGTGATTCAACTTTCATCTGATGTTAATTGCCACCCTATCCTACAGTAATATTCAAAACATTCAGCTACAACGCGACGAGTCAGGAGAAAAGTGTAACGAAAGTACAAAGATGCTTTTTATTTTGTGATTGTTGACACTGCCATGCACTGACAGATAGCTTGCAATCTTTTTTCTCTATATAGCGCATGTGACCGAAATATAACTAATTTGAATTTTTTCCTAGTTAGTTGATTGGATTTTGTTATTTAAACACTAATGGATTTAAAGAAAGACTTTCAACCGCTTGGTTCCCAAACTTTGTTGAGCATGACCCAACTCTGAGTCTGTTGAACATCTCGTGACCCAAGCCTCAAACAACATGAAAACAATAATGATAGTATGGATGATTTTTGACAGCAAGTTGCAAAGTTCGTTTCTAATGTTAGCAATCTACTCTTTACTCTAAGTACCTGCTACAGGCAGGCACAGCCAAGCAATTGTAACATTGAAAACATACATCCCAGGTTTGGATCGCCTCTGCGCGACCCATTTTTTGACCCTTCTCCAATCCCTCTTAGGGTTTCGATTCCTACTTTGGGAACCAATGCGCGAGATTAACTAACCAACCGTTGTGATAATCTGCGGCGACCAGTAGGCCTAATTCTAAACTTATTGCAGAGCCGTGCTAATAATCGATTGTGGTTTCGTTTTGCAAATATATAACCGTTTTCACACTTTGCGCAGACTGAGTGGGTCAAAAATATGCAGGTTTGTTTAGGAGACATATATAATTTTCCCTAATTAAAAAAATTGTTATAATATTAGTGAATTTTGTTGTTAACTCTAAGAAGTTAGATAGATAAAGACCTATTCGTTGATGGGAAGCAGGTTTAGTGCAAGTAGCGTGCAAGAATGCTACCGCAGTCGTATTTCATAGCGTGACATAAAATCCAAACATTTTTTAAACGTGTTGAGGGACTCTACATTATAGGCTGCATACGTCAACCAGTCGCTCAAGAATTGGACAAGTTCCACGCCTTACATGCGCACAAGTTTTGTAGACCAACTTCTGGAGTCGGTGTCTTAACGCAAAGTCGCACTCGGCTTCGATTAAACGTGTGTTGGCGTACATCAGAAGTGTGTAAATAAAAAAGCGCAATCACCATGGCAGCCACGATGAATTACTACTCAACTGCACTATTAGCTGAAAAGTCATATTGCAGATCTTGCACTTATAGCATCAAGATTTACACAAACGTTTTCGCAAGAACGTTTTACAAGCAAATGGTGGCTTTCATTCAAAGTAGAAACTTGAAAATTTACAAAAAACTTTTAAAACTTGTCACTTCAGTGAAAGCAGTCTTTTTATTTTCCGGCTTAAATCTGAACAGAATTATTCAGAAAAAGAAGTACCAGAAAAGGCATATTTTATAGATGATGCTTTAAAAACAAGGGTCATTTTATATTTAAATGTTGAGACTTGGTTGTTGTTTGCCCCCCGCCTCCCCCCCTATCAAAATTTCTGACTACGTGCCTGATGGAATGCAAGCATCGTGCCACTAGACGAAAACCTAAGGTCGATAACAGAACGCAAGCAATCCGTGAAAACCACAGTAAAAATGCAAGAACCCGGCAAGAACAAAATAAAATCAGATATCATCAGTCAGCACCATCCGAATTGTTAGATGGTGAAGACACTCATGCGAATTGGTTATTTTCCTGGTCTTCAATCAGTCCGTGCAGAGCCGGATTAAAGGGTAGGAGGGCCCGGGGGAATTTTTACTTGAGGGCCCCTATGACGTAATTCATGACGTCATCTCTTACAAAAGTATGTTTTCGCTGATTCGCAAGGTTCCTGTTTGT
>JGI24021J15306_10007362_pt1 | contig 13399 bp, 6 predicted proteins | sample Ectturendosymbi1_FD_15306 | JGI IMG/M metagenome (IMG submission 15306) | reverse complement strand
TTCATGCTTCTTTTCACGCAGTACAAAACTACGAAGCTTACCGCTATCAGCAGTCACTGTCTCGCAGCATTTTCTGCCAAAGATGTCTGCGTTCAACAATCACATATGTGGCAAAACGCCTGCTACCTTAACTTGAAGTGAACCTTTGAAAATTTATTGCCATGTTATTGTTACGCAATAAAGACTAACGATCAAAAAATCCACTCACAAGCTTAGCAACCAGGGTTGTCAGATTGTTTTTTTTGACGCCAAATTTCACAGATTTCGTCTTTTTTAGAGGCAATTGGCGTCAAACAAATTATTTCGCTTTTCCTCTTCAATATTTGCCTTTTTCGGAGGCAGTTGGCCCATACTTTCAGATTGGTGTCTTGGCATTTTAAATATTTTGCTGAAAAGTGTTATTAGGCTGTGTTAGAGAGTGCTTGGTGTATTTTCTCAGAAGTTATCTGGCAATCCATAGAAGAATAAAGTTGTGGCATAACTTGCAACCCATACTGCCAAAGGTTCGAGAGGAAACACTGTGGAAAATGTGAAAGATGAAGATTTGGAATTGTTGTACCTGTAGACCAGGGGTGGGTAACCCATTTGCTATCACGGGCCGCAAATAACATTTGATTTTGTCCTGAAATTCTACCTTTATCTAACTATGAAAAATAGAGGCTTCTTATGACGTACTATCTTAGTAGGCTATCTGCTTATCATGGAGATTCGTTTTGACGTTATTTTGTATTCTAAGTAGGATAACGAAAGTTCTGATGCGTGTCATATCAAATGTTCACGCGGGCCGCAGGTTCCCTACCCCTGCTGAAGAGTGTAGAAGTAATGCTACAACTTTATTCTTCTAAAATTTCCTACAACTAATAAAAAATTTTGAATTTCATGTTATTTAGCAATTTGGCTTTTTTACCCGGTTTAGCTTTTTTTAGACATGGTTTGGCTTTTTTCTCAAATGGTGTCTGGCAACCCTGTTTGCAACCTGCCTCTGCAGTTGCAGGCGAAGTAGCGGACACGAGTGAGCTGCAAGCTCATCACTGCATGACACCAGAACAGAGAACCTGGCTCTTGTGCAGTGTGTCATACCGGCTAATAAACTGTCATTGCAAGAGTAAACCCATCAATGGAAATTAAACTGCTGTCTTCAGGTTTTCGAAAAATTTTAGACCAAATATCTAAGCGGGTCAAAATCCGTTTTCCTCCTCTGAAGACGCCCATGGCTCCAGATTCACTTGGGCTTCTTTCTACACAGCATCAAAATGCGTGGCTTGCCGCTATCAGCAGCCAATCACTGCCTTGCTGCATTACTTGCCACGATGTCTGCGTTCAAAAACAGTGCTGCCACAGGCTTGTCTGCGAAAATCACTATATTCACAAAAAAATTCACTAGACCTGAGAAAACTTTACTTAATTTAAAATTTTAACGCCGAAGTTTGCAGTTTTGCTTGAAATGATTTAGTCATTTACTTTATAACCCAAAAACTTTTGTATCATTTGCAAGTTCGTTAAAATAATGTCATACCAACAATCATCAGGCTCTTTTCAAGAGTTGAAAACGACACCACACACGGAGTGTTTTAGACCAATCAACCTAACATTTATTTGATTATTTCTTCAGCAGCATTCCTGCAACGAAATGAAAATGCCGCCATGGCCAATATTGCAGCAACAATAGCGCGGAAGTGAAAACGATTGGAAACTCAAATTAGAAACACTTGTATGTTCTGTTGGTGCAAATCTTCAAACAACCATTCACGTAATCAATTGTTCACGGATTGAAAACGGCTGAAAAGTTAGTAAAAGACAGCAGATTTTCTTCAAACACATACTTTGCAAAATATCACTAGATTACATTGAAAAATCACTAGATCACTAGGCCAGTCCAAAAATCAGCAGGCGTGGCACCAGTGTTCAAAAGCAACATGCGGTAAAACGCCTACTGTCATAACTTGAAGCGAACCTTTGAAGATACATTGCTACAATATTGTTACGCCATAAAGACCAACACCAGAAAAATTCGCCCCCAAGTTTGGCCACGCAAAGGAGTGGACGCGAGTGAACTGTAAACTCACTCCTGCATGACACCAGAACAGAAAACCTGGCTGTTGTGCAGTGTGAATATCATACTGGCAAATAAAGTGGCATTGCAAAAATTAATCAATTGATTGGAATTGAGCTGCTAACTTCATGTTTTCTAGAAAATCTTGGCGTTTAGTTTCAATTTCCAGGGGGGCAAATGCCCGTTTTGCCCCCTCTGTGGACGCCCATGCCCACAGTGATTCGTCGCCCAGGGAATTGTGCCCCCTTGCTCCCCGTCGTTACGTCCATATTGCTACCGGGGGACCGCATATATTACATCTATAATCGCTTTAAAAACTTTTAAAAAACTTTTTGCATTAGCAAAATGAAGGTAACGATAGTCACTTCTGGCTGAGTAAAAACGCCGTTTCCAATTAAACGTGTGGAATAAAATCTCGGGAATTCTAATATAATCCATAAAATTACTTTAACATAGACTTGAAATATGTACTATCTATGTACGTGTGGCTGCTCTGCTGGCCGTAGTTTGCCCACCCCTGAACTAAAGTAAATTTATTCCCAGTCGATTGGATTTTGTTATTTAAACATTAATGGATTTTAAAAAGACTTCAAACGCTTACGTTAGAATGGCTAGATCAGCGGTTCTCAAGCTTTTTGAGCGCGGCCCAAATCTGCGTTTGGTGAACACCTCGCGACTAAGTTCGTTTTTAATATCAGTAATCTACTCTTTTCTCACATACCTAGTACCACGCTGCAGACAGACACAGACAAGCAGCGGTAACGTTGAAAATACACAACTCCGGTTTGGATTGTCTCGGCGCGATACTTCTGGGACTATTCTCCAACCTCGTTTGGGTTTCCACCCACACTTTGGGAACCACCGGACTAGATCAACTAACCAACCGTTGTGTTAACTGTGGCGACACGTATTTCTGAACTTTAGAGCAGAGCCGTGGTGATAATCGATTGTGCCTTTGTTTTCTCAAACACCCAACCTTTTTCACACTTTGTGTAGAGTGGATCAAATATTGCAAACATTTAGAGAACACGTGTAACTTTCCCCAATTTACGATATTGTCTTTATCATATCTGTGAATTATATTGTTAATTCTAAATAGCTAAGCCAAATACCTAATCGTATTTGGGAAGCAAGCTTAGTGCAAGTAGAATACAAAATGCTACCGCAGCGGCGCAGACCCATTTCACAGCATTTAATGACATACAATCGAAACATTTTTCAAATGCGTTGAGGGTCTCTAGCTTTTACGTTAGACTATAACTATATACGTCAACCGGTCGCTCAAGAATTGGACAAGGTTTACGTCTTATATGTACGCAAGTTTTGTAGACCTACTTCGGGGTTGGGGTCTTAGCTTAAAGTTGCTACTCGGCTTCGTTTGAACTTGTGCCGGTGTAAATCAGAAGAGTGCAAATATAAAAAGCGCATTCATAATGGCGGCCACGATGACTTCTTGCTCAACTGCATGATTGGCTGCAAAGAGCATAGTGCAGATATTGCTTTTATAGCATCGAGATTTTCACAAGCGCTTTTGCAGAAATTTTACAAGTAAATGGTGGCTTTGATTCAGAGTAGAAGCTAGGAACTTTTCTGAAAACAAGCTTTCAAAACTCAACGAAAATAAGCTTTCTACTTGTCGGCTGAAATCTGAACTTAATTATTCAGAACAAAAGGGATCAGAGAAATGCACATTTTATGGATGATGCTGTGAAAACAAGGGGCATCGAATATTTAAATATTGAGTCTTGTTTGTTGTTTGCACCCATCAAAATTTCTGGCTACGCGCCTGGTTGCGACGTATCAAGAACAGCGCAATCCAAGATTCCGTCTTGGCAGCTCTTTTTTCAGCATATACACCTTTCACTTGCTAATCACCGTTTCTAGAAAGTACGCATACTCCGACAGCCTAGCAATCATACATGCTGATGGAGACGACTGACAAGCAGTGGAAGAAGTTCTCAGCACAGGCATGTCTACGCAGGCAAATACCTTCAGACCTGGAAGTTAAAGCTCAGCACTGCGAAAATGAATTTACCAATGAAACTCTGTCCGTTTGCTCCGAGTCCAAATAACTCGGAGTAACGTTGGACAAGACGCTCACGTATCGCCGACCCCACTTTGCAAAAAACTACACACAATACTTTAACGGTAAAACATGAAAACAGGTTAAAACTAGTCAACGTTTCGATAGTTGATACAACTATCTTCTTCAGTGCGTACACGAAATGCTAGGAGATTCATTCCAGCATGGAAAGTTTGGACTTTGAAACAAACTATTACACAGGCCGGTTTATTGAATCTTTTTTAGATAAATAGCGATAGTCACACAACGAATGAATGAAAAAGATCGATTTTGTTTCCCTGATATTTACCGTTTCATGTTGCAATAGAGTACAATATATATACATAAATTACATATTTATAAATTTCCTTCCTGCTATCCACCCCTCGGTTCTTATTGTTGTTTTTTACCGTCTTATCTTCAACGTTCTTCGCCTACTGAGTCTTTAACTGTATGTTCCCACTTGGAGCGCTGACACTTTATAACATCCGTGCTAAGTTCCAAGTTCCGTTGACTTCTTATCAAGTTTGTACAAATTATGGTATAGGTCATGATTTTAGAATATGTTGGTAGCTGGTCCATATTTTGATATAAGAAAAAAGACAATTACATATGACTATCACTAATGCAATCGAAAACGCATACAAAGAAAGACGGTGTAGACCAGTGGTTCTCAAAGTGGTCGATGTCGACCCCCAGGGGTCAATTGGACCATCCAAGGGGCCGATAAACAGTCACGGGGTCGAATTGGGGTCACTGAATGGCCCCTAAATTCTAAGCATATTTTCGGACTGTGCATCATTTTATCATGCATTTCAAGTAACAAGTACTCAAACTTATATTTTGACACATAATTTCCTTGTATTAGTAACTGTTGGGCTAGGCCACGAGGTCTACAGAAAATTGTATACTTTAATTGGGGGTCAACGTGCAGAAAAGTTTGAGAACCACTGGTGTAGACGCTTGTGACGAACAGTCACGTCATTAGTCGAACTGGTGATCGTTGCTGGTTGTGCATCTGAGAGTTAAAAGAAAAAACACTTTTGTGCTCCTTCTGTGGAACCCCAGATTTTTCATTGGGGGCCCCGTTAAGAACCACTGCTCTAGGAGATATGGTGTGCATGTTGAGGTTGAAGTTCTTGGATTGTCCGCTGTCTTTGATACATGTATACAGCCCAGGATCGAGAGCACTTGTTCAGGGAATTCGTGAAAGAAACTAGTGATGCCCTGCGAAGGGTTTCAAAGCTACAAAATTCACGATCCTTTTGGGAGACTTCGATGCATACGTTGGCAACGATTCCGGGGTATGAGTTTGTGCGAAACCTATGAATGATGATAGTCAATTGAATCGTTGGGCATCCAAAACACAAAAATGCAAGTCCAGATTTTTATATTGTTTTTTCGAAGTCAAAGGTCAACAGTCCCTGAGACGGGATCTCACCTGAGACGGGATCCCACCTGAGACGGGATCTCACCTGAGACGGGATCTCACCTGAGACGGGATCTCACCTGAGACGGGATCCCACCTGAGACGGGATCTCACCTGAGAGTGGACTTGACTTAGAGGAGTAAACACTCAATTAAAGCTGACGTGGTGGCTTTACTACGTTCGTCACCAAACGGCCTTTATTCTCGACCAAAAAGTCTAATTAATGAGTAACAATTTAGCAAACACTTGTTGTCTGCCTAAGCATTGATGTGCAAGTCCGTCGCCAGTTTTGATGTTGCGAGATCAAACACTGCACGCGCGGGCCACTTGCATTACTGCAATCTTACTANGAGTGAGAAAAATTGTTTGGAAAGGCAAAAAATTTATTTTCAAATTGTGAGTGTTTTTGCATGTTTTTACTGCATTTTTTGTGATTTACAGAGAAAATGCCATTTCAAAACAAGTTTTCGTCTTTCAAAATCATATTTTACTCACTTTTCCAAAGATTTTTGAAAAGTTTTTTTTTTGCTCGGGCGCTCCTGCCTTTTACACATAAATTTGCAATTGTGTTTAACCTAACGCTGAACATATAATAGTGACACAAGTTAAAAAATTGTTCATACACTATAGCTTCCACTGGACGGGAGCATCGGTGTTATTGTTTTCGGGAGCGACTCTTAACAGCGTAAAGACTGTTGTCCAGTTTGAAGTTGAAGACTATGCATTGAAATACAAGACATCCAACCTACTTTTAGATAGTTTGGAAAGGACGTCGCAAATATATCTTGACTGCAATTGATCATAACATTTCGCAGATTATTCACGGACTCTCCGTTCCTTCGTGACCTTTTCTATTCTCTCGAGCTGCCGAAAGACCAAGAACTCACCCTGGAAAACATGAAAAAGAATCCAAGGATGAAATCCCATGCATTGCGGTAGTTTCATTTTATCATAAACAGCAATGTGTTCGTTGCTTTTGTCTGATTGCACTTCGGATATTTTTGTTAGGTCTGATTGTACGCGTTATGTCTGACTTTGTTGTGTCCGATTGTACATCAAAAAAAACAAAGTTTGAATTTTTTTCATTTAATTTGAACAGAGTGGCGACGTCCATTTCAAAGATCGTCAAGAATTTGGACAATCCCAGTCAGCTTAAAGAGATGTTGACCGAACTGGGTCAGCTTCACGCGAGCCATAATGTTGAGCCCGAGTACTTCGAGGTTTGCATTTTGGCAGTACTGTTTTAGATGATTTTTCTCAGTACATGATGTCCTCCTGAGCAAAACTGGCTTTATTTTAAAAAATGTCTGCGTATATCTCAGTTTGGCAAATTAAAAATGCTCGCTTAAATTTTTGTTCTTGTTTACTTGTCGTCTTTGCCGGTTTTGCATGAAAGTTATTCAGGCGTATACTTTTATTTCCAAATTAGTAAAATATGTGCTTCTTTAAGAATATTTTATATAAAACTTTTACTGTCAGCATTTGCTTATAAATTTCAACAATTTCTGCTGGAAAATTAATTTCCACAATATGAAAAATTGCATGTAAGCTCACTAAATGCCGACATGAAGGTACTAAGTCTTAAGTTTTTTTATTTTACACAGTTTTCGGAGCAAAAGAACTATAGTGGCAGTTGCCCCTTGCCATTAATCATGCCAGTCTGAAGAATACATGAAAAAACATTCATTTTGTGATGTTAACCAGGCTTGATGTTGTAATGACATTTTTGATGAAACTAAAGAGAGTCAACTTTTATTTTACCGATGTTAGTGCAACATCCTCTTTAATTTCACTGTTACACGATATATCTGGAAATAGACATTCAGTTGAAATAACGCAACTAACGACTACATTTCTTAATGTATTGTGTAGGATATAGATTGAATATTACATTTTTCAGTATCTTGCTCCTGTGATGCTGGCAGTGATCCAGAAAGAACTTGACATTCCATCCAATTCGGAGGTCATTCAGCTGTGGATCAAAACCTACGGTTTAATACGAAACGGAATAACAGCTGCTATGTAACAAAAGCAAGAATGACAGAAAACGCTCTTCACAAAAGGCTGTGACATTGGAACGTTTTCTATGTTTCTATGTTCGGCAATGTTTCCTCGTATCTGCAATAAGTTTTGTTGCCTGAAAGATTGCCATGACTTGTTTCCTTGGCACAGTGTTTTTCATTAATGTTAGCAAATATTTAAAGTTCAGTGGTGCAGTCAACAAAGCTTTCTCCGATGTTTGGTGAAACTTAAATCAACAGGAATGAATTCCAAACCTCCAACAAAAATTGTCCTCTTGGTCTGTCCCCATTGCCATGAATGCTTGGGATATTCCTTTTACGACAAGATCGTTTCCACTACAGGTTTCTTTGGCAATGTAATCACCAAACAAAATAAACATTTTTTTGAAAATGCGCCCGACCAATGTCTGAATTTGATGGTAAAATGGGACGCGTACCAAATCTGACGTTCTGTAGGGTAGATATCACAACCTTCTTCACCTGAAAGCTGGAAATGACGAATTTTATGTTTAATTGCAAAATGTATCAATGCAAGTTGGTCTAATACAGTGGTTCTCAAAGTTTTTTTCATATTCTCCTCTTACAAATCACTGTCAATTCCTCCCCAACATAAATCACAAAAAAGATAATTGCAAAAATTTCACACTACCTACTGTGATGAAAGAATACACGATTATGGACCAAACAGACACTTACAACGTCAGGCACTGCAGTTAAAGCAGCTTGTCCTTGCAAACTGTAGACCTGCCATCTAAACCAGCCTCGTTGTGCAGTTTTTATGTGTTGAATAAACAAATAATAAAAACTTAAGTTTTTGTCATCCATACCCTTTCCTCGCAATTCCTCTCTGAAACAAATTTTCTCCCAGGAATTAAAATTTTCTCGTGAGACGAGTGGCACCCGTTTGGGCACCACTGGTCCAGTAGAAGAAATGGTAAAAACTAACATTTTGCTAACACGTGACGCTTGCTACAAGGTAACTTGCTTGTTATGTTGATGGAGATACCTTTAGTGATACTTTCATATTTGTTGTAGGTTTTGATAAATTTAGGTAGAGAAAGTAGATGCATGATCATCAACAACGACAAACTTTTGCGAAGTAGTGTCTCTTCAAAGTGAGCATAAGATTGAATACTTTGCATTCCTTTGCCTAAATGTCAAAGTCCAACCGAAAATTACAATTCTTGAAGAACCTAAGCATTTTTACTGAACGTTCAAGTCTGTGAGTTTCAAAGATCGTCCTGTTATGTCCTGTGTCAAACACTGCAGTGAGTGATACTCTTTGATTTTGTTTATGCTTTAATGTCTTAACTACTTGCTATTAAAGTGGTAAACAGCAACTTCTCGATTTGTACAATGATGTTCATCAAACTCTTTTTAGGATTAAAATATAAAAAGGAATTTCAAAAACCCCGAAAAATACAGCTATAACAAGTGCCTTTGGCTCGAAGGAGATATTTTATTATAAGTAAGAGACGACTTGCCAAAACATACTCCATTCTTGTTTGTAGGTGCAGGTGTACTTGATAATTCTTGTAATGCGGAATTGATCGCACTGTTGAGGTGCTTCTGCCCACATTGTAGTACTTGCCAAGATGTTTATTCGTGATACCGTAATTGCCTCATATGCAAACCGGTTGCGTCAGTGTGTATAAAATAATCAAAGCTTCTAAAAATAATGTAGTCAGGAAAAGCGAAAAATCAACAATGCAAGCTTCAAAGAAATGTGACTTGTTGTTTAACCCAATGTGGTTTCCGCCTTTTTCGGCGTCGACTTCGTGAATCCTATACTCAAACTCAATAAGGTGTCTAGTGCTTGACACTCAAGATCCATTTACAGCTGCAAATTTGTAAAGGAAAACATCTGAATGATGCTTTCCTGCAGAAACGCTCTGTGGTGTCTGCCAGTCACGTGTCTGCCAGTCACGCCTTCACGCTTTTCTTTTCACTGAACGGAAAGCGATTTTGCCCCAGAGTTGACAAATCATATCGGAACAAATTTTGCAGTTAGAACGGCCTCTACCAAGTTTTACTTTAAAGAAAACAAAACAAAAGCTTACGTAAAGAAGGCCATGGTGGTGTACAATTGAAAAAGGTATTGAAAAGCTGCTATCATTCTGTGGTGTTTGGAACCGTTGAATTTGTTATTATAGCTGGCCACTGCACTACGTTGTCTGTATTAATGACGATCAAAAAAATACTCAAGATATTTTTATTAGATAACGTAAACAACATATGGTCCAGGCTGCAAGTCAAAATGAAACTTGGACGGGATTTGAACCGTTTGTTGGTATAATGTGTGGAAACTTAGCGAATAGTCTTGTAGCTAGCTGGGTGTTATACACGTATTTGCAGCCATCGCAGTAAACATGCTGTGAATGCTTTGGCGCAGAGTATGCTGTGAGTGAAAATAGCGAATTCATGCTCAGAGACGCTCATGTGAGGGTGCAGATACAAAATGTACGTCAAAGCTCGCAAAAAGATAAGACCATCTAATTTCGTGTTTGAATAATGTTATACAGTGGTTTAAGTATATGGTAGTCTCAAGGGATAACAAAACCCACCAAAAGCGATTATTTGACAGAAATGCTAGAATAAAAAATTCATCTTATTTCCTTTATTTTTTTTGTAAACTTGACCACTCTGTACGAGGGTTTACTTTAGGTTTGTGCACTAATTATATCTTTCAAAAAAATATTCAAAGGCCCTTTGATTCATTCCACAGAGATTGCCCAAAACTGTAAGTAAAACCAGCCAAAGACGGGAAACAGTGACATTAAAGTTCAAGCCAGAGGATAATAATAAACAAACAGCGGGGAAGTAAAAATTTTCCAAAAGCTTTTAAATACAATAGTCCCCAGGCAAATTACTGCATGATAGATACTACCACGGAATCCTGTTTCAGTAAAAAAATCATTGAAACGCAAAGGACATCAAAAATGTAGTAAACTTGATTTGAATTAAGGAATTTCTGCGTAACGTGAATTGACTAGGTTACGCGTATACAGATTTCACAGCTAGTGCAACATGCATATTTCTTCACGAACAAAGGTAATTCGTGGTAACAGCAGGAAAAGCTTTCTGCTTTGACAAGCTTTCCTCTGTGAAATTGCAGCATGTGCCATTCCTTATCAGCTTTGCGGCAAGCGCTGCTTTGAGTCCAACCACGAATATTCCTCTTGGTTAAATGGCTTCGCATTTGACACAGTCTAAATGGTTGTTCTATTCAAATCCGCTATAATATCACTGCGTATAGAATATAAATACTTGGGTGCAATCTTTCAAAGTGACAGTCTCTATCATTCTCATATCAAGCAAGTGTTTGACCAATGCCAATAATGATTAAACATGGATCTACAACAGCAACAGAACCTGATTGCGATATTTACATCGAACATATCGGCAAACGTTATGCAATCACATCATTCAATTAAATTATTTCATATTTTAGTTCAGGATTGTATGCCATTCTCCACGCCTTTTGTAGTCTTTTTATATTCTAGATTTTCAAAGCTTAAGTACTAACAGATAACCTCAGTGAACATGGGCGTCCGCAAATAATTTTCCAGAGGCGGGGGCAAATTCAACATTTTGCTTAGATCTATCCTTTTCAGCTTGTTGACGATGCAACAAAAATGGACGTACACAAAGCGTTTCACCCTTTCTACGCCACAAAGAAAACGCCTAATGTTACGGCAACAGTTGCAAAAAGGGTTTTCCTTCTAAGAAAATTTTACACTGAGCAAATACGCACATTTGATTCGAATAGCTTCTTCTTGTTTTCGTGTTTTTTCAATGATTTGGAATGTTGCAAGTGCGCTAGATGAGATTTCACTGCGCAATTGCGCACTTTAGAGGGAGCATTGATTGTATAAAATGCGCTTTGTTAGCAGCAATGCTTCTTTTTCAATCACATAGCTTAGCCTTAAACCATGCCTCAAACACACGGCTTGGGGGCAGTATGTTGTCCGTGAAGGTTCTTGGTTCGTTCCACGATGTTTTTTGGGAATTTTGAAATAATCTACATTTACGTTATTTACTTTTTTCGACGGTGTTTAGAAGTGCTATGCCAGCGAGTGAACAAGTTTCTTTTAAAGTTTAAACGAACGTAGAGATGGCTAGAAATGATTTGACTGTAACTCACGATACCTTTCGCAGTAATAAATGTTTCTAGGAAGGTTCTGGTGCAGGCACTGTTGCGTCAGCGTCGTATATGCGGCCCTCGGGTTACTTTATACGTCCTCATTTGGCCCTTGGAAGTTGGAGCAATTTGAGTTTGAGACCCTGGTTTGAACCTACGTGGCTCACTGTACTATCAGCAGTCGTTGCTTCGCTGCAGGGTTGCCAACCTGTCTTCACCAAAAAAAGTCAGACCTTGTCCCAAAAAAAGCCAGATAGCAGTTTTAAGGCATTAACACATCAAATATGCATAACCAAACACAAATCAGACGTTAAAACTCGTCAGAAACATCGATACAATACAATTCCACTCTTTAAAAGCATTTACTTTCCCCGTAATTACACTGTCGTGCATTTGTTTTTTATCAATAAAATCGATCATTTTTAGGGCATGAGTAAAATCTTGCAATATTTTGCGCATGCAGCATGGTTATCGACTCTTTTCAGAAGAGATTTTTGAATAAATATGCAGCTCAGACAATGTTTTTCCAGAGCCAAGCCTTTCCGACTGAAAAAAAAAAAACAGAAAAAGCCAGATTTTTTCTGACTTTTTTTGATTTCCAAAAAAGCCAAAAGCGTTCAAAAAAAGTCAGAATTTCAAAATCTGGCTTCAAAAAAGCCAAATTGGCAACCCTTCTTCGCTGCATTACCTGCCAAGATGTCTACGTTCAACAGTTGCATGCGGCAAAACGCCAACTACCGTAACTTGAAGTAAACCTTTGAAGATTTGAAGCCATGTTACTGTTAAGCAATAAGGACCAATAGCGGAATAATCCAATCCCAAGTTTCGCAACCTGCTTCTGCAGGCAAATGAGCGGACATAAGTGAACTGCAAGCTCGTCACTGCATGACACCAGAACCAGAACAGTGAATCTGACTCTTGTGCAGAGCGAGTGCTACACCGGCAAATTAACGAACTGTCATTACAAGCCTTAACCCAACTAATCGGAATTAAATTTCTGATTTCACGTTTACAAGAAATTTTTGCTTCTTAGTCGGGAAATGCCCGTTTTGACCCCCTCCCTTGCGGACGTCCATGTGCTTGGTCCTGGTGTTGTTCAGTTTAAAACTTCATCAAGAAGATTATTTTTTGATGAAAAAGGTATAAAAGTTTTCATCTCCAAAAACTGTTGAAACAAATTTTTGTCAGGAATTTGTTGCCTGTTAAGCCTGCCAAACGGTTTTTTGAGTTCTGCTAGAGAATCAGCTAACTGCTAGATTGAAAGTTTTACTGCTAACAGTGACAAAAACCTGCTAGATTTAGCACCAAATCAGCTAAAATGGCAAGACTGGTCGTAACTTGAAGTGAACCTTTGAAGATTTGTTGCCATGTTATTGTTACGAAATAAAGGCCAATAGTAGAACGATCCCCTCCCAAGTTTCGAAAGCTGCCTTCAGGAGCAGACGTTATCACTGCATATAATACCAGAACAGTGGACCTGGCTCCAGTCTAGGGTTGCCATCCGTCCCGGAATGGCCGGGACAGTCCCGGAATTGACGTCTGGCGTCCCGTGTCCCGGGCTGGGTCACTTTTGTCCCGGAAGTTACTGACAGCTCTTTGTCTTAGCGAGAGTTCATTGATTACTATATTTCCGTAAATTAAGATTGATATATCTTTGAAAATTAAATAGTCCTTAATCTGAGAGCTGTGAGTA
>JGI24021J15306_10007361_pt1 | contig 13402 bp, 8 predicted proteins | sample Ectturendosymbi1_FD_15306 | JGI IMG/M metagenome (IMG submission 15306) | reverse complement strand
TAATCGTAATCGACGATTAATTTTGCCATCAAATTTGGAAATCTTCATTCTACATCATTGTGCCATGAACCGCAGTTTTGGTGGCTGGGTTTTTTCATCATTTGTTATGATTGTTTCAGAGGAGGCCATTTGCCGTCTGTGTGCGTTAAATCCAGATTGTCCAATGGCAAGCACAGCGTTTGTAACGAATTCTCGCTTTGTTCCAGCTAGCTTCCCTGTTGGCCGCCAGAAGTAATGTAGTGAGTCTAGTAGTATGAGACGTAGCAACAAAAATAAGAGCTTTTCTTAAAAACGAGTTGACACTTCGGCAGCAGAAGAGATAGCGTTACATCGTGATGTTTTATTTATATGTATTCGGATTGAGCTTATGAATGTAAATGCTGTAGACTGTAGTAGACTATGTACATAAGCAGTACAGTAATTTATATAAATTGACATTTTTTCAGAGGAATAAGGTAATTTAACCCACGTCGAAAGCACCTTTCCACAACACTGATAACTTGCATGTGAACAAAGGTCATCTAGGGCAGCGGTTCTCAATTCATTGTGAAGCCCGCACCCCGTCCTGAAATAAAAATTATTTTTTCACCCTTTGCACCATTTCATGTATTGTTTTTGTATTATCATCACTGACATCAATAGTCGCAAAAGTCCCCAAAACAAGAAATTAAACCTACACCTCACACGTACATCCTTAACTGGGTTGGTAATATAAATTTAGCTACAGTTTGGTAGAGAAGTTTGCACCCCAAGAAGTCCCTTCTCGCACCTCCTAGGGTTGCGAGCAACCCCATTGAGAACTACTAGGGATACTGGTAAAAAAACTCAAAAGAAACCAGTGAGGTTTTGTTGACCATTGACTTTTGGTCCAATAGAGAGATGCGCAGCTATATTGGCCTGGATTGTTCATTTCATTTCAAATGAAAAGCTAAACAATGCTATGCTGCACTCCCAGATGATCCAAAGGCCATCACACAGCTGACAACATCGTAATCCGCAGTTTGAAAAAAATAGCCAGCAATTTTGAAATTACTAACCAAAACGAGTTCAACATTGCTGGACGAATGTTCAACCCTGATAGATGTCGTTTGACTGATAAAAGATTCGAAGCGTTGATGCTATCACCTGTAACAAATATTTTAAACATTTATTATTTTGTTTAATCAATGTTTAACGTATTTGTTGCAGTGGCATATCTTACAGGAGGCAGAGGGGCGATTTGCCCCCCTGAAAAGCTAAATGCAAAAACTTGGTCCCCATTCAGCTTATATTTCAATTTTAGTATTCTGGTTTTTAGTAGGTTGTCATTTTTTTGCATTTTTCGAAATATTGAAATTTTACTGTTAGGTATAGCCATCCACAGTGGTATTCAACATCATTTCTCAGGTTTTTCTCTGTATGTTGGCTAGTGGCCCCCTACAGTGGTCAGTGGGCCTCTCAGCTAAGTTTTCCCCCATGACTCAAACCTCTAATTACGCCACTGGTTTGTTAACTCCACTATATAACTGCACAAACTTCTCAGTAAACAATTAGTTTACTGTGATTTTTTTCCTGGTGCTTAATCCTTACAGATTGGTAATTTCTTTTATTGCATTTATTCGTATTGAATGTTATCTAAACATATGCAGTAGGCTACTTACATCAAACCATGCAGATGGTTCTTTCTGAGGATGTTTGGACAAATGTAATCGTGATTACTTCCAATGTAATCATAATCGATTACATTGCGATTTTGTTTATTCATAATCGTAATCGAGCATGTGCAAAGTAATCGTATTCGATTACATTTGTGCTGTAATCGCCCCATGTCTGATTTCCACAGTGTTTTACTTTCTAAATTTTTGTATACTGGATATTATCATTTTTCATAAGGTTTTGGTTGTTTTGATTTCTGTATGTATGTTTTTGCCTAGTTTTATTTTGAAACTTCAAGTTTAATTTTGCAATACACATTTTAATTTTTTTTCTGCCAGTGTGATATTTTCTTGGCATAGTTATTACTCAGGTCTACATTTTGATTTTAGCTAGAATGGTTGATGTGAAATAGTGTTTCTGTCTGATAAACAGAATCTTGTTTTTTAGTGTCTAGTTAAATGCAGCTACTACACTAAGACGTTTCAACTGAAAAAGCAAATCTTTTCAGTTTGCTAACAAGTTGTTACTGGTTATGGCTGGTATTAGTGGTGCTGCTTCTCACCTCTCCAATGGATGCATTAACCTCAGTTTGATTCGAGATGAATCACGACGAGAATTACTAGGTCTTTTGGACAAATGTGCTGGAAGTAAGGTAAGCCAACAATTCACTAAACCGATTTTTTTCTGTAAAGTTTTTCTGAAAACATTCAGCATGAAAATCATCAAGAGGAACAGGTCATTATTTGTATTATGTATTAAATTACTCCCCACTTATTAAGGCCACACTTAATAAGCCCAAAATTGTCCGGTCCAGAATTATTCCATTTATATCTGTAATAAAAAAAAACTTTATAATCTCAAAACCTTGCTTAACACATTCGCTGCCGGCATACAAATATATTGTACTTTGAAATCAGCCTAAAATCACGCAGTTTGCATGTGTCTTAGCAACAGCATAACTCCTCTGCCAATTGCGCTAGAGAGCTGTTCAAAACCTCAAAAGACTTGGCAAGTCTTCTAGTCTGCAATGAAAAACAATTCATTTTTTTGTGAGTGACATCATAAGTGAGGTAGATTTTTGGCCATTTTGGCTCATGTTAACTGGCCTAGGACCCAACTGCTAGATGGAAGCATTTCTCTCAAGTTTCCATTGCATACTAGGCTAGAATCTTGAGTCTTTTGAGCCTTTGATCGACTTTCTGGCGTTTCTGGTGGAAAAGTTATGATCTAAAAACAACAAATTAATTTTTGATAATATGCTTGCTTTTTAACACTGTTTGTAATGTGCAAATATGTAGCAACATGTTAAAAATAAACAATCCAGTTAAAAATTTCACTTAGTTATTTCATTGTCTACAGTTAAATTTATGAATTTGTGATTATTTGTTGTTTTTTCACAGGCTTTGGTTTGGGACTCTGAACTGACAGAACAGTTTGGCTTGATTTCAGAATATTCCTTGCTTAAAGAATATGAAGTTGATCGAATGTTTCCACTTAAACCTGCTCGTCTGCCAAAGTCATCTGTTCAACACATAATCTTCATTGTGAGACCAGTATTAGTTCTTATGGACTACATTGCTACTAATATCAAGAAAGAAGAAGAGGACGATGGGTTTGCAACAAAAGAGTATCATATTTTTTTTGTTCCATGGAAAAGTTTCCTATGCATACAGAAATTAGAGGTTATTATCATTTTGATAAGCTTTATGCTTGTTTCTTATTTACTGCTGCTTGATTGTGCTACGTATTCTAGTGCACTTGTCTCAAGACTACTTTTGCTTGTGTATATAATGTAATGTGCATGCCCACTGAAAGCAACATTTGTCATCTCACATAGGAGTTGAAGTGAACTCATCAACCATTTTAGGAGGGTGTTTATTCAGGTTCTTTCTTGTGTTGGTCATTCAACATCTCAGAGGCCTTTAGATGTTGCTAGCAAGTACATTATAAGTAAAGGGTGAAAACCCATTCATGGGCCATATGAAATGTGGAATATTGCAAACGCGCTGCAAAAAATAATTGATTTTTGTGCTAAAATTATAACCTTACCTTCCTAATAAAAATAAGGATAGATAACTATAAGGAGCAGGAGAGACTTTTATTGACATCTCAATATTTGCTTATAACGGAGGTTCATTTTGACGTGATGTTGCATTGTAACTTGGGTAATAACTTTTCTGATGCAGACAATTTCAAATGTTTGCGCAAGCCACAGGTTCCCACCTTTGGTATAAGTATATGACATGTGCCAATGTTGCAGTCTCTTAGAAACTATTGATGGAGATCTGTATAATTGAGATTACATTTGATGCGAGGTCCTTCAGACTAGAGTTTCTTCCCAATCTGCTTGGTGCAAAAAAGGAAGCAATAATGATTTTACCTTACTGAAAAAGTAGGTTAAAAGTTTTTGTAGCATAACCATGACTTTGAAAGACAACTAAAACCCCCTAGTGCAGCCACGCTCGAAAAGAAATGCTTGCAGAGACAGGTACTTGTTATTTTTAATGTACATCGGTTAGCATGGTGTTTGAAAAGGTTTTTGGAATCTTCTGGCAGTTCATGAAATTGAAAGCAGAAGAAATTAAATACGTGCATCATGTGATTAATTTTCAGATTGACTTATTGTTTACTTTGTTCTAGTCATAATGCAAATTTATGTTGCATTTGTACTGGTTCTCAGTTGCCAAACTACAGTTCTGGAAGTGTTTTTGCAAAATGGTGACTGCCAACGTTGACACAGCTTTGTAGTTCCAGACATCCAGTATTACTTACTGGCGCTATTCTGTTTATATAATTTTGCTCCATTGCTGGCCATTCAAAGCGACTGCACCAAAATTGGGCCTGTCAGCTTCACAGTGTTGCACAAGTTGCAACATCACTCTTCAAGTGAGAGAAAGAGAGCAAGCAAGTGTGTTGGACTTGAACTGCTGACTTGTTTTTGTGTAGTTTTTCACCTTGATCATATGAAAACAACTTTATATGTGAACTTTCCACACTTTTAATACTGGTCTATGTGGATCTGCATATTATTTGTTTGTAATGATGGGTAGTGGTCTCCATAGATCAACATAAAAGCTTTCTTTTGGATACCAGCCATAATATTTTTCTCTTTTATACATGTGGATATCGGCATGCATAGAATGTAAAGCAAAAAAGCAGATCATTTGAGAAAGATTGCTGGTTTGCTGTGCATTAAAGTTTGCTTGAAGGCATTTCTTTCCAGTGTGGCCAGCCGGCCACACCAGGGTGTAAAGTTCATGTCAGTACTGCTGTTTGTTGTAGAAAGATTTCGGAATGTTGCGGACAGTATGTGAGGTAGGAAAGGTTGTTTATAACACATATACTTTATAAATGATTGTGTACATGATAATAAAATTTATGTATCTACTGCCATATTGTAATGCTTTTAGGTGCATTGCAATGTTACATGCATAATTTCTAAAAATGATTGCTTGGATACAGCGTTTTTTTCAACATGGTTATGCCAGGCTATGAGCTTGCTGCAGTGCTGTTCATTGTTATAGAAATGTTTTGGAATGTTGCAGGCAGGTAGGACAGGAAAGATTGTTTTGCTTTTCACCCATGCTTGTTTGCACTTCAGTCACAATGCCATTTAGGCAACCAGGGAAGTTATACAAAAGTTGCAAAATTTGCCTGCTACCCTGTGCATTTTTTCAGCAAACACCTGGTAAAGACTGGCTACTTAGAAAATGGTGAGGACCAATAGTGTTGAGGGCCCAGATGTCTAGCATTAGTTCTGGTGCTTTTTTGTTGATATATCTCCATTCATGGTGACTGTGTTACACTTTAGTCTCATTGACGCGGAAGTTGTATCATCACCCTTACACAATACTCTTGCGATGGGAAAGCTTGAGCAGCATGTGCGCAAAGCTTCACACTGGCTGCAAGCAACAATAGAGATCACATGCCATGATCACTCTATTATTGCTCGTTTGTGCCACATATATATAGGCGTTGTTCTTCACGCACATCCCGTTTGTGGTGAATCGCACATTCAATGCAATGCCAACAGAGAGATTGCAACAATACCATGGCCTTCACCTGCTGCCTTACCTTTCTACACTTTCTCACTGCATTTTGGAGAGAAACTTACTTTTGTTTGGAGTCCCATAAGTAGATCATAATGTTGGCAACTAGGTTTTTTGAAAATGAACAAAACCAATGTTAGTGTGGTGCTGCATTTTCATATGTTTACCATTAGTTAAAAAGGTTATCATGCTGTTCTAGGTTATCATGCTGTTCTAAGGCTGAGTTTTGCTTCAATTCCTGCTTGCCATTTGTGGTGACTATTCCACAGTTGGACCCAAAGTTGCCAGATTTATATTTTCAAAAAAAGCCAAACCCTTATAGAAAAAGGCCAAAAACAGTCAAAATGCTGAAAAAAGTCAAACACAGGAGATGAGACTTTGAAAAGAGGTGTTGTTGTTGATGGTTTAGCCTTAAAGTATAGACATATTTTTAAAAATGGCCAACAGAAAAAAATATCAGCCAAACAATCGTGTAAATGGCCAAAAATGCCAAACAACCAACACAAAAAATCGTACAGCCAACCAACCTGAAATACAGCAAAACGGCTGATCTGGCAACCCTGGTTGGACCTTGTTGGCTTCACAGAGATGCAACACTCCCAGTGGCAGATACCAGCTTTTATGATTTGCTTATGTTCATGAATGTTTAAAAATGTGATTATGACCAGAAAATGCCGCCAATAACAATGATTTTTTTGATGTTTTATATGAATGTGTGTAACACCAGTCAATATTGTTTGTATAGTTGACACGTCTGCAATATTAACTATTCACTGTACCATCATCATGTAGGTCAATCCAACTACGTTACAGTCACAGCCAATTGATGTGAAACTTTCTGCTGCCTACCTGTAAATTTTGGGAAACAGTTCAAAATTTTGAAGAACATACACTTTTCGTTAGACGTATTTCCTGTCTTGGTTTGGTTGGTTGGCTTTTGTTGAGATTGTGGACACAATGTTTAATTGATAGATAGTAAATGTAATGATTTGCCATCAGCAGCTAAAAAACTCACCTTCGGAAAAGTTTGTTTTGTGATTTGCTCCTGTTGACAAGCTATTGTGGGGAAATGTTGGAAAGCACAAGTTGGAAATGGCTCTTTAAGATAACCACTGAAATTCATATTATTCATATTTTGTGCTTCAGTTTGCTTTAGTAAAACATTATGCTGATTGGCATGTCCATACTTGCATTATGACTAAGTGTAATGTTGCCATATTAAATGTTATGGATTCTAAACTTGACCACTTGTTATTTGGTTTCAAGGTAGAGATAATCTAACAACTTTGTTAGGGTATATATTTGTGGGATACTTCCCAAGAATTTCGATTTGTCAATGTTTATATTACTAGTTTTTATTTGTTCTTAGTCGTACGCTGAATTGAAAGGTTGAAAATGACAAAGTATTTAAGCTTAAAATATCTTTTTTTCTTAGATTTTGACCTAGAGCATTACTTTTTCAAATATATAAGTAATGCCAAATTCTTATGTCTATTGCTTCTGAATCTTCATTTGCAGGAGCTGGGCATTTTTGGAGCACTTACTAACATTGAAGAGTATCAGCTAAATGTCATTGCATTTGATTTTGATATTCTTTCAATGGAAAACCATTCTGCCTTTTATGACATTAATATTCATGAAGATATGACATCACTTTTTTTGGTTGCTAAGGCTGTTGTGGCAATTCAGAAACAGTATGGTGTTATTCCTTTGATGTTTGGAAAAGGAAACTGTGCTAAGGTAAGCCCCTTGTGATCCAGGCAGAGTTCAATCGTTTTATTGTGTATCTCTAACTGGAAGATGCAAATTTTATTAAATTTTCAGGAAGATCCATTCAGTTGTTTGCAGCTTGCAAATAATCTCCGTTGTCATTTTCGGTGTTGTTTTGAAAAAAGTTTCCAAAGTTACTTTGCAAAGAGTGGTTCTTTTTTTGCTGAAGCATGTATGCAACTTGGTGGGAAAGCTGTGGGAAGAAGCAGTTGAAGACGCTGATGAAGAGCATTCACAAATAGATCGGCTTCTCATCATTGACCGAACTACAGACTTGATTTCGCCGTTAACTACCCAGCTCACTTACGAAGGGCTCATTGACGAAATATTTGGCATAAGCAACAGTAAGTTCTTACCTTTGGCTTGATCCTTTGAGTCGTAGTGCTGATTTATTCACATTTTGATGACGAACTTAACGGAATGCTTAAAACCTTGTGAAGAATAGTAATGACAAATTCAGTTAATGTCAGGTCGGCACTCTTGTAGATTTTGCCTTTGATCATATGGAAAAGCATCGTGATGCAAGCCGCACTTATTTTAGAGTATCTTTTTGCTTGTGTGTTTTTTAAAAATGCATCTTTATTGGAGTTGATGCACCAATTAGGCCCGTAGCGACGGGGGGCATTCGTGGGCAGTGCCCCCCAATTTTATTGTTCCCAGAAAACTTTGTTGTAAACATAATAAAAACAAAAATCTTGCATCCCTAAAAATGTTCTTTGCCCCTCCAAATCTTAAAAACTTGGCTACGGGCCTGACACCAATTAACGTTTTTCCAGCTGAAATGGCAGAGAAAACAGCGATCTACTATTTTCAACTAACGTGTAGCCTGCTGGTGAAATTCTGTTACGCGTATGACGCAACACCCAAACTTGTGCTGTATTACAGCGTCTCTCAAATGTTTTCATCTCTCGGACGCCTAAGCCATTTATTTATTGTTTGCGTACTCCCGACGCGAATACTGTAAAATTTACACAATGTTGTTTTTAGTTGAAAAACGTGTAGGCACGTGTTTACTAACGTTCATTGGTGCTTCCTATTCGATGGAGAACTAATACTCACTAGATGTCGCAATACGCAACTGGATTGCTATGGCCAACATAGGAATTTGCTCCAAAAGGTACACGAGTTTTGTTTCAAATGCTGCAAGTATTTGAAACAAAACTCGTGTACCCTTTTGAGCACCTTTGCGTACCCAAAGGGATACGCATACCCCCGTTTGAGAACCACCGCTGCATTACATTAAAAATAGATTTTACGCACAAGCACGAAAGCGACGTAAAGTCATTTTTCTGAAATAGTTATAAATATCGTGGAGCCACAAACTTTGCTAGGGAGGATTAACTCCCTCTGGTCTGCTGTCGACGTCCTCCGGTGCAGGAACCTATTTCACTGGAGAGTTCTTACCTCGGTTTTCCAGCTACAGCTCATTTTCCTCCTGAGAAGTTTTCAAAACAATCCAAATCTGAAGACCTGGTGATCGAGAAGAAAAAAGTGATGCTGAGTTCGAAGGACGAGCTCTTCGCGAAACTTCGCAACTGCAACTTCAACGCCGTGGGGCCGACACTCAAGAAGGAAGCCAAGCTAATATCTGAAAAGTTTGAGGTGTGTTGCATTATTGGGAAAGTGAAACAAAACCGTGGCGTTTGGTATGTTGTTAAAACTGTAATTGTATTATGTAATTTTATTAATGAAAATAGACCATCTTGTTCACTGCGCATGATTCGAAACGCTCTGATTGCAGGAACGGCATGCGGCAAAGACGGTCGGAGAAATGAAGCAATTCGTTTCGCATTTGCCACAGATGCAACAAGCGAAAGCTGCCCTTGCTGTTCATACCAACATTGCAGAGCTTATCAAGGAACATACCGGTAATTTTGAATCCTTTTGTGCTTGCCGCGCTAAGCGTGTGCTTTTGTTTCATCCACTCCGCTCTCCTGATTGTTGTTCCAATGTCCATTTTTTATTTTTTTTCATTTTTTTTTCATTTTCATATTTTTTTTTTTCATTTGATTTGACTCTGATGACGGCAGTTGGCGGCAGGCCAAAGCCTGAAGCTTGCTTCTTGCTGGAACGGCTGAGGTGAACGCTTTTACCCAAGGAACACTACAGCGGTTCACTCAGTGGCCGTGGATCGAACACACAACCTTCCAGCTGAGAGGCGGACACTACCGCTGGGCTATCGCCGCCTCCAAATGTCTACTATTTGATGAGCTTAGCTATCATACTAAACTTCCTTATTTCGGATGCGTCACACGATGGCAGTCATAAACCGATCAGCTTGACTCGAGAGCGGTGGAGAAGAACCACGTAGATGCGATCCTCACTCTGCAGTCACAAGAGACTTAACGTTTATGTTGCAAATGGAATGCAGATAAGTTTGGGTGCTGGTCTTAAGGCAAAGGGGATTGTGGTGATTTGAGTTCCGACGTGTGTTCAAACCGAAATGTTAGGGGCAGCCGTGCGCACTTTGATTGCTTGAGATACTAGAAGGTCTTGCGTGGAGACCTAGTGTCGCCTGCAGTTGTTGGATAGCTAGTCAGAGGTTCCTTGTGGCAAATTGAAGACTGGTAAAATAACGATATGGAAAGAAATGATGAGACTTATTGAGCGCCTAATCCGGTAAAAACCGCTGAAGGCGTTCTACAAACACACCCGTGTGAAAGCCAGAATACACAGCAAACAGCACGTATACGAGAACAGTAGCGCAGCTGTCACACACGCGCAGATGTTAGATTGGTGGAAACGAGGGCAGAGAGGTGGAAAGGCGCAGTAACAATAAAATAAAATAGCGTTTCACTACGGAAAAACGCAGTGAAAATGGCTTTTGAGTTCGCGCTTGCAAGGAAGGAAGGTTGTTCCAAAGCTCAGCAGAAGTGGAACCAAAAGGTCTGGAACAGTACATCACTGTTCTGGAACTTTCCTGACCGTGGTCGTAGTGTTCGACGAGCTCGTGCAATATCGAGGCCCAGTCCCACGCAGAGTCTTAAACGTATAAAAAAAACACAATTGGAGCTGTGACTTGACTTGTGAAAAACGTAAACATAACCATGACTTTGACATGTGGACGCAAAATCATGTACGTGAGTTTTGTTTAATTCGGAATTTCAAATCAGAGCTCTTGTCTCAATAGACAGAAAATAGGTTTGCTGGGTGGCGGGCACCATGTTGTCAAAGTCCATAAAATGAAGCTTGCGTACAGCGAATAGAAAGTGGTCGTGAAACCGTAACCATTCTCATGCTATTGGATGCTACGATAGCTACAAACGGAACAGCTTCATCTACGCATGGCTGAAAACTCTTGTTTTTGGTTGGAATGGCATTTCAAGTCATATGTCCGACCTTTCAGTTTTTTTCCCCTTAAATAGGTTTATCTGGGTGACCTGAGTGTAGCTTGCACCACGCCACAAGAAGTTCATGTGGTTATTTAGTCTTGTCGGTTTTCACCGCCTTCATTCGATCCTCTGAAAAAGTACGCGTGTTTCGACGCACCCTCCGCTTGTGAAGAAAAGCTCTGGTTCCGACGTGACCCGTGCATCTGGGTTTTTGTTGGGTTCATTGACCGAATTTTTCTTTGAATTACCGAAAAAATTACGTCAAGTCGATCATAATTCTTTTTTCAATCGTAAAAAAATGTCCGAAAACGAAAAAAGGACAGAAGGTTTTTAAGCTATGTTTCGGACAAATGGCCAAAATGACTCAGCGAATAGAAAAACCCAGAGACGTGCATTGATGGTGAACTGTTTCCCGTTATTCTTTTTCTTCCAGATAGCTACGATTTTCTCGAAGCACTTTCGACCGAGCAAGAACTCCTGAATGGGATCGGCACCGACAAAGTGAACCCTTACATTGAAGAAAGCATTTTTCAGAAGCGTCCACTCGTACACGTGCTGCGGCTGCTCTGCTTGCAGTGTCTCACCAACAATGGTTTCAAGCCAAAACTATACGAATACTACAAGAAGGAGATAATACAGGTTTCCGCTTTTTTTGTTCCCTTGTGCCTCTGCTCAGTCTGAACACCTTCGACTGGCTTGTTGGTGACGATATCGATTGCAGGTGCATGTCGTTGTAAATAAAAATGGTTCATTGCAGCTTTTACTTTTTGCTACCCTCTCAGCTTGGAGCGGATTCAGTTGCTCATATTTTTTGGCGCTGAACACAATAGTTCACTCGCAAACGTCAAAGCTGACAACAGCGACGTTCGAGCTGCCTGCTGTATGTGTGTACATACTATACGCGCGTGTGTGTATGTGATACTAACAGTATATACAGTACAACAGTGCAACATTGAAAATGTTCGGAAAAATTAGCACTTTGTAGGGAGGGGCTTTGATTGATGAGCGCTACTTCGCATGCGATGGGAGATCTAATTGCTCAGATGCAACAGTTGTCTCTTTGCTATGCATGACATCACACTGGGCCCAAACCTACGTGGCATTCAATTTGTTCTTAGTGACGTAACTGGCGTGCGATCATCTGCGCTCAGTGCTCTGCAGAAGTTAGTTTGTGCTTGTTTATACTTGCGCGATAATTTTGGCGTGATTTGGTTATTTTCCAAGCATCTTTCATAGTCGGTTAACTTTGCATTTGTGTTAAATATACTAGTCGATCGGAAACTACGTGTGTATGAAGAGTGTGTTCTATGATAGTTATTTCATAGAAAACTCAACTCAGGTCGGTATGAAACATGTTTTTCAAATTTGGTGCATCGTACTCTTATACGTGTGTGTATACAGTACGTTCTTTATTTGTTTTGCTGGAAACCAACCGTAAGTGTGTTTTTCATTTAATGGATTTCAAACTCTAATGCATACGAAGCATGTCGTGCTGTACGTACAGGTGTGCAGAGAGCACGAGTGAATGCCAGCTTAAGATACAGGTGAATTTCCTCACTGCAGCGAGAGGTCCTTCCTAACCTCTGCTTCCAACGTAGAGCTCACGCAATTTAACTTCCTTTTGCGGACACATCCTCAGTCATGGCCTCCTTTTGTTATCTTTACGCCAGTGCTTAAATAACGCTACTTGTTCGGTAAATAAAACATTTGCGGTTTCAGCAACCTTCGAGTTGTACTTTCGCATCGCAGACATACGGTTACAAGCACGTCATCACACTAAATAGATTGGAGAGGTGCGGACTGCTGCAGCCTTTCGGCGGAACGTGGAATTACAATACTGTGCGGAAATCGTTACGCTTGATTGTCGAGGAGGTCAATGAGAAGGTGAGGTCTTCATGTGTCAAATGGTTGGCACATCATTGAGAGCTTTCATCTTCCGCAGTGTTTATCCATGAAAATTCGTCATTTGAGTTTTGCAAAAACGGAAACTCTGTGATTTGACATTAATCCTCGAAATCTTTGACGCGTCACTGTTTTAAGAATTTCACAAACGATCCTTTTTCATAAAGCTCGCGAAGATTAATTTTAAGATGCTCGCTTTCTCAGTGAAAAACTGCCGCTGGTCGTTGTGTGCTTATTTTTTTTCATTTGACCGTTGTATGTAAGGCGTTGTTGCAACCTCTGGGTTGGCGTTGCGTTGAATGTGCGATTCACCACGAACGGGATGTGCTCGAAGAACAGCACGTATATGTACGTGGCGCGAACAAGCAATAGCGCACTGCAGATTGCATTCGTAGCTGCTGTAGTGAGTTAAATGGTCTTGGAACGAAAGAAATCAGGCACGAAATGTCAAATTCACGCGATAGCAAAAAAGACATTTCGTAACAACTTGATTGAAATCGTATTTGCACAAATTACTGTGAAAGTTCTAGCACAACGCGTCAACCAATACTCAACAATCATCACAGTTTAGTAATGACAAGTGCAATTCGAAGTATTGGTAATTGCCATAAAAACTGTTACAGTAGAATTCGTCTAATTCGTCATCGTTTAATTCGTCAATTCGCTTAATTCGTCACTTTTTCGTCGGTCCCGGCAGAATCCCTATCTTTTGTG
>JGI24021J15306_10007360_pt1 | contig 13402 bp, 5 predicted proteins | sample Ectturendosymbi1_FD_15306 | JGI IMG/M metagenome (IMG submission 15306) | reverse complement strand
CTTCGCAGCTAGACGCCGTCAGGGCGGGAGGCACCCTCCTGTGCCGAGCCGTAAAAGAAGTCGCTGATCCGGGGAATCGCGACTGCAGTAAAAGTCGCTCAGCCGTATTACGAAGCTGCATTGTTCGCAAAGTATCATTTACCACACGGAAACCAAGAATCACTGACGTTGCAAGCCTTAACGGCTGAGAGACGAACTGATTACGCTGTCGTACTGGAACTAAAGCTTTGCTGAAGTCGTTGCATTTAGCAGCTGCTTCTCGCAAATCACTGTTTGTTTTTGGTGCAGAAAACTCGTGCTGTGGTGATGCCCAGGATCGAGCAAGAGCAAGCGATCCATTGTTTAAAACTACTTTGGTTCCCTCGTTTCAATTAATTAAGGTATGAAACGAGAAAAGCAGCCGTTACAAACAGGCAACGAAACCAGCTTACCCTCTTCACACGCACGCAGAGCCGGTTCTCTGGAAAATTGTAGACTGTGCTGAACTCCAGTTTGCCCAAAAAACTTTGCGGAGGTTCTTCGGAATTCTGCACATCGAACAGAAACAAGCGATTTGTTTAAAAGTAAAAAGTTGTACCCACCATGCAATCAGCAGCGTAAACAACACGTTTGCAGTGTTCCAAGCCCTACTCTGACCACAAAGAAAAAGCAAAAAAAGACTTCTGAATGATCATGGGTGCTTCAGGGGATTTGGTAAACGAAACTGTTGGCAGTCACGTGTACTGCAATGTTAATCCTTGATTAGTTTTCCAAAAACAAAAGAGTAATGACAAAACACCGAGATAGCCACGACACAGTCGAGATTTGTTCGATTTTTGCGCAAAAATCATTAATTTTTCATACGCATTCTGAACAGACCGACCTTCGTGATGCAAGGGGTGAAATTTCAAACCGCAAATGATAGGCAGCGCGCATTGTTCCGACATGCATTTGAAAAGCTTAATCCTACATCTTTTCAAAGGTGGCAAGGTGTCCTGTCACCGACCCCAAAAGCTCAGCGCAGTGGCGCAGCCAGAATGTGGCCGGAGAGGCCCTGGCTACGCCCATGGTGGTGGTATAGCAAGTGGTACTGTACAGTGGTGCTATATCTAGCACTGCATATTCTAAGAAAACATTAATTCTGAGAGTTGGGCTGAAATAGACATAATTATGCTAAAAAATTGTGACATTCAATTCAAATTTGGTTAGTTCCGAAATAAAATGTACTGCTACTGAAAACCACAAGATTCTCACTAGAACCACTAAACCATATACATCAAATCAAAAACAAACTAAAAGATCTTTTGGTAAATTCAGTACTAGCAGTGGCAATCATGTTCTGTATAATTACAGGCTACATACCAGCGCAGGAATTCGACTCACAAGAACATGACACGAATCAGTCACATGATTGAGTGACATTTATGTAGCCTGCACAATGATTCGGTTAAATCAAATTAACCAGCACAATTATCAACAATCATGATAATTCAGTTCACGTAGTAAATCTGTACACTGTGTCTATACATAATCCAGTGATAATGTAAATTTTTCTTATTTATTCCCTGGCCTTATGCTGGGGATTTCCAACAGTAATGTAACCATGAAATTTGTACAAATACATTGTTTTTTATCACAAAATATTGGGGGAACAAAAGATATTGTGTCTCCCATGTCCAAAAGTTGTGGGGTACGTGTCCCCCTCGTCCCCCCTTAAACTCGGTCCCCGCGTCTGCGTATTGAATTTACACGAGGTGAGCAGGTCTGGAGACACATTACTGGTGCCAGGCTTTGATTCCTCATAAACACGGATCTTGTTGACGTCGAGGCTTCGATTGACCTTACCCCATGGCTGGATGGCGCTGAGGCGTCTTCCCGCGTTTATGCTGCTGGCTGAGCACGTGCGAGCTTTCCCAATGAACATTTTTTGCGTTTCGAATAAAAGCCCCAAATTTTGGTGTGAACACTGCCATCTATACTCTGGCACAACGCAGTGGAAAAAAGGAATGCGTAATTGTGTAGTTCTTGCTTCTTGCTTAACGTTCTTGATTCTGGCTCTTATCTTTTTCAGTCTTTAACTGTTCAGTTATAAGCACCTTTGTCCACTGCAAGTTTCAGAAATATTAGGATTAGCCAAAATAGCGATGTTGACAGAGGGATCAACGCGAAATCCTTTTGTTCAGATCTGTGTTGAGGGAGTGAAGTGGTCTAGTCGGCTGTTAAAATCTAAACAAAATGTTTCCTTCTTCGCGATTTTCTTATACACTGTCATTTTCATAAAAAAAGCAAAAGTATTGTGGTTAATTAAAAATCATGTTTATTTCCACTGCATTATTTTAACCAGATGGCAGCATCAGGTTTGGTTTTGGAAGTCATAACACTAACCAACGAAGACGTTTATTACCGGTAATTATGCTAGCATGTAGGAAATGGCGAGAATAACCATTAGCTAACGTGTAGCTCAGCGTAATTTGAACCTTTCGCTTTTTTCATTTTAAGCAACTTCCGAAAAATCCTGGCTTCCAAACTCACAGCGGGAACAAGTGTTGCTTCTTAAATGAGGATGTGTCAATGCTACTGTCATAAAGAAGAACAGGGTGCTGTCAGTATTGGCAACAAAAGTTGTTTTACGTGTCCATTTCGCAGTGATCCTTAACTGCGAATTCACACGATCAATGGAAGTGTTCCGGTCAATCAATGAACTCGCTTAAATCGGCCGTGCATCTTCGAGTGGGAGCTGTGCCTATTCGTTGTGTATCTTTAGTTGCTCTTATGCAGTGCTGCCTGGCTCAGTCATTTCAATTTTTTTCTGTTGCTTACGTTTTGGGCTTGTGCCATTCTTTTGCAAAGTGAAGTTTTGATTGTCACACAGCTCAATCGAAATTCATTTAAATTTTCTAGTTACCCAAGCAACTGCAGCATATTCAAAGAAACATCAGCTTGGATTTAAGCCGTTTTAAGCATCTCTTCAAAAGCCGAAAAGCGCGATTTGTTTAAGTGCATCGCTCAAAAAAGCGCAGATCATTCAGATACAGAATTCTAAGTTCACGGCGATGTTCACTAAGTTATCGAAAGGTCATCCATCCCACGTAGCAACAAAATCGCATTTGTTGTATGTTCGTTGTTTATCGAAAGTCGAAATCCCTGAAGTCGGCGGCTCTGATCGGGCCCAGACGAGTGGCGCAACAAAAGGGTAATATTGACATCGGACACCTACATCGAAAGGCAGATCGAATGGGAGCTTGATCCCTTCCGGAATGTAGGTTGCAGATGAAACTTTTCTGCGGCCAAGGCCATTTGTATGCTGCCCTGTATCAGATGCGGAAGCCTCGTTCGTGGAACTGACTCGGTGTTGGGGGGGCTGGACCAAATTGATGCTCACTGTCCCCATGGGTGGTGAGCCTTTCCTGAGAATAAATATTAATAGTTTCGTTGGAAAAAAAGAACAAAACACAAACATGGGAAAATATTGTTGATAATGGCAGCAATGTTCTGGTATTCCTGGGACAATAACTCTTTCCAGCCTCTTAGCAAAATGTATTTCGATCTAAGTTAATGATTTTTTTCATTTTCAACACTCGCGTCAATCGCGATAAACACCACATATTTTTACTGAGTGGGCTCGGCTCAAAACAAATCATCGCGTCAAGCTTACAGTTAGGTCTAACAACGTTTCCATGTGCAATGACTTGCATTGTCCACAGTCTATTTAACCAGCAAGCCTCTTAAACAAAAGGTGGTTTGATCCTTTCACAATGACGTCAAAATGTGGCAGATTTAAACATTTGAGCGCAGGCCTGTTCGGAATTGAGAATTATCTCGAAGACATTTCTAAAAAAAATTAGCTGTTCAGCAAATCAAGTACTTCCCGCAACATCGGCCAAAACCGACTTTGCAAACGTTTCGAAGCTCAGCATTAACATCGACAAGCGTCACTTGCTGCAAGGGTACAAGAAGGAAATGGGAAAACAGTGTAAAATGTCATCGACGCAAAACGAGAGAAGCTTCGTCAATTACATCACTGTCCTGTCTCTTCCTCCGCTGCTTGTGACCGGAACGAAACTCGTGGACGTCGAATCCGTTCCTGAGATCCACGAATTTACTTTTCGCCACAACATGCTCTTGTTCCCCTGCGGCGCTTCGCCCTCGCTGACAAGAGAAGCAGCTGTGCTTGATCTCCGGTTGTTGATTGGTGATCGCTCTTTGTCCTCACATTCTTCGCCCTTTTTCAATAAGACGCAACAAAAGAATCATCCGTAAGTAGAGCGGGCAAACCGGGTAAAGTATAAAAGAAAAAAATGCGCAATAGCAGCTGCATTTTTGCTTACGTGAAATCAGGCCCGTAACCATGGGAGGACATTCAGGGGCAGTTCCCTCAAAATTTTTTTGTGCCACTTCCAAATTTTTGTGCGCAGAAAAATTTCTTTCAAACATAAAATGAAAACAAAAATCTTGCCCCGCTATTTCAACCTGCTACGTTGTCATAGCTTAACGCAATCAGCTGCGTTGAAATTGCAGCCTCGTTCTTAACACGAACAATTCATTCATCGTTCAGCTAAAAATGTAAAATCACTTAATTTTAAGGTTTAGCTTTCGGAAACAACTCAGTGATTCATTAATGAGACCACAACACAAACGTTCAAGCGTTGTCCCCTGGGGACGGAACAAACCACTGGCTGCTAATTTTTAATTGCAACATCAACCTTCGGCTTGCTGTTACATACTAGTTTATTACAACTTAACACATTGAACATTGAAGTTCACTGTGTAGACCAGGGGTTCCCAACCTTTCTCTGACCGTGTATCCCTTCAGCAGTTTGACAGGTAAGCATGTACCGCTAAAACTCCTTGTAACAAAAAAGCTGAGTAAAATAACAAAAATCCACTGAACTTTTAATAGAACTTTTTGATTTTTGGAACTATAAAGGTAGACTCCTTTTATGTCGCGAAGTTAATTTGTTGGGGCTGTACAAAAAATGTCCCCTTCAAATAGGCAAATGTACCCCTAGGGGTACATGTACCCCAGGTTGGAAACCCTGGTGTGGAGTCTAGCTTCCGCTGGAACAGTCGCAGCAGAAATGCTAGGTTTTTGATGTGCTACGTAAAGAATCATATTTGTAGACCTGTTGCAAACAAGCGATACGTGCAACTTGGCCTAAACTGTTTCGAGCCTTTACTAAAAACCATCTGATGGCAAAATATGCTTCTAATAGTTAAAGGATTTGGGAGTTTTATGTAAAAATTACCTGTTGTAATCCAAACAGCTTTGAAAAATAGATGGATGCGCTCATGACTTTGTTCACAGTAACGCTACTGATACACATCCGAATGACAAGAATAAACACATGAGCTCAAGGTTGGAAAAGAATCATCTTGACAGACAAACTTTCATAGGGATATCTACCCCAGGATTTCGTTGCTACAAAAACAGGTTTCACAAAATGAAAAACAAATAATCTAGTCAGTTTTCACCAGACAAGGCAAGGAGTAAACACGCTCACGATTGTGATTCTCTTTGTTTCGTACTACTGAACACATCCAAGCGATTTGTCGCAAGTACAGAGTATCGTAAGTTTAACATGTTACATGCTTCCAGACTGCGGGTTTTAGACGCCGATCACAATCTCTTAAAACTGAAATATTTTTATGCAATGAAAGAGCATAAATTTAGTTCAGAAACATGAAAACACATTTCACTACTTTATAGCCTAAATTGACAACGTGTCTTTCACGCAAACTAGAAAAATTGCAAAATTCTCCACTGAGTGCTTTTTTAAAACCTGCTACTGCAAACGAAACATCGAGCAAAGGCGTGAATTCATGTTCTAAGTCACTAGCCAAGACTTCTTACTGATAACGACATCAGGAGCAATGCTTTACATGCCTTGTTTGTCGCGCCCTCGATTCGCATTATGCGCGATGTATTGTGCCTGTTTTATACAATGCCTTCACGAGGCAAAAAACGCTGAGCGTGGCAGGGTCAAGACGTCACAAAGCGAAGATCAATATAAACGGATCAGTAAAGAGCCCTGCTTGATTTAGGGCAGCCCTAAAGCAAACAGATGTTTGAAAGTCTCCTTGCTAGAAACATTAAACTTTCCGCCAACTTGGACCTTTTTATTTAACGAAAACGGTTATTTTTCTAAAACGCCCAAACAGTTGTTTTTTCAAATCAACAATATGATGTCATTTAAACCATTGTTTGTTGCATTCTTGTTTTTTACATAAATTCACAAGATTTCCAGATTCCACTCTGTCCTAACTGTTAACCGCTACTGATGAATGCAGGATGCCTCCATTACAAACGTCGCAAATTCATACTGAAGTAACTTCGAAAGATTGTCTTGTACCTCGTCCTCACGAAAGGTGACCTCGCACAGAACATCCTCGCACGGCTATTACTAATTACGACAGATCCTCCCAGTATAAGTTGTTTTAACAAAACAAGATGTCTTTGTCAAAGGTCGTTGGTGTTTAAACGATTTTTTGCTTAGCAGTGGTTTAGCAGAAGCAACGTTTCGCGAATTCGACGGGATTTGTTAAAGCAAAGAGCACCGATCTTCCTACCGCAGGTTTCTATTGAAGTTATTTTTAGGTTTCGTTAATCACAGATTCCATCATAATTTTTGAAAAAAATTGTCCTGCGTGCGAAGAATGAGAATCGCCTCGTTTTAGCTGCACTGCTGCAACGACTGAATTTGACTACAGATATAAAATGTCTAATGTTATCCAGAGATTAAGGAGTTAAAGACGCAACATTAACACCCACTTCAACTGAACTCCGCGAGACACGGCGAATGAATTCATAGGACGTGATGAAACATAGAAATGCATAGATCTTTGGTTAAGATCAAGAGTCGTCGCAGAAAGCGTCACGACAGTTCTCGCTGAGAGAAAGCAGTCGTGGTTAGATTGCAAAAACCAATGTTTGAAAAATGGCAGGGCTTATTTCACAACCAGCTGTATGACGGAAAATCAACTGCTTTGGTAAGCAGTTAAAATCTATGAAAGCTGATCGGTTGCTTTTGCTTTCACCAACCTATCATCCTGGTATAGTTGACTGCTGTTAAAGTAATGAAGGAGATTAATAGGCCCTGGTCTTTCTCAGCAAAAAAGCATATCAGCTGTTTAGAAACGTTGTTGCTGCAACGTGACAACTGATTGTAAACTTGTGGCTCTCATACGTTGAATGTTAGAAAATTAACCCAGCTACCCAGATGCTCTTTTTCATTTGTTTGAAAATGAATTGCACTCAAAATGTGCGGCTGCGCTGAACGATCTATAGCTTTTGATTTTAATCAGTCGATTGGTGTTTGCCGCAGGATATATTGAACACCAGCTGTTGCCACAAATTGTTGGTGAAACACCGATATTTCGTCAAGAACGAATGAATTATGGAAAGGCAAAGGAATAGATAAGTGGAAACGAGATAATCGTGAGCTGATAAAAAGCACATTCATGAAGAAAGAATAAAACAACCCCTCTAATTAGACACAAGGCTTTTTATGGGCTTCTGTTGGTTGCGCAGAGTGTTCTACCGTATTTGCCTTGAACGTCGTTAAGATAATTGTGAAAGAAACGTCGTTGCGTCTTCGGCTTACACGCAGTTGCAGAATCATTTGTGTATCACGTCCGGGTTATCATGCGTGGACTTAAAATATTTCACCTAAAAATTCAACAAGGAAGAGTGGAGAAGAAAAGTTTTCTCCGAAACAATAAAATCACAGTGAAGCATTACGTGACTTTTAGAAGTGGGGTACTGAAATGTGCATCCAACCTTCAACCGTTCATCTGTTAACCTTGTTCCCTTTTTTTCTTCTCTGTACCATAGAGATTTGCAAAAATTTTTAGACCAAACATTATTTTAACCTTGCTCAGATTATCTTCAGTGTGCGTAACGCGTCAGGCAACTATGACGCTGACGGGAACCGAACTTAGATTACGTTTTTCTGGGATATGTGACCTCCTCAAGGTCCGGTCAAGATATTTCTAACTACTCTGCGACGGTTTTCACTAATTTTCAATACCAATCAATTCGCTCACAAAAGAACGCGAGCGTCAGTCGCACTGCATAATCCGCAATCTTTTTATGGATCCCCAACTACTCTTGCGGAGTGGTTGAGGATCCGTAAAAGAGTTCATGCAGGGATCAAATCAATTTGACTGTTTCGATTCTCCTTAACGGCCATCCTTCAGCAAGCAGCCGTTCAAATTTCATGCGCATGGCGACAAAGGTGTGAAGTTTGTAACAAGGGACTGCTTTTTACGAGACATAGTTACTTAGATCGAAGTAATGTCGGTCGATGAAATCGACTGATGATGTCACAAAGACAATTTGGAAAAATTTCGCTTGACTGTCTGGGATAATTAAGAGGATGTTTACGGAAGCAAAAGTTTCGAGTTTTGTTGGAGTTTGCCCAAATGACTTGCATGGCGTCCATTCAACTGTCGCTGAACCGCCGGTGTTTGAAAAGGAAAATCGATGGAGCCATTCATTGCAAGGGTCAAAGTTTGCGGTTGAAAATCAAACGACGCTGAGCTTGTCTCGCTCTTCAAGAATCATTCAAGATTACGTTAAGTGTACGTTTTATATGTGTCTGGAAAAGAAAGGTTTTCCTGGATTTTATCGTTGTAATACATTCTCAGTAATCGTTGAAGTTGATGTTGAGTTGAATTTAGATCAGGATGACGTTCTACCAAACAGTGTCGGAAGCAAATGAGAAAAGAACTTAGCTTTTCTAGTGAGCTAACCCTGCGCAGCCTAGAAAAACTGCCAAATGAAATAAAGCAGTCAGAGGTCTCAGGCAATTTGACCAAAGCTCTGCTGTTTTACAGCATTTGCAGCACTAAATCAAGTATGCGTTTTTGTCAGTTCAATCCTGGGACGCGATTTCGGTAATATTTCGTAGTCAAGTCTCATAACAGCTTCGCTAGTGTAAGAGAGATGAAGTATACTTCACAACACTGCTGTGACAATACAATGGTCGACAAAATGGCCTTATGACGCGAATGCTGTTTTCAAAATTGTACAAATTACGACGAATAAAGTTACTTTCGTATGTTTTAAGGGGGAGACCGCCCCAATCGCCCCCCTTCCGGATCCGCGTCTGGGGTGGGCTATAAAATGTTTTCAGAAAAACAGGGAAAAGAGTGTTGTTTGCTTATCTCCTGAAAGTAAAGAAATGAGTTTTGTGGTTTTCGCGACAACAAACGTATAAAGTAACCTACAATGAAAAGTTTGAGTTAACGGTAAACTTGTTTTTTTCTTGAAATTTCCATGCAATTACAGGAAACGGCGTCAAAGACAATAGCGTGTATGAAATACATTTTCAGTTAATTCGCCTCTTCAAGAAGGCATAAGCTTCGTTTCTTTCAATAACGCATGAGAAAATCAAACCAAATATGGTCATGAAAGCTACGAAGCAATCAATAAGCTCAAGCGAAGCGTGGAAAAAGCGAATACGCAACGGTAACCTTCGTGCATCATGTGTGACGTCACAAGCCATCATTACCGACCTGAATCAAGGCTACCGTGATAGACATCTCCAGGTGGCCTTGCCTTTACCTGTCGAGTCAAATGACTGCGAACGTCACTGCGTCACTGGTGTGTGCCGCCAGAGTTTTTCGCGCATTTCGATCATTTTCACTGCACCGTTCTCCCTATTGCCTACAAAAACTTGCAGGAAGTTCACTGCAGTTCATATTTCACCGAACTGATCAAACTAGGAGGGTTTACGTGGTTTGCCAAAACGTTAGCGATATGCCATAGATTTAGTTTGCTTTGGTCATTATCTTAACAAGAACTTCAACACTTCTGTTCTTCGTGTGCCAAAGAAACGGTCGCTTGCTTTCAAAAGACTTTTGAAAAATCTTCGGAGTACTTAGTACATTGACAAATGACTGTGTTACAAAACACTTCGATGTACAGCAGATGTAGGTAAAGCCGCGAGTGCTTCGTGTTCGCGAGGCATGCCAGAAAAGCCCTTTGTTCTTGTAAATTTGCTAAATCGTGCGTTTTAGCTATTCATATAGGCAATTTTTGCAAAACTTCGATTTTTCATTACAGCTCGTTTCCTGAAGATGGTGGAAAAGTGAATACCTCTCCCAAGCAAAACGCTTACTTTTTCTGGCATTTTTGCATTACTTTTTACAATTTAATCGACCAGCTACACTACTAAGAGATGCAATTGCGTTTCTTAAGCTACCTTTTGTTAAGTGTTCGCACGTAAATGGAGTCTTATGACGTTTGAAACTCCACGGTCTTCTGCAGTGGTTGATCTCTACGCTTGTTGTAATTGCGAAGAAAATAACAATAGATAACAAAGCGTGAGATTCACCCAAACCTAGCCGGCTAATGGCCCACTGACTCAGAGTTTGTATATCTGAGTGACTTAGGTTAGTTTAAAGGATTGGAAAGAATCAACAGAAACAGCTGCCGAACTAGAATCAGCGGAAACAAGAGCGACATAATCACGGGTTGAAGGTTCGATTTTGTTTTCTTTAAATCCGATTGTCTCGGGGTCAGGTAGTTTTTAAATTTAGCCACCTAAATGCAGATATCCTGTTCGCTGTGTTCATGGCGCTCAAGCATATACACAAATCATTTTAGTTCGCTTGTTTGCGTACAAGCGTTAAATGTTACGCATCATCTAACCCAGCGGTTTTCAACTTTTTTTTGTACTGCGACCAATTATAGCAACCCACTACAACCCAACGACCCCCATTTAAAACATGAATAAAGCAAATGTGTTACAGCTGTGTACATAAAATATCTACTCACGACCCCTTCAAAAATGGTTCACGACCCCTCTGGGGTCGCCACTCACAAGGTGAAAACCATTGATCTAACCAAACATCTAACCCAGACAAGCGATATCTGCGTTAGAATGCGACGAGGCTCTTCCCCAGCACCATAACACTAAGATGTATAAGAACCATTGGAATGCGAAGGCAATAGGACCGGAAAGCACACTAAAAACTATAACCAAAATGGCGTCGGTTGATACTATAAATAACTTTATTTTTATATTTTCACTTCGGAGCAAAGGCATTTTTTCATTACTGGTTGCCTTTGAAAAGGTCACGATCAGAAAATGGCAACGTCCGACCTGCCACGTCCATCTTTCAGGCGTAGCCGAGGTCTGTTTATTAACTTGCACCGTCGCTTTTCAATCAGCTGTTTTCTCTTATTTTCAAATGGCGCTTTGAAGGAACCAGACGTTGTCAAATCTATATAAACCGCGTCACAGAAAATATCTATGGAGGTTTTCTCAACACACAAGTAAGAATCTCACATTATCTTGCCAAAACAATTCAACTGATGCTGTGTAAACTGAAATGCACAATTGCAAAATGATGCTTTCGCGTCGATCAATTTCGTGGGCACCACTGCAAGATGCGAGCGACAGAAATGGTGTTGTTCTCAAATTAAAAAAAGCGTCGAAGTTGTTTTCACAAAAATCGTTCTGGCATGACTCATGAAGTTGGTGCTGTGACGAACTTACCACGTCAGTTAACACGGGTATTTGCTCTTAGCGTAACTGAATCATGATTTACAAACACTGAGCTTCTGGCACATTTGCACCAATAGCTGACAAAAAAGGCCCAAGTTTGTCTAAAAGTTTACAAAGAACTTATTTTGGTTGTTGTAAATTCTAAGAATCAGTGGGGTGCTGGCAAACAAAGATCATTGTCCTGCAGGGTCAGTACGGTAGGTAAGCTTTTATAAAAATACTATTCACAGCCATGTGGCCTTCGTTTTAAGAAAATCATGCTGCCTAAAAGTTTTTTTCGTTTACCTGGTCATTTTACATGGTGTGGTTCAAAAAACATAACGTTTTATGTTATCAATTGTGCCCTTTGTACAAAAAATTGAGTCCTTTGTTTTTTGTAACAGCTTCAAATTGACTCTATGGACATATTTGAAACATTTTCACTGTGGCAAATACGCAGTTAGGAAGGCAAAAATGTGCTTGCACCTAGAACCCATCTGTGAAGATGCGTTCTGCTTCAGTCAAAAATCCAACGCTTTGTTGTTGTGACACAAGTAGGTTGTTGCATAAACTTTTTAAGGGTTTTATCCTCATTCAAAATATGCGGTAATAAGTAAAGGGATTTATCCTCGATTCCTCATCACTTTACTTATTAACGTAAATTTTGAATGTCGTTAAATAATTTGGAAACTTCGTTTCTGAATGTATTGAAACCTAACAAACAAAACTATCCAGCTCTCAAGAACTTGCTTCTTAACAGGTTTGTTAAACGTCACTAAGAAAAAACAGGTTAAATTTTAAAATATCGTTAGCACCTGTCATTACAAAATTTGAGAACCGATAGCTGATTTTCTTGTTACAAATTTATGTTTCCAGCAATTGACAATATTGGAGCATTTTCATGTTGTAAAATGTACTATATAGAATATATACACTGCATAGAAACACACGGAGCACGGCATAGGATCGAAAAGGCAAGCAAAATTTAAGTTTAGATGAAAGGTGATTTTTCTCTTTGGCACAAATCGCTATAATTTGTACTTACGTCGTAATAATTTAAATCAGAAAGTTTATTCATGTTCTCAGACAATTAATTTCTTATGCATTGTTTTAGTAAATAGTTGTCTGTTGCTGTGCGCAATAAAGAAGTTCGTTTTACAGCCATTATTTGAACGTTTTGTGGCACATGACCAGATGATAGAAAAATTTTGGTACACGTCCTGATTTGAGTTGAATATTCCTGGGCCATGGGTACTTTCATTGCTCTAAGAACGAGCATTCAGTTCGCAATACTCTTCGGTAAAGAGAATTAAATAAAAAAATTTTTCTCTTTATATGCAGTAACAATTGCTTGTAAATGTGCCATCAGTATAGTCACAAGTAGCGAAATTGCAACGTTAACTTTAACAGTGTGTTCGTAAGTAGCGAAATGTAGTTGCAAGTAGCGAAATCGAAACATTAGTCTTTCAGAGATATTGTGGGCAAGTTGTAGGCTGAGGATTGTCTTGTGAAAACACACTACTAGTCCATTCTCTCAAATACTGGTTTTAATTAGTTTAATCTAATGTAGAGCTTTTTGGGGGCATCACTGTTTTTCTAAGTATGTTTGCCAACAAAATTCACTTGCAACTAGAGGTGTCGCCGCAGTCCCTAAAAAGTATAGAGAAGACCTGTGGTTGAGTAGATTAGGTTAAAAAATTGAGAGGTTTGTTTAGGTTTACCTCAACTGTTCGCCTTAGCGAAGCATGCTTCTTCTCCAAGATGCTAAGTAATGTGTACGGCGTGTCCTGGATGTTGTTTCTATTAACGTTCCAACTACGAAAACCGGAACAATTCGACTGTCACGGCAAAGCAATATTGAATCGGCGCAAATGCAGCATAAAGTGCTCAGTATGATCCGCCTTGAACACGAACTCGCAAGTCGCTAACCA
>JGI24021J15306_10007359_pt1 | contig 13405 bp, 10 predicted proteins | sample Ectturendosymbi1_FD_15306 | JGI IMG/M metagenome (IMG submission 15306) | reverse complement strand
CTTGTTAAAAATATGATGCAAACAATGCATATTACCTTAATTTTTATGTGCAAGTACCGGCAGCGTGCGTTTCAAGTTTGGTTTTGACTTTTTTCAAACATTTTGTGTCTGGGGTTTTTTATTATTTTCTGGGGTTTTTGCAAGGGACATTCTGGGGTTTTTCTTCATAACAGAGTGGCAACACTGATGGCGAACGACAGAAGAATTAAGCACAAACTACTTTGTTGAATCGAGTTTAACCTGCGTCGATTGCTATGCGTACCGCAGAAACGCTGTCAGAACACTATGGACGTCTAACGGTACGTTTGCTCAAAAAAGAAGTGAATCGGCGCAGATAGAATGTGACAATCGACAGGTACACGCTATGCACCAACCAGCCCGCTTATGATCCAGGCCACTATAGCATGCAAAGCTGTTGATTTTAGCCGAAACACCCCTTCCTTGCTTTATGAACATCTTTTCTGAAGACTGCAGGAACGCAACTGGATCATAAAGTTTTATACAGTACGACCGGTGAAGTACAGCTTCAAAATGTATATCATCATCAAGATTTCAAACGAGTAGCGTACGCACAATTGCGTCAGACGTCATGAAAGATCTTTAGGTAATAACCGCGATTCTAATTAATTTGCTTTTCCAGAAGCTATTACTTGTTCATCATGTGCCCGCTTCATCGCATTTCGACGAACAACAGCGTAGAGAAAAGACCCGATCAAGACTATCCAGTTGCTCAGCCACCACAGCGCGTTCTTGGGTGTTTTATAATATATCACAGCAAGTACTGTCTGAGCACAAGCCTTGGCTGTTCCACTGATGTTATGCGTAAGCGGCGTGGTGACCTGGAAAAGAGTAGTAGCATCATGGACTGACGACAACCCACTCACTGAAAGGAACATAGCAAAAAACTTGACAATGACGTTTTGCTTCAACTTTAAGCGGTGAAAAGAAACAAAGGAAATAACCAAAAGCAGAGTAAACTATCACGTTATCCAACTTCGGTTTCAAAAAGTGACGTGGCATCATAAACAAAACTTGCGATTTCAAGTTCAGACGCAAAAAAACCTGCAGTCCTCGCAAAGCCGCACGTCGACAGCATATAAAGCCCACCGCTGTTCCGCGTTTGAGTTTTGCAACTGTTGCAAACTACATCGGTTTCCACCGGGTCTTTCCCTAATTCAACTGCATTGGATATTTCAGTGTTACAATGAATCGAATTTTTTTTTCGCAAATGAGTATTTTGAACGACGAATAGATAAGAAAAATATTATAATTTCAACAGTCAACGTTGTAAGTATCTCAAAGTTAACACTCTAAGGAAATAGGTTGAAGTTCATGATACTTGCGTCTGAACTTTACGAGAGGTATTTGATGTCATCAGTTCGACGTCAGAAATTAGTTTAGTTCCAAACATAAAACGTCTCTTGCCCGTGGTGTAAATTTTTAGATCCATCAACAAATGGTTCTTCATATTTCAGGACCAGATGTTCCAAAACGGACAACTCCATATAAAGAAATTCACGACAAGAACTAGTTTGCCGTTTTATGATTTATTCCATTGCAGCTTATCATGGCTACATTGTCGCTAGTTTTCTCATGCAATCACCATCCGCTCTCATTTCAATTAATTATTATTAGTACAGAATTATTTTGAGGAAAATGTTACGTACCTGGTATGGACCTGTAGGGACCCGAGCTCTCTGATTCTAGGGACACAATTTTCAATTCTAGGGACTCGAATCGGGTGCCTAAAACACCTTTAAATAGCCCTGATTGTTATTAATAAGGGAAAATTCCCGTAGTATTCGTTATGTGAAAATGTGCCAAAGTCGCATATTTGGAATAGGCATAATACAATTTTTTATGATGAATGCAAAACTAACGGCAAGATGTTCATCGAAAAACATCCACAGCTGTGCGATAACAATGTGCGCATCTCTTACAAACACAGTAAAACCAACACCCATATTTTGTATAATTGCATGTCATAGTTGCGGTCACTGAAGCCCACCTTAATTTGCCACGTGGAAACAAAGCCGGTACAAAATCCACAAACACCAACAACCACCATCGCTATCCAAAGGTAAACGCTGCCGATGTTAGGATACTCAGACACTGCGTTGAGGTCGTTTGACAGAAGAACCACCGGAAGCAGCAGAAAGCAAGAGTTCAGGTTGTTGTAATAACCTGAAAGGAAAAATTAAAGCCATGGTATGTTTTTGCGAAGCATCGTGTTAACAACACTGTCACACACTAATATAATACGATCAAGTTACAGCAAGACATTCGCGATTTACTCGCACGAACGAACGGACACTTGTTATTTCTACAAATATCGAGATAAAGCAGTCTGGTCAAAAATGAACCAACGCATCCATTTAAGCAAATTACGTCCCCTTTTCACGCAAGTAAGATGCTTTAACTTTATACTGTGGGCAGACTAGGTTAATTGCAAGAAAGAATGCTGTTGATTGCAGAGTCCGTCGTTAATCACGCCTAATCAACATGTTGACCATACAGTTTTCAAATGGAGTCTGAGATAATTACCAAGGGACTTAGTATCAGTCAGTACCGAAACAGCATTGACTTTCAACAATCAACAAAATAATCGGAAAGTTGAGGACAAAAACAAACAGCGCGTGTAGGTAGTTCTATACTAGACCAAAGGCTTCTGAAAGTTCTGCATCAGGATGGCGCATGTATGGAGCTGGGGGTAGGTTAGCCAAACAAGTAATAATGGAACAGTACGCATCGCTTTCGATTCACCAACACACAACAGTGATCAGTGGTGACAAAGCAAATTAAGCAACAAGTAAAAAGAGAATGAATACAGGAGCTGAAAAGATTGAGGTCGAGGGAGCTCTTCTGACAAGAGCACATAAATCACAAATGCGGAACGTTAGGTTCGATTTACAGAGTACGGAAATTATCGAATCAGTCACGAACGACTGATCTACCAATAAGATTGGCATATATAGACAAACGAAAAAGGAGCCGAATTAGAAAATAGTACCGAGTTTCCACACATCATCATCAATTGAAGGAAGAAGCTTTGCTGTGTAAATAGCATTCAAGCTCACAAATACACTGGCCAGCGCTCCAAAAGCTACTCCAGTGTAGGACAAGTTCACCAGTTGGCCTTCAACATTGACGCCGAGAAGAAAACCTGAAAAATTAAAAAAAGCGCAATGTGTAAACTCAATGGTGGAAGAGTGGGCAAAAACAGAAGTGACGTCGCACTAGTCAGGGAAAACGTAATTTAAAATAATACTATATAGCAGTTTCAACAAAACCCTCAAGTAAAACTGGTCATTAAATTGCAGGTTAAGCGGTTATGTTCTTGATCTGGGTTTTTTATTCGGTCATACACCAAATTTTTTTTAAATGACCGAAAAAAAATTAAGTCATTTCGGTCAGAAATATAGACTAATGAATGGTGTTACGGCAAGTTTCAATACTACTATGGTACAAAGGACCGAAATATCTCAAAAAAATGACCGAAATGTCTTCAGTGAAACAGTAAGTTCTTGATTAACAAACAGCAAAACAACGAAGCAGAGTGCACGTCAGTTGGCAGCTAGCAAAATAAAAAAACACAGTACAGCATTAGCTTGCATGAACACTGGGAAGTGCTTTAATACAGTTGCACAATGACTAATCGAGGCATGGAGGTCAAAGAAGAGCAAAAGGCATCGATTCATTGGACGTACCGAACACTATGCCGCCGCAACAAGCAAGTGCCAATGGTGGTGTAGTCTTCTTCAAAATCAAGTAAGAAAACACAACATTGCACAAAGTCGTCAACGATCGGGCGACATTGTAGAAAGGCACACCCACATTTCTCAGACACAAGTTGTTGAATGTGATCATCGAAACAAAGCAAATCGATACCGGCAAGATTTCCCTTGAAAGCTTCTTGTCAAATCTGAAACAACCAACGTAACTAATTATTTGAGAAATATGCAGCAGGTCAGTACCGTACAGTACTTTGAACCCAAGTCACTTGCAGACACTTTTATAGCAAAGATTCAAGGGCGCCATTAAACATTTTCCGAAGAAGTCGGAGAACACTACTCAAGATGAAAACCGGAAATATTTTTCTCTTTTTACAATTTCTTTTTTGAGTGACGTAGCACTTGTACATCATAAAAATAAGATACTGTACTGACAAAATAAGATACACGTTGTAGGACTGACGATGCGCAGTATGAGGTGAAATCGATTTCCTATTAAAAATTTGCTGATTGATTCAAACTCTTCAACACTTCACCTGTGTGGAGAATATAAGCTATGATAAACATGTGAACGCATTCTCCAACGAAATATGATTAGTTACGGCAACCGAGATGCGCTAGCGCAGCGAACATTTTTGCAGTCGCGCTACAATTGATCCGTTACTCATTGAATGAGATGGGAAAACGTTGCAGACTCCACAAAAAGGAATAAACTTACACTGATACTAACTTTTTCACTGCTTGGGTTGCGCTTTATCAAGATAACCAAGAAGTATTAATCCTAATAGCGCTCTGGTTGCTTCCATGGCAGCACTAACTTTATTAATAATAGTAAACATAAAAAGGCGAGGGCTTTACTTAAAACAAAAGATGAGATTTATGTGGCAACAGATGGAATTGACAACTGTTGAGTCTGGTGAAAAAAAAGCTAACAAAGTCACAGTCGTCACACTTATGAGCCCATGTTGAGTCATTCACAGTACGCATCACGTCACTGACAATGTTGAGTCAGAACTGGCGGTTGTGCTACGTTGAATCTTTTCATTTTTTCAGTTAAGTCATTTAAAGTCTTCCAATATTAGGTATGAGATCCATGAAGAAGCTTGAAGGTTGAAATGGGGGAAGAATGCAGTGATATTTGCTAAAAACCATACAAATAACTCCACTGGCATGCTTGAATTTTTCCAACAAAACCTTGTCCAAAACTTTTTTCCGAAATGGATAGTAAAAGCAAAGGCATTCAATTTTACAAATGAGCAACGAATCACTGCCTTTACTGACTCTAGTCGAATCATTCAGTTCTCGCAAAAAGACATCCATTATGCAAGAGCGCAACTTGGGTAAAGTCTGTGATTTGAGTCGTCACGTCTCTGGCAAACGCCCTAATAAAAAGGTACCAAAACAACACTAAATATCAGATTGGCCATGTGCGAAAGGTAATGTTTAGCTTTTTTAGCAATTGACACAAAACTTGGGAGAAGCTGTTATTCATTATATACATTTTCTAACTACTGAGCACTGACATGTTATATTTTGTAACCATCTTATTCAGTTTGAGCTTAATGTTTTTGTATCAATCTGCATGCTGCATGCCTTGTGATAATACAGCATTACCATGAACTCGCTGATGAGTAGCTGATGATATCACTGTTGTCAAAATTCTACACTTACCTCCACAGAATCATCTCTTGACAAAGACTTTGACTAATGTTGTATTTAATGAATCATGGGATGGTCATATTACCCAGCAGAATTACTTTGCCAGATCTATAACTTTTAAATTATGAAGATTAAATTATAAAAACGATGTTTTTAAGGAGAATACCAGCAGAAAGCAAGACCCCTTGGTTATGATTCCCCTAGCAACACCAACCAGTAAATACAAAATCACTTGTTTCATAATACATGAGAAAAACATTGGGTTCACATATTGTGCTAGACAGGAAAACCAAACTTGATTCTCTTACCCACTGAAAGATACATTAAGTTGTAAGGAGTCTACAATCATTTATTCCCACATATCATAAACTTGTTACAACTGTTTAGAACTTCAACATCCAAAGAAGTTTGACTAAACACAAAAATTCAAAACACATATATTTATGCAATGTGCTTATTTTTCAGAGATTTAATTAGTGAAACAACCAACAGGCTTTGCACATAACTCAGGTGTGCAAAGATGGGTAGATGCATGGAGTCACAGCAACAACCAAAAATGATTCTCTTACTTGAATGAAGGAAGAAAATCAATTTGAATACATTTTGCAAAAAAGCCAAGTATTCGGCAAAGAGCAACAGCAATGAGGCACTGACAAAATGTCACAAAGAAAGGAGCATCCAACTTGAGTTCACTTGAATTTAGCAGACGCTTGTTCAAGAAAACCATACAGATTGAAGAAATCCTGTAAACAAATCAATGATTTGCTAATATTCTCCTTTCCAAAAAACATGAATATATTCATTAGCATAAAATTGTTTATAAATGCAAAACATATTTATGGCATGAAAAATATTCATCTAATGCTAAACGGAAAGGCTCTAATTAAAATACTTGATAACTAATAATGAAGAACTTTTTGCAAAACAAAAATTTTTAAGATGCTATACTTCAGATTACAAGGCAATTTTTTCTATTATTTTGAAGCTTGTATTTTTGCATCTCTACATCACATCATCACCAACTAATAATGCAGTTGCTCAAGTTACAGTGTATGAAATATTCACACTTCGAAATCATGCATTAAGCATGCATTGGGCTGCTATTTTTGCACCACTTTGCAACTCCATAACTAGCCAGCTGATTGTGCTAGAGAGCTGTTCAACCCCTCAAAAGATGGGTTGAGTCTTCTAGATTGCATTGGAAAAATTGGAAGGTTTTGGATTTCGTTTTTTTTTTGTGGATGACGTCATAAGTTGGGTAGGTTTTAGGCCATTTTGGCTCAGATTACCTGGCCCTGAGTGCCAACTGCCAGATAGAATTTTTGCCTCAAGTTTTTATTGGAAACTAGGCAGTAATACGAGTTTTTTGAACCATTGATTGGCTTTCTAGCATTTCTGGTTCAAAAGTTATGGCCTAAACAACAAAAATTGATGATCATATATTATGTAATTTGGGGATTAATTAATTAATTTGTTGTTTTCAGGCCATAACGTTTGAACTGAACCAGAATATTTGGTAGAAAGTTAGCTGCAAACTAAAAGGGAACAAATCTATTTTGCAAAGAATCACAGTTTGTGTACGAAATAACACGTATCAGCTTATAAATGAACTACCTAGTAACTATAGCATAGCTATGAAGAACCACCTCACATGGTAATTATGAGGATAGCAAAAAGACTAACATTTGCGTAGACACCTATTATGTGCAAAAAGACATAACGATCCATCTAAATAGGTCAATTAAATGATGTTACAAATGGACCAACAACAAATGTACGGTGGTCAACAAGCAAAACCTGCACCTCGTGCCTTATGATTATAGTTAGAAGTTGAAATGTGCTAATTTGGCCATTACATGTGCCACTCCACAACTTCAGTGTTATCANAATTACTAATGTTTGAATGCAACAGCAATTCCAGGTGTTTTAAAATATCCAGGTTTGGTGATTNAAAAAAAAACAGGTTGCGGGTNGTAGAAAATAGCCAAAAAAATGGGTTTCGGGTTCAGGAAAACNCGGGTTGGATACACCAAATTTTAATAATATTCTTTTGAACCAATAGTTGTNTTTTTTCAACAATATTTGAACTTCACTGCCTAGTCTTCTAATTGGCCATGACACAAATTATTTAAATCTGATAAAAATTAAGTAATGTCAAAATAAAAAATGATGTGATATGGTTTATAAAGAAGCAGCAAAGCAATTAAAAACAATAGGAATTTTGAAGAGCTATGACCATTTTTTGACTAATCACCACAAAAATTTTGTGCACAGCCTACATGACTTTAGGCAGAAAAGAACAGCTTTAGTAGTACATTATCCATTGAGGTTTAAAAGATTTATAATGCAGTGGAAGTAATTTAGTATACCTCCATTAGAAAGGTTTGCTTACATAGATAGTACATAAGAATGTTGGTAAGTTCATACAAGAAGCAAGCAAATTTAAATTATACAAACAAATTTAACTTTAGCAATATATTAATAAAATGTAATGGTTTATCAGCATCAAGTTAACTTTTTCATCAGGGCAGTTAATGTGTCTGAATCTACTCATCAAATATCTAATGCTTTTAACAAACAAGTCATAAACTTTCTCCTTCTGTAAAATAGTTCTGTATGACAATGAACAAATGCAGCATCATCTGATTTTCAAGTAAATTTGTCATCTGCTCAGAATGGCTGCTTTTACAAGTCTTCATTTTCTACCATTATAAAGGCCTAATTTTTCTGCATGATGATGGGCAAATGTGGTGGTTGCTAAAATACTGCTTGTCTGTCTTTTTTAATCGCTATAATAGTATTTTTGTGCATACCAATCATTACCCAACACCTGGTGTATTATGATTAAGCAGTTTTTTTTTGTGTTTTATTCATAACCCACTGTCGCATTATAGGCACCATGAATTAAACATAAACACATCTACATAAAAAATACAGTATAATAAAATGTACTTCCTATGAAATGTGAATACAATTCTACAGTGACTGCGGACAATGAAAGTGGCTAATATCAGAACTATTTACATGATTGCAAAAAATAAACTCACAGTGCAAAGATCAAATAATAATGGTTATATTATATACAGTAGCCTAGTTAAAAATGTACCTTACTAGAGTGTAGCGAAAGATGCTCAAGTAAGGCATCATTTGCAGTTGTAGCCAATTTGTTTCCAGGGAAAAAAATTTAGGCAGTGGCTATAGATACACCTGTGGATCTTGAAATTTGAAAACTTATGAATACGCCACCTGTGACGTAACAGTTACGCATGACGAGAGTGCAGTAGGCTTGGTAGAAACAAACTAAACATAAAAGATAAACCTTAAACCTAACACTACTAACCGTGGCCCTAACCCTAACCTAATCAATGCTAACCTAACACTAAGCTAACCTAACCCTAATGCTATCCCTAACGTAACAGTAACACTTAACCCCTAAATGTAACACCCGAGCCTAAAAAAAAGTAAAGAAAAAAAAACAAAAAACAAAAGTGGCAACAAGGTAAGAGTTGAACCTAAGACCATTACCATAGTAGCCGTAATGCCTACACCACAAGATCAACACCGTTTCAATGACAAACTGACCCTTTTATCAGGACAGGCGTATCCGTAGTCACTTCCAAAAATTTACACCTGGCACTGACACCTACATCAAGAAAGTTTGTCAAAACTTAAAAAGATCACAAATCCGCTATTGTAGCCAAACAACACTACACAATCATCATTAAGCAAAGTGATTAGTGAACTTACCAGTAGAGTGAGACCACAAATGCAATTTTTAAAGACTTTTTCAAAAAACTTTCTTCAGTCATGTTGTTCAAGTTGGTGGTAAGACCTGTTCCAACTTTATTGTCACTTAATTAGTTCGCACAGTTCAGTCTTAAGTAAACGTGCAGAATTTTCAGTCCAACTTCTGCTACATCAATCCAGTGAAAGATTTATTTTATACTGTTCAATCTCCTGTTCCTTGTAATGTATTACATACGTAGTCACACAATCACAGACAAGGGTTGGAGGCAAGCACTGCATCCAGATCCAGCAGATATAAAAAATGATTCACAATATAGGAATGGCCTAGGCTACCACTAGATTTATCTCATCTGGAGTACGACAACTATGCTAATTAGATTTAGTGAGAAATTTATTTTACAACGGGATGGGTCTCAAATTGGATCGTGCAACTGCAATTAGTGGAACATCTGCAAAAGATACAAAATATGCTCACAACAACGTGTGCTTCATATTCGCATGAACTGCACTGCAGTACACAGCACACAGCAGCACCTGTCACTCATGATCCTGGACTCCTCGCCAGAGTGACGCTGAGTGAGACCCGCGATTTCTCCTAAAATCACGCGAGAACGCTGGACTACTTGCAAGCATGAGCATAATTTACACGTACAAAATCGCGCAGCAGCCCAGCAGGTGAAATGAAAACGAGGTCCGAGATCCGGTTTGGCAAGTTTTATTTGTAGATGTGCAGTGTGTACAGCAAAGGTGAGCATTGGACTGGACTTGGATTGGACTAAATCCGGACTATGACGAATTTTGTTGATTTTGGATTAGATCCGGACTGTAAAATGGTTCATAAATTTAAGATCAGGGGCGGATTTGGACTGAGTTAATGGAAAAGAATTACATAATTTTTGTCAATAAAAAGCTTTATTATGTTAATGTTTTGGACTTTATTTGGACTTGGATTTTGAATTTCTTAAACTTTTTGGACTAAGGTTGGACTTGGACTGAGTTTTAAAAATACAGGATTAGATCAGGATCGCAAAATCTGACAGTCCGCTCATCTCTGGTGTACAGATGAATGGGACTTCCGTACATGGACTGGATTTTTTGCATCCGGTGCCAAGCGAAATTTCTGACTTCACACCATGTGCGCATGCACAGGATAATATTCTATATACTAAATGCTCTGATAAAACTGATTATTAGGGCTTAGGACTTCGTGTTTAGGTGAGTGTGTCGGGTTAGGCTTTGGGTGAGGGTGAGAAAAAGAAAAATAATTGAGGTCAATGACTAAGTCCGAAAATTTTCAATTATAAAAGTTATTCCCGTGCCATAGCTTGTTGTGGGTACCTGACGTCTAACCAAAATGCTTTGATTTACATAACACACACCAAAAAAGAAAAAAGTAAATGCCAAACTTTATTTTTTCATTCTGAAAAGCAAAATAACTGAAAAACATCAACAGGTCAGAAAATTCGCTTGACACCGGTCTCCTCCTGCTTCCAACAGGATCAGGAGTGAGGTTTTTTTAGCTTCAGCCAGAGCCGGATTGGATTTAGATTTTGCGTTTGCTGAACGTAATGTAAATTGTAAACTTACCAAAAAAACTCTCCAACGCAATCAAGGGCGTACCGACGTTAGATGGCGCCCGAGTCAAGAAACAAGTTTGGCGTCCTCTTGTTCAAACCCATAGGTGTAGGAGCAGGCAAAATCATGGGTGTGTGAGTGTGAAGGAATTTTGCCTGGATTCTCCCAAACTTACCCGAAAAATACTTCAATATAAGTGACCTCCAGAAAAAAAATTTAGGTCAATTCGGACGCCATGTGATCTACAAAAAAATGTTTTTCATGTCAATTCGGGTGCCATTATTTTCAAATCAAAGCATGCTGGGCGCCATTTCTGCTCAGATTGTCATGGAGTTTTATAAGTTTCTCCGAGATTTTCCCAGATTTTATTGGATTTTCACCATATCAAAACTTTTGGAGGTGCGGTTGCACTCCCTGCACCCCCACCTCCTACACCAGTGTTCGAACCTAAGGTCTTTTAGGAGCAAATGCACTGTCTTGAAGACAGTACTTGCAACATTGTTGGGACTTTTCAGCCCCCGGGGCATTGTGCCCCCTTCGACACACCCCTGAACGCAACATTATGTATTGTTTTTTGGTTATGCAACCATGCCATAAATTTTGTTCAATCTAACTATCCCAAGTAAACGTTTTTGCAAGTCGGGCCAGGTTCGGGCTAAGTTTATCAAAATGTTTAGGGCGATCTTTGGCCTGCATGCAAAACTTTTTAAATAATACTCAGAGACACGATTTTTCTTTTGTGACGTAGCTTTGTTGTTTACCGCGGTGACTTCTGTGAGTGAAGTGATTTTCTTCACCTTATTCTAGAATTCCAAACGCCTCAGCGTTCTTTTGTCTGTTCGGACTGGCCTACTCTCACGCAGGGTTGTTATTTGTTGATATCTTGACCCACTCGGTAACTTTGACTTTCGGGCATATATCGGCCTTCAAAAGACATTGTCGGGGTCGAGACTTCAAAATGAGGCCTGTTTACATCTTTGCTCCAAACATGTCGACGCAAAGAACGATTTAATACTTGTACATTACCTACACCAGTGGTTCGCCAATCAATGCGAACATCTCAACAAAAGTAGCGCATTTGACCCTGATATATTTGGTTGAGCGTCTTATTATATTCAGTAACAGACCACTTGGTGGCCGCCTTACAGCTCGTGACTAAATCATCAAACGCATGCGCGGGTTCCACAACAACTTTGTAGGCATCAGGCAACNTCAGGGCTGCGGAGTCAGCAAAGTGTAACAGCTGCCGATTCGCAAAAAAGGTTGCATANGGCTTGACTAGGACGAAAATTCTAGAAGTTAACACTATCGTATTTGTACGTCAAACTTTTCCGCGAAATTGCACGGATTTTACCAAATGAACACGAAGGGAATCGATCGTAATCGCTGTTAATTTAAAACAAAACGGCGTACCTTGAAGTGAAAAAATATTCTCCTGAAACACCTGGAAACTTCCTGCTGGCGACAAATACCCATGAATTGCACTCAATTCGAGAGAAAAGATACTGACGCATCGGTTTGAACATACAAAATAGGTTTATTCGCGATAACGTAACAACCGACTCACTAAAAACCGCGAACGATTGTCGCCGAGTAAGACAAACAAGCATAGTTCTCGGGATTCAAAACATCGTTAGATCTTGCCAACAAGCTTGCGTCATAGAAAACTCGAGTCCAACTACCCGAGTTTCCAGCAAGTGTGGTTATTCAAGATCCCATGAGGAACGTGAATCAGGTACAGCCCGTCTTTCCTAGCCACGGGTCATCTTTGTTCTTCCTCTTTTCCTTTGTAGATTGGCCCGCATTTTGCCATGTATTTTTTCACGTACTCTTTCGCCTTGTATCGTACGTTGGCATTGCACTCCAGGTCTTCCCACACTTGGACTTCTTTTAGTTCTTTTGTCAACAATATGTGAGTTAGCTGCAAAATTAAAAGCATCTTCGCTGAAGGTTGAGAATGGACAACCGTTACGTCAGCCGCTTATTTTTACTGTATTCTGATTATCTCCAATATGTACACTGAATACAGTATAGCATAAAGCTGTCTGCTGATGATAGGTTCTTTCCGTTTCAGCAACATTAGCGCACGAATCAATATGTAAAACCATCAGATAGAATTAAGTATTAGTTACGACACAACAAATTACCCCTAAGTATGTTGAAACTAATCGCAAGTTAATGACTAAACAAACGTTCCCTTGATATGACTTTAGATCTATAAATCAATGAGCAATCAATCTCTAGCACGGATTATATGGTATATAACATCAAGGTGTCTTTGTTGAAAAACCTCCGTTCAATAGCACATAAATCACATTTAGAAACAAGTTTCAAGAACCTCCCGCATTCTTGCTAAACTCAGACACTGTCTTCTTCATAACCAAAAACTGTTTACTTTAGCATAATAGTTAAAGGCCACAAAGATAGCGGCAAGTAAATCAGTCAGTTTATTGACGGTGAAACTAGTTTCGCGTTTTCCAACGCATCATCAGTCCTGTAAATGTAAGACAAATCTTACAGGCGAAATGTTGGCAATTGAAAACAAGTAAAGAAAAACACACGAACTGTGGTTAGTTGCAACGACATTACTAAAAATTTTTTTTCGAAGCTAAAAGGCTGACCTTCCCAGAGCCTCATAAACCAGTCACTGCTAAGAAAATCTGCGTTTGGCAGCGGTCTAACAAAGACACTTT
>JGI24021J15306_10007355_pt1 | contig 13409 bp, 6 predicted proteins | sample Ectturendosymbi1_FD_15306 | JGI IMG/M metagenome (IMG submission 15306) | reverse complement strand
CAGGAGGGGACAATTCGCCCCTCTACTAGCAGCAGCTAGACCCAGACACAATGAGAGTTTCCAGTAAACGTTTGCGAGGAGTGGAAAAAATTGGAGATATCTTCTTTTAACAAGAAGTTTTCAGAATCAAAAACATTTGTTTCACTGCTATATTCTACTGGAATTCAGTTACTTCCAGTTGAATTTTTGCTGCCTCCACACCAGTGGTGTCAAGTTGTCGGAGCTCCACTCCGCCACCTTCATCAGTTAATGATAAATTGTTGCCTACAAATATTAGCGAAATGCCCAGTAGAGCTCCGGTACTTATAAAATTTCCACTACATCCCTGGTCTACACATGTGCATGTGTCTTTTGGTTCAGTTGAGAATTCTGTAATGTCTGTCTCTAAAGAGGGTTTTGAGAAATCAGCAGCAACTGTTTTCAAAAAGAAAAGTCGCCAAAGTTCGGCAATGTTGATAATCAACTTTTCAATAAATTGAGTATATCTAGAATCTTCTTGCTTTCACTTTCCCAAAATGACTCGGAAAATGACTTGGTTCGTTTTAAAGAACATGCTTGAATATATCAAACGTTTCTGAAAAGGGCGCACAGTAGTGATCAAATCAAGAGTAGTACGTTTTTCTCCTTGCAGTTTTATACTCACGTCGTTGAGGTGTTGCACTATGTCAGCCAAAAATCCAACATTTCCCCTTTCTTTATCATTTCCTAAAAAAGCTGAAAATACCTTAGCTTTTCTTCACATTTTATTGACTTCCGTGAAAAAACAAAATTTCCTTCCCAAAGGACCAAAATCTCTGCAAAACTCTTTCCTTACTCAACCATCTTTCATGATTGGGCACTAGTAAATTTGTATAAATCCATTGTTTTCTGCAAGAAAAGGTTTCACCGTTTCACCGCTATTTTCTAGTCTTGAATCCATTATTTTCGCCAGTATAGACCTTGTAGCGACGAGTAATTGTTAAACAATTATGACGAAACAATAACCAGATAAAGATAACAAGTCCAACTCGCTGCGCTGCAATATAGCTGAACAACAGCTTGATTGACAATCACTCATGCAGTTGGCGAGGCGTTGCTTCAGAAGTACGGCCAAAAGCGCAAGATTTTGGGATGAACACTTTTAGATATAGAACAAACCTTTGAGAGAATGACGAGGTCCGCCAGTCACCATCCAAAGGTCCGGATTCGGACCGTAGTTCGCCATTTGAGTAACCCTGCTATATGCTATCCAAGGATTCCTGATGTGTATCAAATTTTGGGCATTCTACTACCTTAATATTTCATTTTACTACCCGTGATTTTAAGTGCAAAACGTGTTTGGCCGAATGTGACCACCATAACCTTATGTGTGAACAGCCTTCCTACACCATGACTTGATGTGAAGAAGAAACGGATCTAAATCGCATATGTTTTCTACGCACAAACAAAAAATCCCCTCTAAAAATCCTCTTTTCGGGGGTACAGTGCATAGAATTTGTATGCTATGTACTGTATGTTTCTCAGCGTAGATACGATTTTGTTGTGAAAATGATTAAAAATTGACGTTGGAAAGTCAAAAATAGTTTGGCCCGGAAATAACGAATGTCACGTGTCCAGAAAAACGTAATCAAACTAGGGTAGCATTATACCCTACCTTTCCTGACTCGTATAGCATTTTAAGAATTCCTGAGCAGGATAAAGTGGCTAGCAAGGATTCGAGCGATTCACATCAACGACTTTCCCCGGATGATGACGCTTTTTCTACTATACTGGCCAAGTTACTTCCGTGTTTAGCTTTAGTTTGCGCTTCCCTAGATAGCGTCTTTCTCGACACTATACACGGTAATACACGCTTAAGAATTTGATCTGCGGGGTGATAATATGTTGTCCAGAAAATATGACATGTTATTTACAATGCGAATATTCACGAGAATACACAAGAACTTGCAACGAAAAATTTTGCAAAACAGTTATCCCACATCGTGACACTGATTTAATCCGATCTGATTCCCGAAATTAATTTGACTTTTACTGCAGGACAACACCTTTTATACGCATTTAGATAGTAAATCAATTTTTCTTCACATTTTTCGTGACGTCGAGCAATGACGGTACAATGAAAAATACCAACAAATGGTGACACAGTTGCATCACGTGACACCAGAAGAAGCCATAGCATTTGCACCTGTACACAGGCCCGTGTCCAGTTTTTAAAGTTTTGGGGAGAAAACTACATTTTTGTGGGGGCAAGACCTATTCTTTTATTATATGTTTAAAACAACTTTTTATGGGAGCAACAAAATTTGGGGAGGCACAAAAAAATTTGGGGGGTACTGTCCATGATTTCGCCCCGTAGCTATGGGCCTGCTTTCATACAAGACAATTTCTGGCGTCAGGAAACTTCGGTTTCAACTGTGAACCGTTATTTTTGCCTTGGGCGAGCCAACTGATCGGTGCAAAAGCTATTGCAATGCAGTGCATGATCACTGATTGGTGCGACATCATTTAGATTTTCTCGGTTTAGCGATTGAACAAAAAATGCATGCTAGCATCACCTCAGCATTGTTCACAATGTTGTTTAACTACTTTGCATTTGTCGAATGTGAACCCCGCTCCAGAAAATTCAACTGCGCTTTAAACTTTTGATTGCTGCCCGCGTGCAAAAATTGATCTTTTCGATGTGTCGCCAGAAACATGAAAACAACTGAGAACTGCAGCACAAACAGGACACCACAGCGTGTACAAGCGAGAAAGAGTATCGTGCACATCAAAAATAAAAGAATAATTCAAAAACTGACCTTAGGTCATTTCATGAAAACAACAAGCTTTGCAGTTAAACGCTAAAATGATTGCATCTGCATGACCTCCACGGATCTTACATTGTCTGTTACAGGCAAGTCGTTCGATTCTGTACACACTTTTTCCCCGCTTATACAGATATACACGCTCTCTGGTAGCTTTTCCCAAACCCTACAGGCTAGCAGAAGTTGAAATGGAGCATTTAAAGATCGTACCGCGTAAAAGCAAACATAAAGGGCGTAAAGCTTACGAAAACACCACGTGTAAACTTACACATCGCGTCAAAAGTACGTAGTACTTACGGCGTAGAGGCTCATAAAGAACATCTCCACATTCTGCTTATTTAACTGGCTAGTTGGATAAAGCCAAATTTAAGACACATTTGTTGTGCAAACATTCGAAAAGTTGCACAGCAATCACCCGATCAAAACCAAGCTGCGAATAATGTTTCAAGCAGTAGAATTTGCCTAATTCGTCACCTCAATGGGATTAGAAAAAGTGACGAATTAGGCGAAATGACGAATTATGCAAACAGGTGAAAACTCTACCACAGCAGCTCGTATATTTTATCATAGTTACTCTTATACACAGTGCTTTTATTTGCAGTAAAATACAACTTTATGACATTATGGTTGTTAACTAAATTATGCTGTTTAATTGCTCTACTCTATCTAGACCCCTGCATTTAAGCTAGCACGTTTGAAATCTTAATAAACTTTAAAGACTTTCTGCGTTCTCTCAATGGGGAGTCGGGTCGCGATTCGCACCTCGTGCATAAGTTCGACAAACAAATTGCGAGGTGCAGAAATTCTCAGATAAAGATACTTAATTTGTTTTAATTCCCACACGGGTTAACTGCTTAAACATCACAACCGGTACTGAAAATGACGTATTAGCCGAACAAAACCCTTCTCAGGGATAGAAGGAGGTGGCGAACTAAGCGAATTGACGAATTAGACGATGGCGAATTAGACGAACAGAAATGTACACAAAAGATGGGAATTCTGCCTGGACCGATGAAAAAGTGACGAATTAAGCGAATTGACGAATTAAACAATGACGAATTAGACAAATTCTACTGTATATACAGAGGCGATGCAGGAAAAGAACAAAAAAGAAAAAAAAGAAAACTGCTACTTCCTCATTACGATATCAAGGGAAAAAAACAGAAGATATACTTTCCAATCCTGCAGAAAAGCCAGTTTGCTCAATACTAAACCGCATAACACGGTTAAAAAAGCTTTCCAGATATTTTTTCTTCATGAATGAGGTCCTAATAACATGACTTGCGTGATTCAAAATCTTATGAACATTTTCAGATTCCACCACGTTTATGCACAATTTTTGCAAAGATTTTACATTTTGTTTTGTTTGCATGAACAAATCCTAAATGATAATGAAACCGGTCAAATCGATAAAGAAAAAGATTTCTTTAACTGCGTTTCAAACTTTTGACTTGCTAAGCTTTTCCGGGTCAGCGTGTATCAGTCATTATCTTTTTTTCCAACTTTAAAACATTTCATCACCGGCTGTCTTGCGGATGTGATAGATAGGCTTTCGAATTGGATTTCGCAGTGCTTGCATTGATTAGACAATTGTATTTCAAGGTCGACCATCACTCAATCACACACCACTGCAAGAGTGACGGAAATAAGCTAGAGCTTAGTAGACGCGGAACTTGTAGGATAGGCTGCAATGTTTCACTTCGCACACAACTTTGCAAGTCCTCAAGATTTTTCCTGAGGATATAAAATTCCTTTTTGTGTACATTAAGTTAATTGTCAATCATGACAGCAAAGCAAGCGATGCTGGCGATTTTCAGGTTGTTGCATTGTTTATTGACAATTCACAAGTTTCACTTAGAGGACTACTGTAACCTAAAAACACGCAATCGTTCTAGTTTAATGAATAATTTATTTGACATCTATCAGTGTATGCAATTGCGTTGAGTTAATTTTGAGCTTCTTTGCCACATTCTATAATTCTAGATGCGAAAGCTGTGAACTAACGGCATCAGCAAACGATGTTTTGTAAAAGAGTGTATACAGTTAAATAAGGTCAATGTCTTTGATTAAGAATAGCAAAGCACCCATAATTGCACCGTAGAAAAAGCTATGCTTAACCTTTTGCAAATTTGAATGAAGGCTGTTTATTTTTTTCCAGTGTTAACAACCAGGCAAAAAACGATTCTCAAAAAGTACTTCACAAACAAGTAAAACCATAATAAGATGACGGCACCATCATTACATTATGATCAACTGTCTTAAAAGCAATACCTAAATGAGATAGATCAAGAAAAAGGCACAGGAAGTGCTGCTTCTGTAAAAATCTGACTGAGCTGACTCTGCTCATGATTTTTTAAAACTCCGTAAGGTATTGTGGTAACTAGAAGATTTTTGTTTAATTTTTACCCAATGTATCATACATTATTTTTCTACAAACGTATAACACTGTTAATAAAAAATGGATGTCGGTGTGTATTAATAAGAAATTAAAGGAGATGATCGAGCAGTGTTGTATATGAGCTGTATGTAAATGTCATAGGAAATCACAATAAATATCTTGCTTAATAGTCGCATTGAACAGTGTTTGTAAAACCGCTGAAAAATAGACATTGCTTAATCAACTTGTTTTTGTTTTGGCAGATGTTTACACTCGTTTTTATCCACGGTTCTGGTGAAAGTTTAAGTAGTTTTACATATCTATAAACGACGTCTAAGTTAACGCTTTTTCTGAAGTATGCTTTGGTTTCAACATGTATATTACAAGTTTGATAGAAGCTTGCTGATGTCATAAAAATCAAGTACGTTAAAAGGTAAAGACCTGCACCACGTTTCCCAGTGGAGGAAAGTTTTGCGTTAAGTTCAAGAATTTGTGAGAAGTTGCGCAACTAGGGTATTGCATGCTCAGGAATCCAGCGTATGTCACTAACCGTCATGCAAAGACGCATCTACTCTAGCATCGGGAACAAGATGAATAGCATCCCCGACATCCCCTCATGTGATACTAAAATTTGTCACCCTGAAAAAATTTTTCAAAATCGTAATTATTAACTACAGTTTAACTGTTTTTCAGTTGAACAGTCTGTACTAGAGCGGATGGCGCGTGTTGTTGTATTTCCCCTTTGTTGATCATGAAGAGAAAGCTTCGCTTGTTAGAATGCAAATCGCATCCCCAAAATGGAGTCTGCTACCGGTCTTCCATTCAAAGCGTTAGTCGATGCTTTGTACAAACAAAAGCCAACGTCCTGAATAGTGCTGTATACATATTTGCAGTTCTTGCCTCTCTTCAGAGCTGCTGTATGTGATCAAACAGCCCCTTCCACTACAGCTGAAGAGTTTTCCTTCTCTGCTACTGCGACCCTTGTGACCTCTGTCGACAACCCATTCGTTCTCGACGAGTAGTTTGGGTCGTCCGCCTGGCAAATGAAAAAAATAATCAAATGAATTGTATTTTGTAAGAATTTGACTCAAAACCAAATTTACTGCTTTGAGCACTTAAGGCGTATACAAGGAAACTACCAAAGTTAATCCTAACCGTGTATCAAATAACACGCAATTTTTACAACTTTGTAATCTTGTAAAGAGTGTAGCATAATCCTTTACAAATAATTACTCCTAAAAGTCAGCCCCATTACAGTAACTGCAAACGAAATTTATGTGTTCTACTTTAATATTGAAGCTCTTTTTGATTTTTCGAAACATTGATCATAACTTTTGATCAAAATTGAATGGTTTGTTATGTTGCAAGTGTAACAAAGCACCATCAATGGCAGGGTTCGGTCTTTGCCCACGCATAGGTTTCAGCCAGAATGAAGCAAAATGGTCGCACTCGAATCGCAGTAAAAAAAATTAAAAATCTCACTATCTCTTTTCGTCACTGTCGCGTGAAGTTTTGAAGTTGCTTTCTTATGAACTATCTGTTGAACACGTTCAACTTACCTTGTTGGATGATGTACAGGAATTAGTTTGTTGGATAGCTATTTACTAAATTTGAAAAATAAATGGACATCATACACTCAAATCAGTTGCAGGACCGACAGCATAGTAGCCAGCTTCATTTTCATAACTTATTTCGGAAATTCATTGGCGTTTGGACTTGGAGCTGTTGCTGTTGTAAATCCGAGCTGATAATGAAAAAGTTAGGAATAACTTACTTCTTTGCTGCCACCCCGTCCTTCATCTTTCCTTTTAGTAACGTCCAACGTGGGGATCGCAGTCCTTTGGCGTCTTCCAACGGAAGAGCTGTAGCGGAGTGGAAGATTCTGGTGTTGCTCATCTTTGCTGCTCCATTCCGAGCGACCCAATTTTCGCATTGCAACAAAGTTGTTAATCTTCTTCCGCAGAGAGCTCTGCTTTGGCAGGAAAAAAATCAAAAAAATCGTTAACAACTCAAATAACAATGTCACTTAACAGAACAAGGCAAACGCAAATCGGTTGTTGCAAAGTAAGGTAACCGGAATGCAGAAAGTGCAATAACAAGAAAGTTTAACAAAGTGACAATATTTTTTTAATATCATGATTTTTGTTCGTTGCTTTCACGCCAAATGACAACTACCAAAGATGTTCGTGAACTTCAAAATTTGCATTTAGCGACCCTATCACCAATAACTATACCGAAAAGTGGTGGCTAAATACAGATGAACACATAAATGATAAAAGAGTTTTAAAGTGCTTATCTCATTTTCCTCCTAAGCATCGTACATCAAAGTTAAGTGGCGGGTTGCAACACTTTTATCCACAAAACTAAGTTAAAGGACAAGCGCCACTGCTACTGTGACTCAAACCTTCACGTGGTGGGGCTGTTAGATTTCCTGAACTTCTGCTGGCTCATCAGTGTAGCAGCTTTATAAAAATTTCAGTGACACATAGCGTGTTGGCCTGAAAAGCTGCTGCTCAGCTGACAATTGCACCTTCCTATGAACAGAAACTCCAAAGACTTAGTTTATTTGACTTCGCTGCAAAATTACAGTGCAAGGAGAAATGTAGTGCAATTTTTTACGTTTTTACCACTGGTCCTACTCAACATAGAAATCTCTGGCATTTACAAAAAATAACACCCTGAATTAAGTTACCCCCAAATGCAGGCAAAATTAACCGAGACCCACTATTCCGATTTTCCGTTGTCCCACACCTCCTACTAAACGTTGTAGGTTGGGTTATAATTCCAACCGGCTCATGCCGAAAACTTGAAAAACGACTGTTGCAGCATGATCAGTCTCATGCGCGGCGTTAATAAATGAACGACTATTCAAAGAGTTATCAACATTTACAGCGGGTTAAGCTTAATGCTCATTTAAGAATGGCTCCGTTTCGCGTTTTCTCTCCAAGAAACACACAGTCTAAAGCAATTGCAAGTAACGGGCAAACACACAACGACTGTCCTCTGTCTGACTTCAATTCAAAACAAGCTTTTGGGCAACGACTACCAGTGACGAGGCAACGGACCTTCCGTTTTTTTTCGGATCACTGGCGTTTTGACCATGGTTTATTATTCAGGTTGTAAATTCCCAATTATCGCCAAATAAACTCAACTCAACGTTTGAAATACTGGGACGAAACGACAGCTACCGCGTTTTGCCTTCTTCACCACAGACTCCCTTTTCTGAATGCACGCATTGCGGTAACAATCGTAATTTCCCAACTTTCACACATTTTCACACACTTTTATGCGACTTGCCGGACACATGACACATAATATAATCAATCACATCATTTTAAGCAGCAGCGACAAGTCGATGTCGCCACTCACCCATCTGTGCGTATTTACGTTTGCTTTATAAATGCAATCAAAGACGCTCACTGAATTATCGCTATTACTCTGCGGAGTGCGAACGTTACCACCCGCAGATTTTATGCTGCTGTTGCGCCTCCAGCGTCTGCTGAGGGTTGCTATGGTTTCCCGGAGCCTCGACCGGAAGCTGTGTCCCAAGAAGCTGTACAATATGGGGTTGATCGCCGAGTTTGAAAACGCCAAGAGACCAAGAATGCTCTCGATGTTGTGACAACCAGTCACAGTCGTTTCAAAGCCTACAACGTTACATGTTTCAGATCAGCTGTTACGATATCAATAAAAAACACGCTCCTTGTTTGCATTTTGCCTAACGTGTCTTCTATGTATTGAAAACGTCAGTGCTGCTGTGTAAAAAATGTCAAGATAATCTGCTAGGATCTTCTAATAAAAAGGAAGAATTAAAAAGATTTTATCAATACTTTAGTTTCTGGGAGAAATTCTTATGTTTTTCTCAGCTTCAGCGTTATTTACAGCTTTTAAGACGTTAACGAAATCTCTCAACACATAAAGATATTTGTGATACTTGACAAAGCATGGAACATCATTGTCAAATTAAATCGCAAAAAGACAAAATAAAATGTTCTATGGCGGCGAGGTGCGTTCTATAATATCCTTACTTCTGTGATATCTTTACTAACGATAAGGTGAGAATACATCGAAAATAAATAAGGTCTATCCTGAAGTTATTCCCATAAAACGCAAACGCTGATCATTTCATCTCACCTGGAATCTTTAGTAGGTTTAATATGTTCACAGGGAGCCAGCAAGCCGCAAAGCACACCACGAGAACCGCAACCATAACGGTCACTCTTTTTCTTACGGTAGCGGTCTTTTTCCCCGATAGATCGGCTACTCTGTTTTCAGACGCTCGTAATTGCTTGAGTATCAGAATATAACTGACGCCTAAAAACATTGGAATATAGATGAACGACTTTGCTTTAATAACCATCGGCAGAAATTTCGTCAGGCAATGGTGACTGGTGCAAAAATTGCTGGAATGCTATGGCATATAACTTCATCACAAATTCAACATACACGAGACATGGCAACGATTTGCTTCCTAAAGCTTGTTCATCCTCCGATGCAACTATTATTTTTGTGTTTTTTCTTCCTGCATTTTCTAAGCTGAAAATAGGGCGTATATTATAATAATAACAAAATATTTTGCTCGACTATTGCAAAATTTGAAGATGTCACCGACGTTTCAGTCAACTAACAGTATGCCTTCATGGGTGTAACGAGAACAAGAGAGCAGTAGAAATCACCGAACACGCGTGATTACATGTCGTAGTGATAACGACAATTAGACAAGACAAGAGGGATAATGGGGAGTAGAGTTTGAAATAAAAGAAATTAACAGTGATTAAAATTATACTTCAAACTGAGCTAAAAAGCAAATTAAAAGTGTGCAGTCCACTACCAAATCCAATATGGTTAAATGCTGCTTTGTATGCTAATGGAAAAAGATACTGACGATATTTAATTTAATAACGTTGGGTGTCGGTTGATGGAAAACGATTCGGTAAATCGTTGTTAATTAAGGCGTTTCGCAGAGAGGATGATGCCTGCCTAGTAGGCGAAATATATACTCAGTAAGGTCTTAGTGTCTGATTCTTTGCTGAGAAAGGATTTCTTTCGATAGACAGTTTTCTAAAATTATTTTCAGATGCAACAATTTGAGTTTGTAACCAGTTAATGCGGTGTCCTGACTGTAACACTTATTTTGCAAGCGCACTTTTGTCAGGAAGAAAATTTTTGATATAGCTGATGCTTTTTAGGAGTGTGTTAAAGGACCTTTTTCCGCTTACAGACCCCACGCGGCAAGCAACAAAATCGCCCTCTCGGCAAATGATGACAAACGAATCATCCTGAGTGATAAAATACATACACTCGCTTACGGGTTCAGCGGCAGCGGTGGTGGGGAACAGAGGAGAACGGGAAATGAGGCCTCGTACCTCGGCTGAGGCCTCGTACCTCGGCTGACTGACAAGGGCAAACACGGGAACATGTGCAGTCCACTACCAAATCCAATATGGCCAAATGGTGCTTTGTATGCTAATGGAAAAAGATACTGACGATTTTTAATTTAATAACGTTGGGTGTCGGTTGATGAAAAACGATTCGGTAAATCGTTGTTAATTAAGGCGTTTCTGCACACTTTTACTTATAACGCGCCTTGGCGATCGAAAGGGTAAATGAGATCTTTTTCATTTCGTAGCATGTTACCAATCGTTCGAATGGGTTTTAGAAACGATTCATTTTGTGGTGAATTTTTCCAGGTAAGCCTCGATAGTATGGTAGTACTACTGAAGATCGGCTCTCTGCAGGCGCGTAGCCAGGGGGGGCAAAGGGGGCAATTACCCCCCAATTCTGGACGTTACACCAAAAATTTTTAGAGTGATCAAGCTTTTGATGCGTAAGCCAAAGAAATACTTCAGTGCAAATCAATGACATTGCTTACGGAAGCTATTGCATCTACCTTTAGTCGAAACTGATCAGAGCACTATGTTTCACCAATTGCCCTTGATTAATCAAACTATGTGTACATGGGGGTCGGAAAATTTTACCGGGGGGGTGCAATTGTAGTTTTTTCAAGTGAAGCGAAGGATTTTTGCCGGAAGGGGAAAAATGGTTAAATTTTATTTGTTCCACTCGAAACTAAGAAAACAACCATTTTTTGCTAAAAATGTGATAGGAAAATGTCAAGTTTCAAAATGCAGGAAGGCGCCAAGGCCCCCTTCTAACCCTCCCTTTTCGACACCCATGGTTATGTATATAGTATTGTAAATGCTGGAGAATTCATGTCATGGCTCCGTGTGGAAGTTGGTGACAATGAAATGCGAATTTGTATGTAACCGCTTGTAATCACTAATCAAAAGTAAACGGAGTAACACTTTTCGCAGGTATTTCTGGCGCACCATTGCTGTACCTTACCTAACGGCGATCTTCATTTCAGGCACATCGCAAAAATTTAGCTCTAATAACTCTGGCGTGCTACAGGTACTGTATTGCTTATCTTTGTCTGTAGCATCAGCCGTATAACTTTAAATGAAGATCGTATATTTTTTTGTACAGTTTTAACAGTAAATAGCGGTGATGTACGTACTACACGCCTTTGAAGCTCAAACTTTGGCTGAGAAGTAATCCAGTTTCAAAGTCTTTTTTATTACGCAAATAGGCCATACACCAGGGTTTTCAAACTCAAAACGAGGGCAGAGCGAGGACCTACAAAAGACAGGGCCGCATTATAACTATTCTAGGACTGCAATAAGACGCTGGCACAACAAAGAAGGTACCTGAACCTTACAAGAAACAGCTTTTACATATTTTTCCTGCGAGTGGTATCGTGAATTATAAGGAATTTATCTCTATCCCTCTCTACGTTGGTTTAAAATGAACTTGTTTAGTCGTTGGCCGAGCACTTAAACATCGGTGAATAAACAAAATAACCTAAATGTTAATTTCAAAATTACCAAAAAGCATCGCGGGCCGCACAAAATGCCCTCGCTGGCAACATGCGGCCTGCGTGTTTGAGACCCCAGCATTCATTCTCGATATTTATTTGCAACAATTAAACACGCATTGTGTCGGATCAACCACAATCATGTGGAGTGTTAAGGTTTTCATCATTTATTTCACATTAACTTTCCGGCGAGAAAAAAACAGTTTTGTCAAGCAGTCACAGTCCGACCTGTACATAGCCTAAAAGTGTTACAACTTTCATTTGATCTTAAACCGATCCTACAGTAAATTTGAAATCATTCAGCTGCAACGGGTAGACTCAGCAGCAAAGTCTAACGTAAGTAGGAAAGAAACTTTTTATTGTGCAAGTGCTGAGGACATTGACATTGCCATTACTTACAGATAGCTTGCACTCTGTTTTCGTAATAAAGCGCATGTGACTAAATTGAAACAAAATTGAATTTTTTCCCCGGTCGATTGGATTAAAAAAATAACTTCAACTGCTTACGCTAGCTAGATCAGCGGTTGCCAAACTTTGTTGAGCGTTGCCCAAACTTGAGTTTGATGAACACGCCTCAAACAACCACCCAAACCTTAAGAAACTTACGAAAAAAATATGGTTGTACTGATGATTTTTGGCAGTAAGTTGCTAAGTTTGTTTACAATGTAAGCATTCCACTCTTTTCTCAATAAGTACCTACGCTACAGACAAAGTCAAGCAATGGTACTGTTGAAAACACACAACTCCGGCTTGGATCGCCTCTGCGCGACCCATTTTTGACCCTTCTCCACCCTGGTTTGTTTGGGTGTCGACCAATACTTTGGGAACCACTGGACTAGATCAACTAAGACACCGTTACGTTAAGTTGCGGCAACAAGTCTTAACTGTACTCCAGAGCTGTGGTGAGAATCGATTGTGGCTTCGTTTTCGCAAATACACAACTACTGTATTTTCACACTTTGTGTAAACTACGTGGGTCAAACACATGCAAATTCGTTAGAAGGACATGTGTAACTTTTGAATTTTCGCAGCGTTTAGTGATATAAAATTCAAACATTTTTCAAACGAGATGAGGTATTCTAGCCTTCACGTTATCAGCTGCATACGTCACCCAGTCTCTCGAAAATTGGAAACGATTCACGTCTTTTATGCGCACACGTTTTGTAGAATGTAGACCAACTTCGGGAGTCAGTGTCTAAAGCCAACTTGTTACTCGGCTTCGATTGAACGTGTGTTAGCGTACATCAGAAGCGCGTAAATATAAAAACGCAGTCATAATGACGGTCTCAATGACTTCTTGCTCAACTGCAATATCGGCTGCAAAAAGCATACTGCAGATCTTGCTCTTAAACCATCGAGATTTTCATAATCGGTC
>JGI24021J15306_10007353_pt1 | contig 13410 bp, 9 predicted proteins | sample Ectturendosymbi1_FD_15306 | JGI IMG/M metagenome (IMG submission 15306) | reverse complement strand
GTGATCATGGCATGTGAACTCTATTGTTGCTTGCTGCCACAGTGCGAAGCTTTGCGCATATGCCGCTCGGGATTTCCGATCGCAACAGTACAAGCATCAGTTGTATTCTAATTTTTGCACTTGGGCACAATAACAGTTTCCATTTATTCATGTGGAAGTTTGCCATGCATTAAACACACATTTTAAAGACTGCTGAGGTAAAAACACACATTGGGGTCGGCATAAGTGATGTGCTCAATAAAAACTTCATCTATACCGTCAGCATGGTATAGGGCAGTGGTTCTCAACCTTTCATGGTTTGTAGTCCCCTTCCAAGGACTCTCAACACAATTGTGGCCCGCTGCTCATCAATAGGGTTTGCTCGTAGCCCCCAGAGAACAGCTCCGTGGCCCCCAAGGGGGCCGAGGGCCCTGGTCGAGAAACCCTGGTATAGGGAAGTTTGTGAATTAGGGATTCAAGCATGGAACTATTGCACACACTCTTTAAAATTTTCAAGGTATTTTAAATTTGACTTAGAAAGGAGTCGATTTTTTTTGTTGATAAAATCAGTGTTTTTTGAAGTTTTTTTGCCCATCACTGCAAAAGTTTCTCCGGTTGTATCCCCAAGCGCGTATGGGAGTTTGGATTTCTTGTTTCTTTTTTTGATATTTTGCCAGAAATTTCTGGGAGAGTGTTCCTGCAGGGCACTTGCAAATTGGTCTTCCTTGTGATTTTCCTTTGCCCGGCGACCTGCTTTTAATGCATATTTTAAGTCTTTGCGCATTTTTCCATAATGCCAAACAATGCTCCATTTTGAGTCTTAATACCGCCTTTCCACCAAACGTAAGCATTTCTGGCAGCACAATGTTTCTCATTCAAAGCCACTTTCGACCACGATACGTGTTTCCTGAATGGTGGACGATCAAATATAGCTTCTCTTGCTGCCATTTTTGAGCGACGTAAGTATTTTGGTGTACAATTGTTTTAACATGTCAATGTGTTTTTGGTAATTGCACATGGTTGCCACATATATGTGATAAGCTCTTCGGCCAGAGGTGCTTATGAGAGCCATCTCTTGTTAGCTGTTGGGAAGCTCAACATCTGGTGGTGTGTTGCTCTTTCCCAATTCACTTTTTTCTCAAAGTCTTATGATGTTATAGCAATCTCGTTAATGAAGCGTGCCGTTTTTCTTGTTATATCTGCACAACAAACAGCTTCGCACTTTGATTAATTCACAAATGTTAATCATTAGTAAAATCTATCCTTGTCTTTAAATTTCAGTTTATACGGTAGCTTTTACAAATTGCAGTGTAGCCTACAACAGCTAAAAGGTTAAAGAGTTCTCTTGAAAGTTTAAGCGGTACTTTGCTAAAAAGCTAAAGTTTGCGAAAAGATTATGAATGCTAATATTTCTTGTAATTCGATGGATTAGAGCAGTGATTTTCAACGTGGTCCACCTGGAATTTTTGGTGGTCCATAAAGAGTTCCATAAATCCTTCATAAAACTTTCCTAAAAATTCTAACCTTGTGCAATACAGTTTCGACTAGTTGTTCATGAGGTGTCCGCATAGCGAAGTGGTCCATCGGATATTTTTCTGAAAAAGATGGTCCATGGGCCAAAAGACGTTGAGAGCCACTGAATTAGAGTGACGTTTGCTTTCCAATCAAATTTAGGCGGTAACTTCCTGATTGGTGGTCTGCTTGTGAACCATTGTGAACACGTCAATCAAGTGTCTTCTCGCCATTGATACTGAGTGCATGCAGCGCTGCCATTACATTTAAGCTTGTACAGTCTGTTCTAATTATATACCTATCACTCACTGAATACTTGGAGGAGTTGCTAAAATTGTGGCGCATCAACCTGCTATTAATACCAGCGTCGCGCGGTAAGAAGTGGGTTGACAAATGGTGAATAACAAATTTTTCCTGCCTTAGGTCGAAGGAGATTACACCTCTTTTTGATGAGACAGTGCAGTTAAAATTGTAGCTAGACCATATGAAGGATTTAGAAAAATGCGGACTCACGCAACACAGGAGATATCAAACAGCCATTACGAAAAACCCGATAATGAAAATGATGTACAGAATTGTTAGTCGCCGGGCTTTATGGGTTCGGGTCAAGTTTGGGCCGTGGTACGAAAAACAAGAACGGCCTTGATTGGGGTTCTGGATAATAGAGTGTTGCTGCATGCAACAATGTATATTAGCGAATGTGTTTCAAGAGTGGATCCAGGGGGGCGACTGGGGCAATCGCCCCTCCCCCGAAAACCTACGAAAGTGACTTTATTCGCCATGATTGTGTACAATTCGTGAAACGGCATTCGCGATACAAGGCCATTTTGTCGTCCATTGTTTTGTCACAGCATTGTTGTGAAGTATGCTTCATCTCTCTTACAGTGGTGAACCCGTAATGACATTTGACTATCAAATATCGCTGAAATGGCCCTCCCCTAGCTTTACTGGCTGGACCTGCCCCTGATGTGTTTTCACTGTAAATTTTAGCTCCCTGAACCCTAAATTTTGCAAGGCCAAAATTTCGAGTAACTTTTACATTTGCATTAGCACTTGTGCCTATTTCAGCTCGTAACTGTTTAAATTATTGTCAAACAATAAGCAATCTTCAAACACATTTTCTCACCTTTCAATCTCTATTGTTAAGAAAAAGGTAAGGACATAGCGTAGGGTTACTATATCTGAAGATCAAAATTCCTGGCCGTCTCAACGGCCACACGGCTATTTTAGTAGTGAATGCTGCATTGATGGCGAGTCAATGGCAGCACGGCGCGTGAACCGTTTCCTTGCACCCACATATTAAGGCCTAACAAGAGGTTGGACAGGCCGCATGCACTGTTTTTCAGGTCTTCGGTATGACCCGAACGGGAATTGAACCAAGCCTATCAAATATTGTTCTGCGTGCTCAACCACTGTACCGCTTACCCGGCAAAAAGCAATAGAATGCAGCCACAGCTTTTCTATACAATTCAAGCGTAGCTTTTTGCGAAGAGAACTTTTGCTCATGGAAGTCATGTTGTGAATGCATCGCGCTCCGATCTGTACAACTTATTTTTTATTCAAAATTGCCCATTTCCTAGAAATGAAAGAACAATTTGCAACAGGTTTGGTGGATCACACTGTATGTGACTAAGAAAAAATTAAAAATGTGCAAGAACAGTGTTTTAATCATAGTGTTCAAAATTATGATAAAAATTATCTGAAACGTGAAGAGGCAAAGGCCATTACAGATTTGCAATATATATAAATGGGTAGAAAGCCCTTGTAAATCTCTGATTAAATGCGCCTAGACACACAGCTACATCATAATACATCTCGTGCGAACTCCGAATTCAACAGGGAATCTGCGAAACAATATGAGGAGAATTTGTTTGTTTTTAAATAATGCCCTCGCCAACATTCATAAAAAAATTTACACAAATTGCTTAAAATGACACTTATTCATAACCAGGTAATTGAGGCGAAACCCATAATAATTTTTCATGGTAACTCATTGATTGGCGGCCGTGTACCCAATTGGCTGCGATTGACGAAAGTACGTACGAATTAGCAGTAATGAATAACTTTTTGATTTTTGTACCTCCCAGTTAATTGGCGTAAATGGGCTGTCATGTCGTATGTCGCAAATGATGGCTAATATCGAGAAGATTGAAGACGCCTTATTTGTAGTACCAGATGCGAACGAAGTTGGTGTTGCTTGCCAAACCTGTATAGATTCAGTTATAAGGAAGTAATAATGTTCAACACTATATTTAATCAAACATTGATGGATGTTATGACTAAGAACATGGGCAGCTGCAACGAGGACAAGTCACTGCCATAGCGAAGAACAGGAAACGCCACCTTTATTTTAAATGCATGGAAGTTCTTAAGTGGATGTCCGGGCCAACTCACTGCTAATGCACCAATGCCTTGGCTGTGGCATTGGCAAAAGGTCTGGTCAAATTTGTGTACCATTGTCATTTTCACGTTGCTTTTCAAAAACACTCCGCGTTTAATTTATGCAATTTCCGCAAAAAGCTTCTGCTTTTGCGATGCTTTCAAATTTGCAAGGTTTCTTCTGATCTGATTTGCATCATAGTTTCTGGCAGTCGAAAGGGATAACCAGAGAACACTCTACAAACATTCACTTCAAGTTTGTAAAGTGTTGGTCATTGATACCACTTATATTTTTGAACCATACATTTGAGCGCCGTGTGAGGTTTTGTTAACATTCAATAACAGGAAGAAACTTAGGGAGTGACCAGCATCGAAACGATGTTGGGTTTAGTTTGCTCGAAATTCGATGGTATTGCTACAAGTTTGGATTAGCTCTTATACTTGGCCGAATATTGTACAAGTTGTGGTCAGTTAGTCAAAGATTTGTATGAATTGAAGATGTATAACCATCAGAAAATATCCGCATGTTACTCTCCAAAGAGCATTTTTACGATTGTATTTTTTGATGGAGCAGGCTTTGACGTAATGATAATTTGATAAGGCACGAGATTCATCCAAGTAACGAAAAAAGCTAAAATAGATCTGCAACTCTAACATTAAGTCGAATAAAAGTTTTTGAACGTTTTTCAAGAATTCTACATGCTAATATTTCTTTAACTTTTTATTTTGCACCAAAAAAGCATATTTCTCGAAATTTCATTTGGGACAACAACGGTTTTATGTCTATGGGGCGGTTTCAACTTACAATTCAAAATAAAAGTTTTTCTAAACTTTTCGTATTTTTATAAACAACTGTGACGTTCCAATATGCATTTGTCATTACAATTACGCAAATCAAGGAGCAATCACGCAACACGCCAGAATGTTCACTAAAGATTTTCCACCTTCGTTCAACATCCATGATTACAAAAAAAGAAAAAATTAAACTGTTCAGCCCTACAACATGCAAAGTTCTGAGATGGCGCCGCAAAGTGTGGAAATCGGTGTTCTTGCCTCAGGAGAATAAGACAACCGGTACATTTTCTACGTGGTCTCTAAGGAGTGCGGAAAGTCATTTTTTCAGTTTTAACTTTCTTAGGAAAAACGCTGTTCTTCACCCAAATGTTGTATAAAAGAGGGATAAGATCGTTTTTCAGATCACAAGTGAAAATGACTGAAAGTTATTCGGCAACGTTTTCAGACGGAAGGTTACACGTGGAAAAGGTTAACACACAAAATATCAGCCTGGAAAGTTATTTCATCTCGTGTTTGAATTTCCTCCTTTTTTCGTGTAACATTGACAAATCTGATTCTTTTCTGGATGCAATGGGTTTCTTCCTACTTCAACATGACTTCATCGTGTTTAGTCTTTTATTTCTATCGAATCGCATCTGACTGCAGCTCGACATAGTCAGCAAATCGCCATGGACAGCATTTAAAGTCAGGATATTCAATAGGGCCAGCTCGATCAATGAATATGTCAGGCATTACTGCAGAAATTGCGGTTAGGGAAGTATTTTGTCATATTAAAGATGCATACTTCAACTATTGCGACCTCACTCTACCTAAGCACAAAAAATGTACGAGGTATTTTACGTAAATTATCAGCGAAATATCTTCAACACATTGTATGGAAAGGAACTTCATGTAAATCTGCATAAGGCTTTTCTACATTTGTTTATCTTCGCTCAGTGCTACACTATAAGTCGCTCTAGTGAATGTGACATTTAGATTACACACCTGTGTTTTTAGATTTGCAGATGTGATTTGCGTGCATCAACCAGAACAGGTCTAACTCATTACTAACGTTTTTCAGAATCCCTTTAGGCAATATCACACATACAAAAAATAAATGCAAAATATGTCAATCTCCTATTCTCGTAACTTACTGCTGCTGTCAGTCTGTTTCTGCTTTGCCATGTCAATAGGTAAGAGAACATTTTCCTGTTTTATATTATATTGTGGTGAAGGGCGATCGAGGTTTTGAAAATTTGAATTTTGAGTGTTAGATGCAAGCAGTTGCGTTAAAGTTGAAACAAACAGCAAAAACACAATCAAGAAACACATTTCTGCCAAATAATTTGGAAGCAACAATAATCATACAATAAAAGAAGTATCGTTTTCACAACGTCTTGATGACTGCTATTTGCAGAAACACGGTCACAGATTGCTATATACAAAAAATCAATACATTTGTCAAATTTCACGAATGCAATGACCTGTATAGTTTACGTTTCTTTTGAAAAATGAAGTTTGATTACCACGCATGTTATTGTTTGTGACAATCTGTAGCCAGTCGTTTAGCACAAAAACCCAAGCACAATTTTTTCTATAAACTTCGTCTTCCGTTTATATAAGAATCAACATCGTTTAGCGCATATGTGGTTTTGTTCTATCATTCGAAACTATAAGCTTATTAACTTAGCTTTCATTCAAGGCTGCCACGTGCCAGGGCATTATATGATGGCCACTGATGGAGACAATGTTGGTGATAGCACCGGTACATCGCAAGTAATGGGAAGCGACGGCGGTGCATATGTCAGCCCGGAAATTCGAATGGAATTAATCTACGTTTATGGAGTTCCAGAATATGTGATACAGTGCGCTGAAAATAAGGTGAGCTTGTTTCTCTTGGATATCAGACATTGTGTTTGCTTCTTATACACCCGTAGCTGAGAAAAAGCAGAGCTGACTCATTAAGAAAGATGCCAAGACTAGTCAACAATTATAAAGCCTGCATGGACTTTTTGACTGTTGCGCATGAAACGTAACTAAAAAAATAAAATCTTTCAAAAGTCTTCGGCGTAAGTTGACGAAATGACCGTTCGAGTAACAGGGATAATATTAAGGAAAGCATTATTAATAAGATAACGCAGATGAAAAACTGCTGGTAAAGCAATCGGACTTTCAACAGATAAATTACTGTCTGAAGCTAAAGCAGTGAGTTTTAAAGATTTACCCCAATTCTGAAATGATGTTTCAATGAAATTGCTTCATACATTTCTGTGGAGTTGAAAATTTCTAAGAGTTCATTTCAGCATATATGAAAAGCTGGGTTTGGCCAAACCTTTTGGTTCGACAACAGGAAACTTTCATGAAGCTAATCCTAAGGCACTGAATGATTCCTTGGAGTACAACACTAATGCTGAGAAACTTTAAAACAAAATATAGATCTTGAGTATTTTCATTACTTAGGAAAAAATGGATAATGATTTTATATGTTTCAAGCCTAACCACGCCAATTTCGCTTCGCTTTACGGGTAAAATACAATGCATTTTATCCATGCAGGGTCGGATTTGCATGTACAGTACTGATGAGTTTTGGCTAGGAATTCACAAGTAGATAAATCCGTCCTTGGTTATACCGAAAGACTGCTGTAGTTTAGTAATGATTCAGATGCTTCTTACCAGAGTTGCTGCATATTGTATTCACTGGCCAGCCCGTGTTTGTATTTTTGAAACTTCATCCTGGCTGCAGGCGGTCAGCCAATTAAGAGTATATATAGTGCATTTCTGTTTCAGGCTGGGAACGCCATGAGCCGTTCCAAACGATCGCTGTCCAGGTTCCTCTCAAGGCAGCGTCGATCTTCAAGCAGCGATCTTGCTACTTATTGGTGCAACAGCCACAAATTATTGTGCGAAAGTTTTTTGGTAAGTTTCTCAAAACATGCCCTTTGAAACTGATTTAAATTTTAAAACACGCAACGCTGCATCAAGCTCCTTATTCCTCACAGAAGGTTACTGCGCATTTCTACAAAAAATAACAAAATGAACGTGTAATCTTGCATATAGCCAGGCTGATGTTTTGACTTCATGCAAGACGAAAAAGTTTGCTGAGAAGTAAAAAGTATGTTTGAAAGGCTTAGTAGATATTATGAAGGACTAACAGAACATTCTAGAAGTTCAAAATTTAGGCTGTAGCAATTTCATATTAGTTGCTGTCGCCCCATGGCTAGATTGCTTCATAGAACAAGCGAATAGTTACATGGGTGTTGGAAGGATTTTTTCCAGGAGAGGACCAATAGTGGACTTTTCAAGGAGTAGCCAAAAATTTTTTTTCAGGGAGGGCCGAAAGTGGTAAAATTTCATTTTACTCACTCGAAAATAACAAAACAACCTTTTTTGGCTAACAATTTCATGCAAAAATGTCAAATTTTACATTCAGGGAGGCCCTTGGACCCCCCTGCCCCCCTTCCGACGTCCATGGAGTAAACTGAAATCGGTTTTGTAACAAAAATAGAACGTCTTATTGTTCCACGCAACTGTGCTTTCACAAGAACCCTGAGATTTTTGAAAGGTTTAACTGAAATCTATTATCTTTAAAAATGATGATGAAATCAACATGCTATAGTGTGCTACATGCTATAAATTATATCGCAAAAAATCAAGAGGCAATATTTTTTGAAGGTGCACTAGTCATTAAACTATATCACGACTTACCGAAGATCATGCGAAATTTTCTCCAGCTGTTGCTCTCTGTCTCAAAGCAAGATGTTATAACAAATAGATCCTATACACACCTTTCTGAACACAGCGCTATACGTCATTCACATCAAATCGATTTTGTTGGCACGTTTTTGTCATTTCGACGAAATTCTACTTATACAGTTGTTGTAATTGTCACTTGTGTCTAAGATTCGTTTAAATAATCGTGACCAATACAACGCCTTCTTGCCCTATGACTCATACGCTTCGAAAGCGTTCAATCTCGCTATCAATGTACTGTAAGGTTAGTGGTTTCACAGAAAAGGAAAAAAATTAATAAAGCGATTCGCATCACCTGCAGCATTAATTATAATCAATCTGAGGTTGCTTGCAAAAATTATCTTACCTTGATAAAACTAACTGGAAACTGTAGTAATGTACGAATTTACTACAACATCATATCAGGTAGACATAAAAGAGTGTTAAATGCAGCAACGGTCAATGAATAACTTCATAAGTGCAAGACAAACATAAAAAAGATCAGCCTCAAAAACGAGGAAAGTGACACTACACGCGCTTGCTTCCATAAGTCTTTTTGTCGTCACACTTCTCACAAAAAAGCTTAAGTAGATGATAAAAACTTTTTATAGATTAAAGATATAGAATTAGCAAGGAGCGGTTTAATTGTTTGGTTTCAATACAAAGGCATGCTTTTGCTACGTGGTCACTGGTAAAAAGGCAATAACCAAGATTTGTCATCAGCAGTACTCAAATCTTTCGATCAAGCTAAACCCAACTAAGCATTATAAATTACAATATAACAATTTCAATTGTGNCCATTGAATCTCTCGTAGAAGCTTCGCAGCAGGCTTCCAACAAAAATNAAAAGAGCAGAACTTTAGCATCACAGCGCAAGTCAGTTTGCTTCACTCCAAAAGTTTTTCGTTTGCATTTGTATTTTTATATTGTGTTGCACTCCAGCAGAGAGCGCTGTGTCTAATGTGTGTTGTTTCTCCACTTTTAACGGCTCAACATATTTTTCAGGTCTGTTTCGCAGAACTTGGGGTCAACCACTACATGCAATATGTGATTGCACAAGCTCTTGGCTACGTCTAAAAACTCGTGTGCTACCGAAACAAACTGCTGACTGAGGTCAGCCACGCACAATACTTTTTCCCATCTAGAAGTCGCTGATTATTAACTCTTGGCACTGTGAGCAACATCTTCTGGGCCTGACGATGATGAAATCTTCTTTTGTGAAACTTCTTTGTGTCGAAACTCGTGTTTCATTTTAACTTCAACTTTCGTCACACTTACAAAACATTGCTTGTTTGTTGTTTTTTTGTCATTGATTATCTTTAGGTACTGTTGCTTTTGCTTTCAGTTGTAATATATTGTTGGGTGTTATGGCAGTGCTTTTAGTTAATTATCGCTTCGCTGCTTTTTATGACATTTACCGCACTCGCTGCAGTAAAAATATGGTCACTGCCTTTCATGGCGAGTATTCTTGACAACAACTGCATGCATCTCAGGAAGCTCTTAAGCTATTTTGCAGTTATATTTTTGATAGGTGTAAATTTATAGTACAAAAGGTTTGCCCAATATCGTTGACTATCACATATGCAGTTCAGAAATTTCTGGATTCGAGCTATTTTGCAGGAATAGCTTTATGGCGTTTACTCAAGATCTACTTTCATAAGCACCTAACCTACAGAAATCTACCAGTGTTAACATCGCAAAACCCAAGCTGCAATAACTAACCTCACAACACTTTTTCTTGTCAAACAACCACTAATTGTCAAACCACGTACCCTCCGACCCTCGAACACACACAAGTTTGCATGATAAGTAATGGCTACAACTCACCATAATATGAACAAAACAGAAAAATAAACCAACGCTACCGTTATATTGCAGATCAAACAACCAAGCTTTGAATGAATAGAAACAAAAAATAATCTCCCTCCCTAAGGGTGAAAATGGTAGGTCGATCTAACTCGTTTTCCCTCAGCTATGTTAACGTTTAGAAGTGCATAACGGTCCTGATTGATTGCTGCTGGTAAAGCTGACAGAAAAATTTATCAGGAAACGTCCAATTAAAAATACGCCATAAAAAACACTTGTTCGCGCACACCATTTGATATTTGTTGTCGAATGATTAAATAAATTACGTAAAATTTCAGAAAACCTTAAAACGTTTCAACGATAGACATAAAAACAGTGGCGTAACAAGGGGGGAGGCCCTGGGGGCCTCTGGCCCCGGGCGGCACCTTTTGGGGGGCGGCAGTTTGCTGATTAAAAATTAATATTTGAAAGGAGCTTACTAGTTCTAGCTTTTCGTTACACTTTTAAAAACATTTTTAAAAGTCCTAACTCTTTTCAAGTTTTGTATTTAGCTCTAAACTGGTAGGCTAGCCTAAAAACATGACATGTGGCTGCGGAGTGAGCGAATCGATGAAATGTTTACTCAAAAGTCAGGTCAAATCCAATGTGCTAAAGTTCCCCAGTGTTTGTCTTCAAATCAAAGCTTTTTTAACACACTTACTTGGGGGGCAATTGTGCCCCAGTCCCTACACCTTTCTCGCCAGACAAAGCCATTTCCGCCTTCCCAGTCAAAAGTCCTTTGAACAAAGGAAAGAAATGACATTCGACCGCAGACCAGCAAACATTGAGGCTTCGGTTATTCGCGGTTTATATTGCCCCTCCTCTCAAAATCTGATGGAAAAGGCTTTGCACGAAATCACGGTAAACAGTGAAGGCTAGCTTAAACCTTCTCCGATAGTTGGTTCGTGCGTAACGCCCCAATGGCACATCATAATATTAACTGACGCATAGGCGTTGGCGACGAAAATTTCGCCGGGGCAGCGATAGCCCAGTGGTAGAGTGTCCGCCTCTCAACTGGAATGTTGGGTGCTCGATCAACCTACACTGAGTGAATCGCCGTAGCGCTCCTTTGGAAAGAGCGTTCACCTCAACTGCCCGGGAGGGAAGCATATTTCAGACGTTGGCATTTCGTTAATTGCTGTCGCCAAAATTATAAAGCATTTCTTGGCACTTCTCATGCTATTTTTTAATGTTCAGTGGGATATTTTCAATATGTTCCATAAGCTGTAGCCTACTCATTAGGTGGGCTTACGAACATTAAATTTTGGCGGTTCAAGTGAAGAACTCTGTAAAGGTACTGTAACTTTGCGCAGTTTCAATACAACGGCGGTGGGTAACTTTGAGCTCAGATTGTCAGTTTGAACTGCAAGAGTGATTCGGAGCCAGCCGATAGGCAGTGTAGGGTCTGGGGTTGTAGGTTATTGTAGAGATCCCTGCTACTTGAGGGGTCAACCTAGTTGTTGCAGGAGCACAGGTCGGCCTCCCAACTAAGCAACTTCTTTAGATTATATTCAGATATACAAAAAAACGCCGATACACTTGAGCGTCAAGTCAGAAACACGTAAAGTAACGGTTCGATGTAAAGTCGGAATTAGAATGACGACGAACAAAAGCGTTGGGCGTTCGAATGCGCCACAGGAAACAGCGACCGACTACGGTTATGTAGGTTTGCAGGCTATCGCGTCGACGGTCGGACTGTTCGCAAACAAGTACATTGCGTTGAATCACGAATGGAATATTACTGGGAATTACGCAGTAAAGATGCACAAAACATTAAAGCACTAATGTGTCCACTATATAAGAATGCCCCCTTCGAGAAAGAGGCGTGGATAGATTCGCGAGAGCTGACACGCAAAGCATAAAGCAACAATAAGAGGTTGGATGATGGCGCTGTGGAGTAGTTATTGTTGGTTTTGCAGTTTAATGTAATTGCGCTGCCGAAGTGATTGCACGCAGGCATGAAGACGGTGATATAGAACACACACAAAAGAAATATATACTGGAAAAGGACACATAGCTGCGAAAAAAAGTGGTCGCTGTTATGTGACAGCAAAAATTCTGCAACATGGCAGAAAAAACAAAGGCGCTGTAGAATGCGCGGTCGAAAAAAATTCCCGCAAGGAAAAAACCTCGAAACTGCCGATGCATCAAGAACGCACAAAGACGCAAAATTACACTAAAGTAGCTGACACAACCAAGAAATAATGGTGATATATGCGAATACGGTGTTTACGTTTATACGATGATTATAATAATAGGGCTGTTATGAGCAAGGAAAAAAATGCAGCACGAAAACCAAACTGTTGTTAGGTTAGCAAAACGTTTAGGATTCATTCAACGGTTGCGTTTCAGCAACCCGGGGTTCAACTACAGAGACACGGGCACTGCGTGGGACAGGCTGTGGCTCAACACTTTCAGGTGGGGTTGCTGAGTCAGTATTCTCCTGGAACACCGGGCGTGGGAAATGACGTGTGATATGTTGACGTAGCTGGTGAAAACGTGTGGTTGTCCAGACTCGAAAAGCTCGGGCCTGAGGGCGGAAACGATTACACAACTTGCACATAGCAAGATAGGATAAACGTATGGGCCAAACATAGGTGAGGAGTGTCAGAAGGGTCAAAATGAAGTTGAGGAATGGATGGTAACAGTCAGAAGTAGACGAAGGAAACTGTGGGAAAAAAATTTCCAATTTCTGTGTGATGACGTTGAAATTCCCTGACGTTAAGGAGTTGCTGAGAGACGGATTGTCCTTGTCTTGCAAAAACAGCCGAAGTTGCTGCTGCAGACGCGAAGCTTGCGCAACTTGTTCGAGGAGAGAGAAGTAGGATCGCAGCTGAGAAGCTTCAGAGTACAAAGCTGTGCTAGCGACGTAGTCAAAACGGTGAGTCGACACGTTGGTCATTGGTAATGACATCGAAAGTTGTCGCATAGGCTGAGAACTGAATTGCAGCGTGTAGTTGACGTAAGTGTAAATTCTACCTTGAATGTTGAAGCGCTGAACTCGATGCATTTGGTATTCCTCGAGAGAAGGCGAGTCAAGAAAGACGACGTTGCCGAGTGCAGCTGGACAAGCACTCGCCCGCGAGTCTGATCCTGATAAGCGAAAAGCGGCCAAAGACCAAACTTCGAGCCATACTGCAGGGAACGTAAGAGTGCTACCGTACTTTCCGTACAGGTCAACTGGGTAAGAAT
>JGI24021J15306_10007349_pt1 | contig 13412 bp, 9 predicted proteins | sample Ectturendosymbi1_FD_15306 | JGI IMG/M metagenome (IMG submission 15306) | reverse complement strand
TTAAAAGCTCCTTAATCCTTTGGCTACTCTCATGCAGAGTGGTCCAAAACAGTGAATCTGTTTTTGATAAACTAACATTTTGCATTGAAAGGAATGCTTTCCAATTTTTTTCATAGGCCTGTCTTTAGAAATGTTAGTTTTACATGGTGTAGTTTTTTCCTCAAACACCATCATTTTGTGAGCACAGCTCAATAGTTTATATTGTGCTTAATCCAGCTCTATGACACTGAATCACTGTGGCTACTCACACATTGCAGTTTGTAATGACCATGTACAACACCTCATGGGCAATTATCTCTTGTGTCCAAAGCTGTCAAAATTTGTATTTTTCTGATAGTGTGCTATGAGGTATCTAACTTCCTTTCATTCAGAGACGAACATTCGCCTTTGTTTGAAAGTAGAAGTTGTTTGGGCCAATGCACATTTATTCACCGTTTTGCTATTTTGATGTAGGCACAATAGAAAATTGTTACTAAACAAAATATTTCAGTTTAGAATGCATTTTTTAAGCACTGGCTGAAATTAACAGCAAGCACAGTGGAATTTGAATCAGGCCTCAAAAAATATTTGTTAAAAACTCATCATAGATCTGTTGCAGTCAATTAGCTGCTTCGACTATGGTTGAAAATGTATCATTTCTGGAGTGAGAAGTATCTTATTTGCTTTTTTGTAGAGCAGCTTTTCATTTTTTGCATGAATTGAACCCATTAGTAACAGTAATTATGTGACGTGAGTTCCTTGTATTTGACCATCTGTGATTTTTGCTGTAGCATTTAGTGCAGAAAAGTAGTGGTGGTTACTTTTTGACCTGTGATTTGCTGATTGCTCCCACTTACTGAACTCTAAAGTTCCCTTGATGTTTTTCAAGGTTTTTAAGCAAAATGTTAAGGAGAGGTTGCTGTTGCAACCTCTCCGGTGGTGTTGCGTTGATTGTGTGATTCACGATGAACGGGATGTGTGTGAAGAACAACACCATACAATTCATGCAAATATGTGGCGCGAACAAGCAATAATAGAGTGATTATGGCATGTGAACTCTATTGTTGCTTGCTGCCACAGTGCGAAGCTTTGCGCATATGGTGCTCAGGATTTCCGACTGCAACAGTACAAATGCTTTGCAGAATTCTGAACGTTGTGTTCATTTGTTGTTTTGTGTTGCTCAAGCTAAATTTTTATTGTAAAACTGCGATTGTACTTTTTACTATAGAAGCTATAAGACTGCAATGGTACTTCTTATTTTCATTCCTATTGTCATATTGTGTTCCATGTGTCCAGTCTATAAATGTAAAGGGGAATAGCTTATTTGCTCAACTGTGACCCATTATGATTTTAGGTGCCATACATTTTTTTGCAAAGCTGTCCTTTGGAAAATTATACAAAGTATAAAGGTTTGCATTAGTTCTTCTGGATTAGTTCCATTTGCATATCATTGCAGGCTTTGCATCCTGACGTTGCAAAGAAAGTTGCTGAGTTCATCAAGAAGCTAAAGACACTGTTAACAGGATCAGAAAATTTTACACTGGTGAGATGTTGTACTTCAATACCTAATTGTTTTATGCATTTGTGTTGTATTTTTATGAAAGGTGAATAAATTTGAACAAGAGCTGATAGTGCCGACTTACTACGTGAAATAGATACTCTGTAAACTTCATAGTGGCTGATTCGTAGCTGAGGAATGCCCCATTACTTTTGACGACATTCAAACGAGATGTTTGAAAAAGTCATGTCAGCCTTTTGATGTAAGTCTACAGAAGGTTGCATCTTGGTATAATGTTTGGCGCAGTATCATGTTGCGGTAATTGCACGTTTCAAGGCAATGGTATGAACTGAGTCATGACACACAGGTTAACTAGACACAAGTCACTTTCTTCTAGTGAAGACATTGTGATGACTAGACTTAAGTTACAGTTTTGCCAAAAACGTTCAACTGGGCCTGACAGCAGCCTGAGTCACGCACTGTTTTTACCAAGACAGGCCGAATCACAAATTTTCGTTTATGACCTGACTAGAGCCTTGTTGTTAGAAGTATTTGAAACTTCAGTTGGAATGAGCATTCATCTCAGGGACCAATGTTCCCTCTAAGGCACACAAATGTGCAGTGCAGTACCACCTGACCATTTGCGCACTCAAATCTCATTTTCACGCACTTGCAACATTCCAAATTTAATATTGTATATAGATCACATTGCCCTTTTATCACTTGAAACGTTTCACTGGTTTTGCGTTCACGTGATTGTGCAATTGCATGCTCACTAAAACAAACATTTGCTCAGTATAACATTTTCTTTGAAGGAACACTGTCGAGGAATTTGAAGTAGTTTATTGCTGTCTTGGCTATACATGATAGATTTTTGTTCAAGATTGCTTTGCCTGTAATCAGAAATTGATATCATATATTCTGGTAGCGGTTGACGTTGTTTTTTTTGTAGAAGAATTTGTCCAAATGACATTCATTTGACTAGTTGGAGAACCAAAAATAAAAAGGAATGATCAACAAACATTCCAAACTAATACAGTATATATAATTCACTGTATAAATATCCACCTTGTTCCTAAGCGAGTTTAAATTTAGCAGATGGTGGATTTAATAACCGTTGCAATAAAAATGAGTGTATACAAAAAGAAGTACAAATGTTTTATTACACTGTACAGTATTAATCAATCAGACAAAGAGGTTTGTTTGGCTGGAAATGGCACTCTTACATGATCATCTATTTTTATCTTCACAGAAGAAAACATATCTTTAAATTGCGGCTTGGTTGACCAGGGAGGCCAAAGATAGTGCCGCATTTTTCACACAAATCAGTATAAAACGGATTTATAAAGCGAATTTGATTGAATACATGGTTGGATTTATTAAGTTAATTAGTTTCAACTATGATATTTGACACTAGAATGCCAGAAATTTTTATTCACCTAGAATGCCCGAAGGAGTCATTATGACGACCCCCTTCCGTTTCTTGTATGACAGCACTGTGATTATGGCTGCAGAATAGCTTTGTGAGACAGTCAGAGGTACTTTTCTAAATGTGACTTTATTGAACAAAACCAAATAACAACAAAACAAAAGGACAAAAAGTCCCAGAATGCCGAAAAAGGACCCTTGTTATTGTGAGGAACTGCATGTCACGCACAGACGTCGTGTTTTAGCAATGCTGCTTTGTTTGCAGGTACTGGAAGATCCTTCCGGAAATAGCTTTATTGAAAATACCTTCGCTCCCAGCAACGACCCCCACCTGACCTGTTATTATTTTAAGCGGTCAGTGGATCAGGACAAGCAGTTAGGTTTGAAGGTAGGTACGCAGGGCTTCACAGCTTTACTTGCGTTGTACAATTTCCTCTGATAAAAATGCCCGACAAGGTCTTATAATCTACAAAGGGGTAATGACTTAACTGCGTCGAAGCTATTTTCAAAAAGGAAATCTGTGCGACCAATGTCTTCGTCATATTGATTGCATAGGATACGCTTATGTTTTTCCGTTTTTTTTCGTGAATTAAGTGTTTGTTCAAAAATAATGCTTTCCAATGCGCAAATAGGCAAATTGAAGTTTTGGGAGTCTTTGGTAATCAGCACATTACGCTACCAATGAATACTTCAGCTGACGACATAAGTAATTACTATATATTAAGGTCGTAATAGTTGCATACTCTTGGCCGGGTCATACCACGACTTTATGAATTGACACTGCAGCTTTCTTCACTGGCGCATGGTGTAATGAAAGCTGCGGAGAAGCTTTCTTATGTCTGTTCACACATGAGAGATGCAACCCTCTGTGAAGTCCGGTCTCGGTGTTTCTGCCTTACCCCATCGCAACACCATCATGATGGGCGGAGTGCGTCTGGCTGAGGCACAGGCAACCACTGCATCATTTAAAATTTGTCGCCCAGGCATCGTTGTGAATGTGGTTTTGTCGTGGTTCGTGTGCACTCTACACTTTCTTCCATTCTGTATCCTTGTCTTGCAGCTTTGCAATATGCACCCGAAGCCAAACCACCAATAGAATTTGCCATACAAGGCATCGCAAACGTGTGCCATTATTACGCCACAGAAAAGGTGTGTAATTATTACGGCAAAGAAAACATTTATCATTATTACGTCACAGAAAACGCTTGCCATTATTACGTCACAGAAAACTCGTTATTATTTTCTCGCAGCCCGACGATGCCGTTGAAGAGGAAGATGTCGAACTCCCGGCGCCCGGCGGGGGCCTGGATTTGTGCAACGAAATCGTCACTTTCCCGACTAACTGTCCTGTGTGTGGCGCTCCCAACGACACCAACATGAAGGTAAGGCTTGAGAGCAAAGCTCAGGTTGCTTCATCCGATGCCTGCGTGTGAAAAATGAATGTGGGGAGTTGTTTCGCTTTTTTGCATTAGGGTAGTTCGCGCGCTTTGATCTGCGGTGGTGAAGTTGTTAATTATTTGTTTTTGTTTAATTTCCGCGACACTGCCTTTTGTCTTGTGGCGTGCAAATGCCCGTAAGGCCATATTGTGGAGTAAAGTCATGAAATCTTGGGCTCAACATCCTGGTATACCTTGATATCTTTAACCTTTACTGGTCAACGCAGATGGTGAAAATACCCCACTTCAAAGATGTGATCATCATGGCGACCAATTGTGACAAGTGTGGAAACCGCACGAACGAAGTAAAATCCGGCACTGGCTTCGAACCTAAAGGGAAGCGCATCACGTGAGTTGCCATGGCTACCGCTGCCCGTGACGAAAGTTACTGCAGGAGTAGGAACTAAGGTTGAAAAGCGTGGAAGTTTTTGGAAAAGTTGAATGCCAAACAATTCTTTTTTTCGAAACGTGTCAACTTGTTTTCCGTTAGATTGAATTGGTGAATTTCGTGGCTTCAGCAGCATTTTCTTTCTGAGATATTTTCTCTGACTCTCAACATACTATGTGCTCTTGCCGTTTTTTGCTTTTTCTCAAATTCGTTTTTTTTCCCGTAATTTTGCACGATTGTCTTACGACAGACCCCGCCTGAACGAATGGTTGCTGTTAGTGAGCTTTTACGAAACGGTGATTGATTTCTTTCCGCCCTGCTTAATATTGCCGAAGGTGATTTAGCGGCGGCGAGGAGTTTGGGCTCTGCGCCGTTACTCAAAGATACAACTATACAGGCAGTTTGCGCGACGTCATCGCTAAAGACAGGGTCTCCTGCGCTTGTGTGCAGCACAAGCTGTGGTTGATGATATGCAGCCAAAAGATCAATTTTCTACTAAAAAAGTTGACAAGCGATAATTTTTTTCATTTGCAATTCACGCGTCATGCTGTTGTTCTAAAAATCAATGTGCAAATGCAATATTTCATTGCACATGTAAAACAGAGAGGAGAAAATATAACAACAAAACTTCTAATCAGGACCTTAACATGCTCTTGCAACAAGTTCAAATCCTGCATTGTGTCTTGCTTTTCGTGAAAGTATTTTAGGCAGTTTGTTAATTCGACTCGCCTATCGTAAAAGGTCGCTGAACGTTCAGTTTTGACAATTGAAAACGCTGCTTTTTCAAAAGTCAACTGATGGACTGTTATAGATGAAATTTACTAGATATCAGTCAAAAACGACTGCTATGTCTGTTAGCTTTCAATCAGTCATGAGTCTCTATTGCTGTTTTTGCTACAATGCGTTGAAATGTTATTTACGCAATTGTTTATGACAGAAGTATTTGTCGATTAGTGTTTACGTCAGAAAGGCCCTCGCGTAATAAATAGTCTTAAACAAAGCTTTGCTTGGGTTTGTTAAAAGAAATTCTCGTCCACAGCCACTCCTGGTGGTTGGAAATCCGTCGCCTGGTTTGTTTCTAATAGAAATATGTGCTGTTTGAAAAACGCTGCCGGCGACTTCGTCCAGCAAACTCGATTTCGTATTTCTAACACGTGTGTGTTTGCGAGTGCGGCCGCATCGCTAACATCCTTCACAAAAGTATCGACTCGTCGCTGGTTTCAAAAGGTTAAAAGTGACCAGCCCTGAAGACATGGCGCGCGACGTGTTGAAGTCCGAGACGTGCATGGTCGTCATTCCGGAGCTGGAGATGGAGACCGGGTCGATGGCGGTCAGCGGAAAGTTCACAACGGTCGAGGGACTACTCGACGATCTCAAGAAGATGGTTAGTTTGGTGTATTTGGTTGGATGTGTGGTCGGGCGCGTTCGATGATGGTACGGCATATATTAAAAAGGGCTTTTTCTGTCTTTTTTCGCGCATTCGGAATTTTCCCGGTCTTTGTAGTATATTGAGGTTGCGTGGAATAATAAAAATAATACTGAATAAAAACTCTTCTGGGAAATAAGAAAAAAACGAAAAAAATAAAAAAGCTAAAATAATTTCTCGCCGGTAAGTTTGGACAAGCTACCTTGCTGTTTGCTGAATGTGCCGCAGAGTGATTGTCGCAGTATTTCCGCAAAATCCAAAAGAGTGGTCTGGCCAGTCCCGTCGCCACAGAGGTCTTTTATGGGCTTATCTCACCCAAACAAAGCTCCAAGCCCACCAAATTGAAATATGAAACACTATAAGCAGGGCTACCATACCGTCCTTATTTCTAAGATTTGTCCTTATTTTGCAGTACTGCGTCTTAGAAAATATTAATGTCCTTATGTCTAAGAAATGTCCTTATTTTTTGCTTCCTTATTTTTTCGTCTTTTCTGTAGCATAAGAAATTTAAATAAGCAATATCTGATAGATATACAGACCATTTCTATCTCATCGTAAACATTTTGTAATCAAAATTTTTGATGTCGTAAAAGTAGTATAATCTTGCAGCACAGAGACGTAACGCACTATCAGGTGCAGTTAGCACTGTAAGCTGTCCACTCTGGTTAGGATTCTTAGGAAAGCTGGATTTGTAGCGAAGGTCTAGCATTTAATCGATGCAAGAAATAAGCAAGCGAAAAAAACGTTTTCGGTAACAATTCTGTCAAGAATAAGACGTTGCTGAAGCATATGTTTCCTGGAGATAAATAGGCAAACATACGATCTGACGTTAGTCACACAAACAGAAACGTTGTTTTTTTTAGATTATGAAAAAAGATTTCCTTGGCCGTCCTTGTTTTTGTTTCTACATCGATGGTAACCCTGACTATAAATCAGTTGGGTTTTATCAAATTTTCAGAATGTCAAGCCCCCCATTGAAAACTTTCTGGCGATGATTCTGGGTCTGGCAATCGGGCATATAGTTTTCGATTTGTGAAAGCAAACAACCACACATGAGGTGACGATCACTGTCTGGTGCAGAATCGCAATGGCAGTTTTTTTCGATTCTACATTATTAACATTTTGATATTTTTTGGTCGTCCTGCTGCGTCCTAATTTTCAAAAAGTATTATTTTATATTCTTTTCAAATGTTATATCAAAAATCATGTTCAATAGCTCAGTGGCAGCGTCCACCTCTCACTTGGAAGGTTGGGTGTTCGATCGCCGTAGCGCTGCTTAAGCAAGAGCATTAACCTCAACCGCCCTGGCAAGAGGCATGTTCCATGCTTCGGCTTGCCGCCAGTTGCCGTCACCCAACTCATGTTTCAAAAAACGCGAAATCAAGCGTTTTTTCACGGAGTTCTTTCGCACTGCTCATTGCGTGACGTCTGTGCGACGCAACGTGAACGATTGTCTCTTTTTTTCAGGTTTTGAAGAGTCCGTTCATTGGCGGCGACAGCGCCTTGAACGACATGACAAATAAACTAAATGAAGTCGGCGAGAAGTTGTCAACATTTGCCAAAGGAAACACGCCATTTACGCTCATTTTAGGTGAGACACTTTTCTTGTTGTTTACTGTATTTCTGCGTTTTTTTGTTGCATGACTGATGCCTTTTTACAGCTGCCGCCTTACCAGTGTTCTTTGTAGGTTCGTTCTGATATGAGTCAAGACTGGTGATAATGAAATTCGCTCATAAATTTAAAAAACATGTTATCCTTAAAGAGTTTCGTGTAAAGAGCTACAGTGCACATGATGTCGTTCTTTAATCGCGAAAAGCAGCGGTGTCCTCCCGATGTCAAGCGAAATTTTGGACCTATTATTGTTTGTCAGATATGTTGCTTCTCAGAATAAAGGAATAAAGTTTGGGAATTGCTTTTTTGATGTATGCTGTGTAAATTAAAACTTTTTACTTAGATGTCAAATAGGCTACCCGCAACAACAGCACGGGATTCACTATAACCACTGACAAATACTGGACTTTTTCTTTCAATTATTTTTCTTTTTCCAACCCAAACCCGACACGCTTACCTAAACCCTAAGCCCTAATCATCAGTTTTCTCAGCGTATTTGATGTGTAGAGTATTATTCTGTGCATGCGCACATGGCGTGAAGTCAGAAATTTCTCTTGACACCGGCCGTTTCATTGGTAAGGTTTTTACTGCGGTAAAGAGAGCCTAAAATGACCTGAGGTAAATTTTTATGTAGCAGGGAATCTCACCAGCAAGACTGGTTTTACTTCTCGTTCCGCAACAATGCTCACGCTACTTAGTTTCTTGGCCGGTATGTGCAGCATAGTGCGGAGGTCCACTGTTGTGCAGAATGATAGGGGTTATCTGTGGGTAATTGGTCTATTTGCTGGATACACTATTTTCGATCTTGAACTTGAGAACTATAGTGCAGATCGTTCAATTCAATTTCCTTTCTGGGAATGGAGTTTCGGTCTCAATCGGAATTGGATAATGAGGAGAAAGAAGGTTCAGCTGATTGCTGGCTTGTATGTTAGTCAGTCATTAACGACGCGGCCGCGTTTAAGATCTCTGCTTCACTTCAATGCAAGACGCTGTTTAATGAGATCTGTTAAAATCTGGAAAGTCCGTCTGACCGACAGCTGTCTCCGGATGGAGAGAATATGAAATGCAGATGTCGAACTTGATTGTTTAATACTTAAAAAGATTATATATTTTCAATCGAAAAATGCAATATACAGTAATAGTTGAATGGATAGATTCAATTGACTGAGGAGTATTTCTTGGTAGCGAATCTTTTTGTAATTGGCCCAAGTCCAGCTTGGATCGAATAATGTAGTGTTCGCTCATTCCCACATAACTTGCGTTAATTCCACACGGTTTTTGTTTATTTTGCATCGCACATGGGCTTGCCACGCGTGACGTAGGGCAGTCAGTTCGTCCTCCTCAGTTCGCTTAAAACATCAACCCAAAGCAACGCTTCCTTCACCGGCGTCCGTTTTCAAGATCTCTGCTGTTTCGTCGTTGCCACTGGCAACCAGTGTTGTCGTCTTTTACTTTTTTTGCCCGACCCATCCGTTCAACTCCACAGCTGGCGGCGTACGTTCAACTTTGAACGTACAAGAACGTACGTCCAACCTGACCCATCCGTTCAATTCAACTCTACAGCTGGTGGCGTGCGTGTACAGCATAAAGTTTGCGACTCGCGCATCGAAGCGTCTGTACGGCGCTTGTCCAAACCAGTGGTTTTCAACTTGGGGTTCGTGACTGCCAGAGAGGTCGTGGACCATTTTTGGAGGGGTGGCAACTCGCGAATAGATATTTTTTGTACACGGCTATATTACATTTGTTTGGTTCGAATTTGAATGCGGGGTCGTTGGGTTATATTGGGTCGCGGTACCTGCTCTAGAACATTACCTGGAGGTGAAAGCGTTTGCAGCAGTGTCGGTTTAGATGCAGTGCTTACCTCGCACAAGACGAGATCTGATTTTTTTTCGGTCGTATACCGAAATGATTNTGAAATAATGGAAAAAAGTTAAGTCATTTCGGTCAGAATGNCTGAAAATATAGGCTAAAAACACTGTTACGGTGAGTTTTAATACAACTGTGAGACAGATGACCAGTCCCGTCGCCACGGGAGGGCTTTGGCGGGCCTATCCCCCCAAACAAAGCTCCAAGCCCCCCACAAATTGAAACATGAAACACAATAAATTCGTGGAATTTTTGTCAGATTTGAATGTAAAGCCCCCGTGATGACGACTTTCTGGCGACGGTTCTGCAATTGACCGAAATGTTTAAGCGAAACAAAACCCACGATGAGATGCACTTCGTCTGTAGGGGCCTTTGTATCGCGAATCTTTGAAGTGGTTTTGGTGATCGCTTAGAAATATCTTCCTAAAAGCGAAGGTATGTATTTTGAAGCGAAAAGCAAAACAAGGTCGTCGTCTTCTCCACATTTAACAAATTATTCATTCTTGTCAGCAAATGATTGCGAGTCGCGAGTCCATGATCATCGATACATGTGGAAAATTTGGATGGGGCCAGGCCCCTATATGTGTGACAACATGGACGATGTGTCTGCAAATTATTCATTTTTTTTTTGTAAAAAAACACTTCAGTTTCCATCGCTGACATCTTATTTGCAGACGACCCGAACAACAACAGCTTCATTCAGAATCCGAACGCGCCCGACGACGATCCGAACCTTACCGAAGAAGAGTACGAGCGAACATATGAACAAAACGAGGAACTCGGCTTGAATGACATGAAAACGGAAAATTATTCTAACGAATAAAATATCACGTATTGTCTGAGGTCTTGCTGTTGCGTTGTTCACAGCAGGCCACATTTTCGTGCTCATTTAAATTTTGATGCTTACAAGTCTTCGTTCGTCATCATGAAGACGAAGCTTCTCTACGACGGTAATGGTTTTCGTTGGCACTGGTGTAAGAGGTGCAACCCCACAAGGTTTTTGAATTGGTGAAAATCCGGGCAAAATCTCAGAATTTTCTAAAACTCACTGCAAATCTGAGCAAAAATGGCGCCCGAAAAGTCACTTTTTTGAAGGATTTTTTCGGGCAAGTTTGGGGTAATTCGGACAAAATTCCTTCACACCCCCAAAAGCTCCTACACCTATGCTTTTTGGCGCCTTGTCTCAAGGTTTTTCTTTCCCTGGTTTACCTGCGCGTATTAATGATCGTCTCTCTCCGTGTCGCGTTATGATTAATTCTTGCTCGGATTAAACACCTAAATAAAAACAATGATCAGCAAACCCGGAACGTTGCATCGAATGAAGGCTTTGGAGAAAGGATGTGGAAACAATTCATTTACGGTGCTTGCGCAAATCCAGCGGAAAACCAACGAAAGGCCATCATTACCATCGTTTGTTACAATAACCCAAAACACCACTAGCCAGGCATGTAATCAGCTTGGAACACAGGGGGTAAGAGTTTCACGAGGGGGCCAAATCCTTTTAATCATGTCTAACACATTTTTTCATGGGAGTTTCGCCCCACAAGCACCACATTAAACTGGGACCAGGCAAGAAGTTCGGCCATCTTGTCCAGTAGTGATTTTAGTCTTTATCCATGAGAAGCCGAATCCCACTGCACAGCAGCTTTGTTATAGAAGCGTATGTTGTTTATCCGCGACCGCAAGCATCCTCTTGAGATCAGAGCCGAATTAAAGTGTAGGGGAGCACTGTGAAACAATCCATGACGTCGTTTGTAAAAGTTGTGTTTTCGATGATTCGCAAGGTTCCCTTTTGTTTTTTCCGTATTCGAGAATGTACTTACTCAAATGGACACACAGTAAGCTGCAAGAAGTAAATAGTAGAGTGTAATATTACTAAGAAAAAATATTTCCACAGGCTAGAGAGTGACTCGACAAGAAACAACATTCACCCGAACAATAAACAGAAACCAGAGATTACAAATAAAAACACCGGAAAAATAACATGTCAATATGGCCAGCCAGGCTGAATGTGAAAGTTGTTTCTATGCTAATGTCTTGATTTTTACCTTCATTTTGAGATGCTCTAAAAAGCGATTCAGTCGTGGCGTTTTAGCTAACACTGACAGATCCTTGCGCTTTTTTCTTAGAACTTTTGCACTTTTCATAGCTCCTGGTAGCATTACAGATTTTGGCATCGCTCAAGCTAAACACTACAATCTCATTTTCTGCTCTTTCGTTCTACGAATCGACTGATTAAAAGCTTTTCTGACGGCCCGCGCAATAACATGTGGTGTAAATGGCTTGAATAGCTTCATACGTTTGTGATGTAACACAACAATAGTAACCATTGAAAGAAAAGTGCGTTTCCACCACACGTTACCCTTTTTGACGAAACAAAGGTGCAGTTCGGCTGCGGCTATTTCGAGACTGCACCAGAGTTCGGGATCATTGATATCAGTGTTGCCAACCTTGCTGCTTTCACTGGAATTTGGGCTTGTGTTTTTGTGGATTTGCGGTTTTTTTGAAGACTTGCGGGTTGCTTGTTTTAATTAAAATTTGTTTGTTTTCTGCAGATTTCTGTTTTTTTTGCGGATTGCTTTTTTCAAATTTTATGGCACTTGTCCTGTTTCATTTACCGCAAAACGAAAATTTGGGCGTGTTTTTGTGTAAATTTGCACATTATGGGCTTGTTTTTTTGGATTTGCCTCGCTGATTTAATATCTAATAATTTTCATACCAAACGAAGTTGGCCTTGTTTCTTCCGTTAATTTACCTACTTTGGACTTGTTTTTCAAATTTGCTTGCTTGTTTTTACAACATAACCTAGCATCACTGACTGATACCAGTGTTGCCACTTTTGATATAATAACATGACCATCAGATGTGTTGTTATCAGATAAATTTCTGAATCTGATATTTTGTCGACATCTGACATTGACTGGTTTGTTTTTGTTTTCCACATTTCCTCTCATTTTAGGACGAAAATAAGTTAGATTCGTGATTTTTAAGTTCCTTTCATCAATTTCTCACCCTCATGTGTGCTCATTACTGTTTCAAACTAAGCTTTTTACGTAAATTAAAATATAAACGACTTCTTTCAGTGGCGACATTTCGCTCTGTTTCCGATTCAAGGAGGGTAATCGCGCTTTGTTAGAAGCATTCAGCTTATATGAAACTGTAGCGTAAAAATTTGATGTTATCTGATGTTGTAAATGCAGCAATCTGATGTTAACGAGACTGACCCCAATGGCAACACTGACTGATACTAAACAGCAGTCAGCAACCACTAGCTTTAGCACGCAAATAGAACGTTTTCGTGACATTTGTGCAATGGGCGTGATGCACGAGTATGGAGTCATACCCATGTCCACTGTCCAAAGAACGATCATTAGGAAAAAGTTACCAGCGAAATCAAACATATTTGCATTGAACAAAATCGAAAATATTTATAGCCTATTCAGTAGCGATTACTAAAACTGGCAGACAGTCAAACTTGTAGAGAAATCAGTGGTTGTTGGTGGCCCCTGATACTTCACAAGTGTTGTTACGCAAAGTTAAGTGTTGTTACGCTTCGTTTGCTACTCACAAATTGATGTGTTTCACAAGTGACCACAAATTTACAGAACGGCCTAAGGTTGCATGGTTAGTTTAAATTCAATAAACGCGGAAGGATTTCCAGCAGTGTTGATGCTCGACTCTGGTTGTGAACGACAAAGAAAGTTCGAGTCAACCACCCGTTCAATAATAGTTCTCTACGTGAACAGCAGGGGCTCCCACACATTTTCAAAAACCATTTT
>JGI24021J15306_10007345_pt1 | contig 13416 bp, 8 predicted proteins | sample Ectturendosymbi1_FD_15306 | JGI IMG/M metagenome (IMG submission 15306) | reverse complement strand
GGCCCTAGGCCAGGCAACATGAGCCAAAATGACCCCAAAACTACTTCACTTATGACGTCAGTCACAAAAAATCTGCACCCCCCAACCAAAAAAGTTTTTTTTCGAGTGCAATCTACCAGACTGGCCGATCCGTTTGCGCCCTTGAACAGCTCTCTTGCGCAAATCAGCAGACTGCACGCAATGACAGGAGCCACTCCACTTTTGGTAACAATTGTCGTTTCGAGAGGTCAATCCTGACTGCTACTAAATCAATGGTCGGCAATTTCAGCAGCGTCCCACAACTAGCAAACCGCGTGCAAGAGATCAGACTACTAATAAACCAGTTTTTAAAAAATGATCACGTCAGTTGAACCAACATTTGACAATTCAAGTCACAGTTTCAAAGGGGTCAAACCAGACAGTCGTTCACGTATTTTTGCAGCATCGTCCAACCACCGCTCAAAACGGATGTTCGACTTCAGCATTTCCATTGCAGTTTAGCAAAACTACCACTTGAACTTTCTGCTGATAGGTTGAAAAGTTTGGCGAGCTGAACTCAAGCGTTCCCATCTTCGCAAGCTACGCCCCCCACTTGTCATGTAAGTGTAGTGCAGTGTTTGCATTGAGGGGGTCGAGTGGCGATCACGTAATCAACGAGTGTGCAGGTTGCATCGATGAATTTCGGCAGCTGCACAAGCCGTTGCTTTCTCACGTTGAATTCCAACCTTCGTACTGTCGCCACGCTGGCTTCATGAATAGGTGCGACGAGTGAAAAATTAAGTTTTCAACTTTCTATGCACGCGCGTTGCTTGCGGTTGGTCGTGCGACATTTTACCGGTGGTCGAGCAACAGATCCGAAGCTCACCCTTAATCGCGTGCACCATTGTGATGAAACAAAGCGAGCAAACATCAATCTCCTCGCAGCAGGCGTTACCATCTGTGGCAAGCATCGTGATGGCTGCTTGTCGTCTGTCGAACAGATTCACAACCAAGTCTCGAACCACAAGTACTTTAGGCGAACAATACCAGTTTTGTCTAGCAAATACCCAACCGTAAGCGAAACTTCCCAGATTTAGAAAAGACTACTAACAAACTTAATGCAATTTTTTCGTCGTGACCTTTCAACTACATTTTTGCTCATTGAACGTTTTTTCCCAGCACTGTTCTCAAAATATCGGTTTGAGCAAGTTCCTACCTGTCGCACACTGTACCATAAGCACAAGCCTGCAAGTTTCACGGTTGTACTTACTGAGATGTCCAACTGCATTTCAGCTTACAGGCCGAAGGTGTTGTTTCGGTTCACTCCTGCCATGCGATCGTCCAACACAACGCTTTCTCAACTATTAGTTTTAATCCTATACACGGCGCTGAAGGGTGCATTGCGCAGATAAGACGATAACGAACAATAGACACCGGTGATACCGACTGCGAGGTGAGGCAGAGGGCAGGAATGACGAGACGGACATCGGTTAGTGAGGAAACGTCGGATTAAATATGAAACGAAAATTGCGGCTAGAACGACAAGAACGCAAACGCACGGAAAACCTGCTGGGCACGACACACGCATCTTCGTGCCGCCGACTTCCACACGTGCGGGGTCTGCCACTGGACCGGGAAAGCATGCACGTGTTGCGATTGCGATAAAACGACGTATTTCTTGCGGGCGTCGAAAAACGAGCGAGAAAAGAATGGGGTGGTGGCAGAGCGCACTGACATTGCGCTGGACATAAATAAAAACGAACGACAGCGTCACTTACGCCAACATCACGTCGTTCGCTGTTGCCAGTTGCAGAGGGTGCAATCGAAACGTGCGGGTTTATGCGGTGGCAACGCACCAAACTGCTCTTGCCGAATTAAAGAACCTCTATTTACTACGTAATGTCAATTTCACTAGGCAAGGATAAAAACAGCACAAAGGTCAGGCACGAAATCGTAAGGGTGGTCAACTGCTGCTCGACACACAATCACCGAGACCTGGTGAGTAAGAAGCGCAGAGCCGGATGAAAGTTTAATGTTCTCTTTTACACTACAGACAGGGCATATTCTGCGTGGCGAGGGCTAAAATCCACACTGAATTTCAACAGCATTCTAGCGGTGCGTTTGCGGCACCTCCAGGTTAGTGGGCTCCGTATCTCATTTTTTTCGGCGCGTTGCTTTGGTTGGCAGCGTCCAAACGTTTCTGAATTTTGGGTTGAATTGTCAACTGCTTGGGTTTTTCCCAAGTAAAGCCGGGTCGTCCGAAGTGGCCGTAGCAAGCAGTTGCGTGATAGACGGGCTTGCGTAGATCCAGTTCCCTGCACGCAAGTAAAACACGATTATTTTGACCAGTTCAGAAGCGCGATGATTGCCGAACCGCTTTAGCCATTTCTTGCATTTCCTGTAATTGGACTTTAAGACGCAGCACAAAGCGCACACAACAACGAACAACGTGAACATGCTCCGTTCAGAAAACGCCTTAAACGTCACGCGATCGCATGACGCGGGAAAGTTTGGCCCAGGGCAAGTGGCCGAGCAATTGCTGCGTACTGAATTCTAAATCTTTTGAACTGGCATGATTAAGCGAACCTCAACGAAAAACACTGGACTTCATAAGACCTGACGCGCAACGATCTACATCGTGCCGAACCGTTGTGAGGCATTCCACCAGGTGCTAAGCTTCTGGGCGACAAGCATTGCACTGCAGCTCAAGCTGGAGTAATTGAAAAACTACGCATAGATTCAAGTCTAGGGCAAAAAAAACGAACACATGCGCTTTACTACAAGCCAGGAAGTGCGATCTACTTACTTGACGATGATACCGGGTCGCAGATCAAAGTTGTCGTTAACAATGGCCAGCAAGTCTTGGTCGCTCAATTTCGACGTTCCATAGGACGTCAAGTAAATGGACAGGGGCTCGGAAATGCCTATAGCGTAGGAGACCTGCGCGACACAACAACCATCCGGCAATTCTTGGAAAACACTTTGCTGTTTCGTAGTTTTTTTTGTTTGTTCTTTTTTTTCTGAGAACGATCGGCAATCGCCGATGTCCGAGCACAAGATGCAACTCTGCACGCCGGAACAGCGAGGCACAAATCATTCTATCGGTGCGCGCGTGCGAGCAATGGAGGACAAGGAACCCCGAGAGAAACACGTCGCCCGTGTACTTTTCCAGGACTGATAAAACACAAACGCGCTTCGCTTTGGAGCGTACAGCAGTCGAATTTTGCAAGTGTAGAAGTTATAATGGAAAAAGTGACCGGAAACAGACGGTGACTGTGCGAAGCGTGTTATAGCACACGTTGAATCAGCGGCATGTACCACAGGGCGTGTGCTAACATTCATCCATTGTCAGCTTCCCAGTCATTGATTGTCCGCGTGGATCGACCTGGAAAATTACTGTCAATTTTCCAGACGTTGACGTATCATTTGAGTTGGCTGACACTGATTAACTAACCCCAAAATGCTGACTATGAAGAATTCTAACCCAGCAGTTGAAGGGGTGATCATTCCAAGTTACGCCAAGTCAGCAATTCATTTACTGGGTTATTTGAGACGCCATACATGGCCAACGTGCCGCCATAACACAGGTTAACTATTGACCTATTATCACGTAGTTTGCCACAACCACAAAACTGACTGGTAATTTTCCACAAAAACTCACTGGTGCTAGCTAGTCTGTCCATGCAGCTAGGGCATGTCAAACCAGCATTCCTCAGCTGTCTAGGCCAGCCTGGAAAATTTCCGTTCGACTTCCACGCGCCGTAGTTATGTCGCTCCACTACTACAACCTTTTATCGCCAATTAACTAAAATTGCGTGCTGAATCATGATGCTTTGCCCCAAACGCAAGGTGAAAAACCTAAATCCAAATTAGACCAGCGCAATGCATTGAAGCATTGTAAATTACGGGATGCAAATAGATAACACTGCTCTTTACTAACTCCGTGGCGGATGCATTGTCCCAACATGTACCGTGATCTATAATTGAGGTTTGAAATCAGAGCTCCTTTGCACCGTTTTTAAGCAACGAAGTTCATTTTGACAACTGATAACCGCTCGATCAGTGTCCAACATGGCGGCGCTTCGCGAGGCCGCAATGCAAGTCAGTCACAAGTTACTTGAGATTTTAAAGAACAATTCAGACGAATTACGTAAAACCCACTAACTTAAAGGGAAAGCGGCCTAAAAAGCTACAGCAGGCGAAAATCCAGCAAATTTGTTTGACATCAGTAGCACAGAAAACAGAATAAAATGCAGCGTACCTGCACTAAAACACGCCGGCAAAGGCCAGCTTTCACCAGAGACTTCGCCACCCAGCGGCAGGCGTAAGCGGCAGAACGGTCAACTTTCGAAAAATCCTTGCCAGAAAAGGCCCCACCTCCGTGCGCGCCCCAGCCACCGTAGGTGTCGACGATGATTTTGCGGCCAGTCAGGCCCGCGTCACCCTGTCAGAAACGTACGGTTAATATCACAATGTTTCCAAGGGTTACATCATCCAAAACTGAACATTCAGCGTTTTACGAACATGCGATTGTAAACCGGCCGCACTTGATACCCGCAAACTATTCGGCACACAGCTTCTTGTAGTTCGTTTCAGAGTTTAAAAGTTTTAAATTTTAAGCATGGCAATTAACTTCTTACACGAATCGATTCGGAACGCTTGTTGACCACATCGCTGGCAATTATTGCAGCTTTCGCGCAGTCGCTTGTAGCTGATCACAAACCCAGACAAATCCGCCGTTTGTACCACACAAAATCACAACCACTTCACCTACCGGTATTTGCTTTTACAGCACATTATCAAATAAGGATGCTTTCGTGATCAGTGCCGTTATGTTATCAAAACACCCCACAAACCAGCATTTCAGCTGCAGCAATACCGTTTTGTTTAAACAATGTGACGCGACACACCAGGCTAATCACATCCCACCTGGTCGTTCAAATGGCAGATCACCACTTCACAAACTGGTAACTCACACACCGATGTAAATGTTTGCATCGCACTACAGCTACAAAAAATCCCCCGAAACACATACCCAAAAGGCACAACAAAAGTCAAGATCGCTACAAGTACGTTTAGCGCATAAAAACATGAATAAAATTGAGCACGTTTCGTTGAACTAATACTCATTTCTTTGCATGCCAAAAGTAATCACCAGTAAGCAGAACTCAAACGAAGATACGCAGGCGAAACATAACAATGCCATGCAAACATGCAGAAAAATTTTGCCGTTAGAAAATGTTCAACGACACCAGCGTATGATAGATTGCAAACATGCTGCACGTCGTTTCCACACCACACATGACTACCTGTTCCAAGACACAGCCTCAGCGAAACGAGTCGCGGTTGACGACGGTGAAGTTCTTCGCAAATGCACACGTTGCTTGATTCGGGACGACCGAGCTACCAACAGTGCGCTTCGACCCACTGTCCGAACTGTTCACTCCGACAGAGAACCGGTGTTGTGTCAAATGACTCTGTCGGTCAGGCGATCGCGCTCTTTCCCAGTTGGGCTTAGGATGTTACTTGAAATCGCGCGCGATGTGGCCTGGCACCCCCATGCGAAGGCAAATCGGAACACGGAGTCGCAATACTTTATTATCACCATACCAACGACATGAAAATACTTCCGGCACACAGACAAATTAGCGAAAGCAAACAAGTATTCCTTGTCAATAACAACAGGTGTTCTTTCAATGTGTTCGTAAGTAGCAGCTAAAACGTGCTTAAAAACACTTAATATTATCGTTCCGACGCTCAGTGCAGTTCACCTCATGGCGCAAAATTGCTAAAAACAATTGCAATATAGTGGTCCTAACGCTTCGACGAGGTGCAGACAGTCTTTCATAGGATATGACGCGAAGTAATTAACAGGAGTTCATTCGCAGGCTGTTCCCTGTATTTTTGCACTGAACCAACAAAACGCGCACGCGAGCATACAATATTATCAGTGATCGCATAACCAGCGCAACTATTTGCAAAGCTTGCTCGGGATCGCAAGCAGCTTGGGTTCCTCCCACTTGAAGCCTTTGCGACCGAAGTGACCGTAAGTGGAAGTGTCCTGATACACCGGCGCTTTCAGATCCAGTTGCCTACAAAAGTGGCACAACATGGAAAATATTGCGGACCCGTGAGAAACGTGCTCTGCTTAAGGTTTGAGACTTACTTTATCAAAATTCCGGGTCTCAGATCGAAATTGTGCATAACTATGTCGTGGAGCTGGGCATTTGAGTACTTGCTCGTTCCGTAGCTGTGTACGTAGACAGCCATAGGCTCAGCGATGCCTATGGCGTAGGCGACCTGCCAAATGAAGACATACATCCCCGTTGCCTACTACCAGACGCTGCTGCAAGCCCTACATATTGCATTTAAACCAGTTCATCACCTGTACAAGCGCTCGCCGGCAAAGCTTCGCCTTAACCAGGGATTTGGCGACCCAGCGCGCTGCGTAGGCAGCGGACCGATCCACCTTTGACGGATCCTTCCCTGAGAATGCACCGCCTCCGTGCGCTCCCCAACCACCATACGTGTCAACGATGATCTTTCGGCCAGTCAAGCCGGCATCGCCCTGCGCGAGGACCCGATTACACACTTTACACAAATCTTCGTAACGGCAGAAAAGGCAACGTCCGTCGACCTACCGAGTTCATCGCCTGCAAACAAGCTAACCCGATGCAGCGAATCACCAAGCACATTTTTATCACCCAATGCAAATATTTATTAAGACCATACCCCGACGGTTAGGTAACTACAGCTACGATCATCTCACCGCTACATATTCTTAACAATGCCAAAGACCAGTTAATGCTCGTATTTTCTTGCTCCCATTAAATAAACTGAAATGAAATTACCGCAGTGCAAGCACCTTGCTGAAGCATACCCGAACGAAAATAGCACGGTCTTGTTTGCCGTCGATGTTGAACATGCAACGTCAAAAAATGGATGACACCAGCCCTACCACCAACATATGCTTGCTTTCCTCATCTACGTGAAAGTATGTGAAACGTGCGCTTTTTCATCCTCACAAAACCTCACGGCGTAAACCCGACAGCATCCCTGGCTATTTCTTCGATGCTATGATCTCAACGCCAAGAACGAAACGGCCCATTTTCAAATGTTTCTAGTCACCAAGGCCGGATTCAACATTCGCCCCAATTCTTACAAGAATTGCAAAACTCAGACGAGCAGATGTCCGCACTCGTTTCCACCCACTCTTAACAATTCACTGAGTGATGTTTGAGCCACTTTCGGAAACACTTGGCTCGTGTTTTTTGTGACGATAACTGCCACAAAAGCTGGGTTTGAGCTTCTTTATGCAGTTCAACGTTAGCTACGTTTAACCGACTGGTACGGCACAGACAGGAGAGCTTGAACTCCCAAGCATGGAGTGTTGTAGCTTTCCACGTATGATGAAGAAATACTTGCTACGAAGTCCAGTTACGTTTTCGAGTTGGACCAGCGCAACGATTAAGCTTATTAACAAGATGATAATGTGAATGTGGCGACAGCACTGCCGGAAAGCTTTACGCACAACCGATTGTCGCGGAATCTTTGAAAGCAAATACCCATGTAACGCAATTGCAAATAACATTTTCGGATAAGCTTTCAAGCGCACGGGCGTTCCTTACGTTGGAGAAATTATTCCGTAGCAAAGACATAGAAATGCTCTCATCCGAAGCATAGTAAGATGATAGAAATGCTCTCATCCAAAGCGGAGGAAGTTGGAGCCAGCTTGCACTCCGGCATAGATCCACCAAGGCAGGAACGTATCACCATGGTATGCGGAGCAGAAATACAGCCAATATAAAAATCCACCTTTCCAAAATTCTTTCTACGATATTTTCATTGTAAATGCAATCCTTGTCTGTTGTTTCCAAACGGCTCACCATCTTTGAACAATTGCTCCATTCGTCAGTTTAAGCTTCACAAGCTGAGTATCAGACGAATCAGCTACCTGAGGTCTACCGTCACAACTTTGCACACCTGTCTGAGTAGTATCTTAGTGGGCCTCTCTATGAAAAATCATTTTCACATTTAAAGGCATCATCATATTATTTTAACGCATTTGTTTTCCCGGAAGGTTTAGACACTGACACTGCGTACACGACGCAAAACCGATTTTACTTAGAGGGTTAAAAAAGCACTGATTCTCCATGTTCTCTTATTTGCAGTTATTCCTCTCGAGGAAGATTTTCTTGAGCAAAGAAATATGACAAAGCACTTTCGGCAAGTCCACAAATTGGCCCTGAAAGTTGATGTTTTTATTCACATTGTTTTCAACAGCATCCTACCATTGTAAAAACACACTGCTGATAGAAGAAATATTGCAGACTTTTCCCTTACTGTGCGTACCCGTAAGAAATTTAACTACTGAATTACCTTTCCATCTTTCCATGATGCCACGGGGTATTTCGTTCGTTTGAAAGCAACGCATTGTATCAGTCTTCACTGCTGTTTTAGTAACACAGTCGAATTTTTATAATCAAACCTCAAAGCTTTGTTTTCTTTCTATCTCCTGTCAGTTTTGTCATTTCCACTACTTTTCTGCCCTTACTTGCCAACATAACCAGCCACACACGACGTTCGTAAATAGGTAGCTTTCTTTCATGATACCATGTTGAACAAAAAAGTCACACTAACAACGCAAAATCAAACACATAGTGACAAGCAGAGGAATAAAAACGCGTGTTAGCTACACATGATAAATCCAGTAAAACCAATGAAGGCATGCAAGATAATGACGAAGGTGAAACGCTTGACATGCAAGTAAAAACGAATCATGCATGACAGAAACACACAAAAGCAAAAAACATAAACTACACAATAGGTAACATACCATGGGACCACCAATTATAAATTTCCCTGATGGCTGGATATGGTAAATGGTGTTTTCATCCAAATATTGCGATGGTACCACAGCACGAACCACCTGTGGATGTTGTTAACGTCACAAATATGTTATAAGCACATGCAAAGACAAATGCATTTTTTAATTTTATCCATTGACCATCAACTGGTATGTGATAAACTAATAATACCTGCAGCTAAATTGCATTACCAACCCCAAGCAGCTTATGGCGAAGTGGAAGCAACTAAATGATATAATCACTGGAAAAGTTCAAAAATCGTTCTTGTACTAGATCAGTGGGTTCTATGAGCCACATGCAGCTCCCAAGTACCCTATGAGCGGCCCTCAACAGTCTTTCAATAAAACCTCTAAAATTTTGTGCAACGGCCTTCATTCTGCTATAAAACACAACGTGCCAAGTGACTTGTGTTAAAATTTCTTTAGTGCAGCTCCCTGACGATTTCGTAAGTCTGGATTTGGCTCCCTTCAGTGAAAAGGTTGAGAATCACTTGAACAATATCTAGCAACGAACTATTAATAATTTCTATGAAACCCACCCATAAACTTATGGCCCCTGAGATAGAATTGTGGGTCATAGTTGTGGACCACGAGCACTTAAGAAGGCCATTAGTGCATTTGCTTTCCACCACACAAGATATTTTTGACAAAAGGGGCATTCTTTAACCTTCGCAGGCATGTCCAACAAGCCCTTAAAGAACAAAAATGACCTGTGACTCACAAATTAACCATCACTTATGAAGAACAAAAGTGATGAAAGGAAAATGAATACCAGGTAAGTATTCCACCTAAAACAAAATTCAGATATTTCAAGCCAAGATTAATGAGTAAAGTTAAAAGCCAGAATAACAGTAACATCAATACAAAAAGCCACAAAACTCTGTCATAAAAATTTCCTTCTGATGTTGGATGTGATCTCCATAGCAAACAGCGCACAAAATATGATGAGTAACATGTTTGAACTACCAAATTGTTGGAATGAAACAGAATGGAAAATTTTGCAGCCAAGATCTTACAACCTTTTAAGCCACAGACCAACATCATATTACAATATGTTTGAAAATTAAACCATGGAAAGACAGTTTAAGAAGTGAGGAAAGTCTTGAGAATTTGATCATTTCAAAGTTAACATTCCTCTTTGCAACTGCTGACTTGGTTTTCAAATTTACTCTTTAATAATATAGAAATATCTGCCAAGAATATGTTCGTGATAACTGCATCTCTAAATTTTGTGTTTGCAGAACCACAGCAATTAACATACCCTACATACAATGTTGATCAGAAGCAAGGTAATTAAATGTAAGTAGATACATCTGCCAAGAAAAAAAACACTGCAAATTAGGGATGTTAGTTCACCTTTTCCATTACTTCTTTACGAAGTTCTTCCACTCCAACTTCTTCACTATGCTGTGTAGAGATGACAACTGTGTGTACTCGAAGTGGAACAACAGCACCATGGTCAAGGTGGTGCTCAATGGTGACCTGTTAAAACAGAGAGAGTTGACATGACTGAGTGAAACCACTCTTAAATAAAGACCAACTCCAAACAGTAGTTCAATAAAGACCTATTGTAAAATTCTACTCTCAATGTGTGCAACAATATCAAGCAGTTGAAAAGAGGAAGCACAACATCTACTAGTAGTGATAAAGGTTTGCAACAAATGAGTGTTACTGTAACTAAGAACACAAACATTCCTTTTCACCTTAAATCTAGGATGTCAATTATGCTTTTGTTTCTAAGAAACAGCCCACCTGAGTTTTTGAATCAGGTCTTAACCAAGGAAGAGTTCCATCTCGGCGCAATTTAGACAAGCGCGCATTTAGACGATGAGCAAGCATTACTGTCAGTGGCATGCACTCTTCAGTTTCATCAGTAGCATATCCAAACATCAAGCCCTGATCTCCAGCTCCAATTTCTTCATCTTTTTTGCCAATGTGTACAGCATCAGCAATTTCCACACATTGCTGTTCAACAGCAACTAGGACATTGCAGGTCTTGGAATCAAAACCTAAAAAAGATCACCTGAATTGAACTAAACTCACCATGTAACCATGTCCCTACAAATACAGTCATAAAATCTTTATGCAAAAGAGAGGCATAGAAATATACAGCAAAATTTTAGCAACACTTTACAAAACGGGCCCTAACCAACAGTTTGGGCACTGTATTTGTTTTTTCCAAATCACATGCCTACCTAGTAGTAGTGAAAAACCTTGAGAGCACCAAGTGTGCATGGTGTCAAAAACACTTCACAGCAAAACGACACACTTAAGATTACACAATCAAAAATTTGTAAGAACGTACCTTTGCTTGAATCATCATAACCAATGTGTTTTACAGTGTCTCGAACAATTTTCTGATAATCAACTACTGCGTTGGATGTGATTTCTCCACCTACTAGAATCATCCCAGTTTTGGCAAATGTTTCTGTGAAAAAAGCATGTAGCATTAACCAACTGTTCTTACAAATAAAGAGGATGAATTGAATGCAAAGAAAGTCTCATACCACATGCAACTTTTGCATTAGGATCAAGTCGCAAGTGAGCATCCAAGACGGCGTCACTAACTTGGTCACAAAGTTTGTCTGCAAAAGGAATTCGTTTAAGGCACACTATGGGTTTTAGCTCAAAAATGTGCGACAACTAAATCGTACAACTAAAAACAGGCTAAACATATACCAAAAGTTCATTCAAAATTATAGTTTGGGGTGCTAATTTTAACATACATTATACAACGGCTACAATGCTGATCTTTAGGACAACGTCTTTCCGTACAATGCATTTTAGCAAAGGACAAATCTTGGATAGTTCATTTAGCAAATATTACAACATGATAAAAAACACGATTAATTTTAAAAGATTTCTGAAAAGACCATACAAGCATAGTTTATCAAACTTGCTAACAACTGCTTTTCAGGTAAAAAGGCAAAGTTGTTCACTACTGCATGAAAATTTTGAATAGGCCAAGCACGTGTGAAATGTGAACAGCAGTTCTAAAGACAAAGTAAATTTGTTCCTGTTTTGCACATTTAGTATTTTATAGCATAGCATTAGCATGTTCTATCATTCTTTTTAAAAGCACATACCAGGATGGCCTTCCCCAACAGATTCTGATGTGAAAAGAAATGTTTCATTGCTGTGGTCAAAACCATTGACGTGGCCATTCATTCCATTTTCTTGTGTCATTTTTCAATCAGGGTAATTGTACAAACTACACAAATAATTTAACACATAAAAACACAGCTCAAGGACTGTAACAAAAATGCATGGTTTTCATAAACGGTGAAGCACCAATATTTGAATAATAAAACTAGCAGAAATGTACGCTATTAACCCTGTTGTAATTAAAAGCCTTTCACAATGAGTATTCACACACAAATAGCCAAAAAAGCTCACAGTCACAGCCTATGAGTAATGCTCACAGCCCTAGATGCTAAGATTCCCCTACCTAGGCAGCATCAGTAGCTTAGGATAATTTTAAATGATTTTATTAAAGTGACAATAAAAAAGCAAATCATTCACCAAAACATCTGCAGGCCATGATTGTTTACCAGCAAACAGTACCATTGCAATGTTTCAGAACAACACAAACATCAACAACACTAGATTTAGCAGCAAAAGCATCCAGGCAAGTGTGCTCTCCAGTGGTTGCTGAGACAAAATCCTCTTCAAATTCATCTAAAATAAAGGGAGAAGTGTTAGCTCTCTTAAGCCTTTTCCTGTCTAATTCTGCTCATACGGATTTAAATCAATACAAAACGCACTTCTTCTCGCTCAGCTCATTTAAATGCTGCCTTCCTAATCCTTGGTGGGTAGTTTACTTAGTTAAGAGTAATTTCCAACACCAGATGTTTTCGAAAAACAATTCTGGTACAAATTTTGATGGTTTTTCTACAACCGTACTTTAAATTTTGAAAATAATTTTGTCTTTAGCGGCAATATACTGTAGATACTAACTGCTGCAAACGTAATAGAATTGATTTAGATTTACATTGAGGGTGCTATAGTGTAATTAAGCCAGCACCACCAGCCTAATTTCTCAGTCTGCTGAAGATTTTCTATGATTGTAAAGCCACAGGTAAGAAGCAGAAAAAGCTAATATTTGAACATAACGATTTACTAAAATGAACACGCATCCACCGTCTGGCGGCTGCCACTGCTGTGTGCCAAACTGCTACATACACTGCTTCCAACACATGTTGCGATCACTGCAAACACGAGACTGAGGAGGCCCGCCAAACAACGACAATGGTTTATATATTGCAAATATTCACTCAAGCGAAACGTTTCAAAATGAAATCATTCATGTGAATAAAAACTTACGGGTAAAATACAATAAAACGAACGGGTAAATTATTACAAATATAGTTCACTTGATCACTTCAAACTTTTTCTGCGAATTTCAAAACTTTTTGCGAATTTCAAAAATTTCTTTCAAAATATTATATTTTGGGGGCAATTTCTTGCAAGTTAATATGTGTTGAGTTCGCATTGCATCCTCAACATGAAGCGTCTTGTGACTCTGAAATACAAACAAAGAAAGTCCTCAAACGCAAGTTCAGAAAACAACTTGGAAGATTGTCAATAATATC
>JGI24021J15306_10007344_pt1 | contig 13417 bp, 10 predicted proteins | sample Ectturendosymbi1_FD_15306 | JGI IMG/M metagenome (IMG submission 15306) | reverse complement strand
TATGAAAGAGGCTACACATTTGAATTTGGCAGCGATCCAGCTGGAATAAATTTGTATTTAGATCACCGATTTGAACTTAATAGTGACCTAAAAGCAATTGTGAAAATGATGCGGCCAAACATCAGTCTAGAACTCTATGCCAAATTGTTAAATTGCCAAGCAACTTCATGCACTGTGGAGAGAAGTTTTAGCATGCTTGGCAAACTGTTGGCAAAAGACCGCCATTTCTCCAAAAAAATGTTTGGAAATATTTAGCATTATATGTAAATAAACCGCTTGAGTAAATTACTATCGTTTGCAATGTTTGCACATAAATGCAACTTTCTCACTTTTTTACTGCACATAAATGCAACTTTCGTTGAAAATGAATGCAACTTTCTCACTTTTTTACTGCAATAAAAACTTGCCCTAGTGATGACATGTATTGTGACGGTTCAATCACAATTATGTAGAGCCTTAACATTTTCATCAATAATTTCCCTTTACCTTGCCGTCGAGTAGAAAATCAGTCTTTTCAAGGTATTAGACTCCGACCTGGTGTTAATAAGCTCAGCATTTCAACTTTCATCAGATATTAATTGCCACCCTATCCTCACAGTAAATTATTTGAAATCATTTAACTGCAACGAGAAGAGTCAGCAGCAAAATCTAACGTAAGTACAGTAGCAAGATGCTTTGAATAAGAGCTATTGGAATAAGAGCTGATTGTGCCTACATCGTAGGCGAAATATATACTCTGTAAGATCTTAAACTGTCTGATTCTTTGCTGAGAAAGGATCTCTTTTCATAGACAGTAGCAAGATGCTTTTTATTTTGTAAGTGTTGAGGGAATTGATACTGCCATTACTTACAGATACTGAGATAACTTGCACAGGGGTAGATATTAAAATATAGGAGCAAGCTCTCAGGAAAGACCCCAAAAACATCGGCATTGCGAAAGGTAGATGTGGGATTACGTGGATATAAGAGTTAAATTTGTTTCACATTTAACTTTTGAAATAAATTCAAGAGCATAAGATACATACGAAAGGAACAAAAATTTGTGAAGTTTTGCAGCTACGCAATTGAAAGCATAGGCGTAGCCAGGGGGTCAAAGGGGCCATGGCCCCCACCAAATTTTTAGAAAATATAGTCATTTTGTGCTTTGAGAGGCGTTTTTCCAAATAAAATAGTGTTATTCGCCTAAAATCAAACATTTTGGCCCCCGCCCAAATTTCCAGGCTGGCTACCCCACTGATTGAAAGCTGGCTCCCATGGCACATTTTCCCATAATTTTTGCTTTATTTTCAAACACATATGACTTGCTTCAGAGCTTCTTTAAAATGTGGCTCTAGAGTGGTACATAACTTTTTTAACTAAACAATGGTGCAAAGATCTCAAGGAGGACACAGTATCTCTGAACAAGAGGGGCCCGAGGCGACTGCCTCGTTGCCCTTCCCTAATATGCTTCACTGAGCTCGCAATCTCTTTTGTTGGCAAAGCGCATGTGACTAAAATAAACTAAATTTGATCTTTTTCAATTAGGGCTTCAAATTCCGCGGACACGTTATTGTATCTCCAAGAAGCCTGTGATTTGCACAAATTTAATTACGTGCAGTGCTAAGCTATCTTTACATGCAGCTGAGCGTCGTCAAAAAAGTTTTGTAATGCTGGGGTTACGATTGTGTTTAGCAGTTTAATTCCATCTCATATTTCAATAAAGTCAGTTGAATTTAGCAAAGTCTCATCGAACAATTTAAACGAAGCCAATTTAACGTCACTACAAAGGTTTCATGGAACAGGTTGAACATAGCCAAAAGATCTTACGGATTATCAAAAATCCAAACATTTTTCAAACGCGTTGAAAGACTCTAGTGGTAACGGTTATCAATACGTGAATTAATCGTTCAAAAATTAGATGAAAACGGGATCCACTGATTATATGCGCGAAAGTTTTGTAGAAGGCCTACTTCGGAAGTCAGTGCCTCAGAGCAAAGTCGTTGCTCGGCTTCGGTTGAATGTGCTGTGTTGGTGTACATCAGAAGCGTGTAAATACTGCATAGTATAACAAGCACAATCGTAATGGCGGCCGCGACGACTTCTTTCTCAACTGCAATATTGGGCATTGAGAGGTTTACTAACGCTTTTGCAGGAAAGGTTTATGAGCAAATGATGGCATTGATCCAAAGTAGAAGCTTGGAACTTCACTATCAAAACTTGTCAAGTCAATGAAAGCAGACTTTTTATTTGTCGGCTTAAATCTGAACACAGTTGTTCATGCACATTTCATGAAACATGCACATTTCATAGATGATGCTTTAAAAACAAGGAGCAATAAAAATATTTAAATGTTAAAACTCGGTTGTTGTTTTCCCCAGCCGCAATAAAATTTCTGGCTACGCGAGTGGTTGCACTGCTAGCATTTACCAACAGATCTTGTGGTTTGTTTTTGATTTGATCTATGTGGTGATTATTAGTAGAAGTACAATTTATTTATCGGAACTGACCAAATTTGAATTGACCATCACAATTTTTGAGCATAATTGTGTCTATTTAAGCCCAACTCTCAGAATTAATGTGTTTTCATATTAAATGCAGTGCTAGATATAGCACCATTGTATACTCGTACACACTACTAGTTGCTATACCGCCACCATGGGCGTAGGCGGGTATGGTCACCAAAATACAGCATATCAATTCTATAATGTGCCCCCCATTTTGCCAATTTTACAAAAGGTCGTACTACGATTGAGTGAACATGGTGACGTCATCGAAACGCAAACAATAAGGTTTGTCACCCTCAAAGTTTTTTAGCAAACTCGGTCCCTGCCAGCGTCACATAAAATGTCTGGAGCAATGTGATCCGAATGTTAAATGTTCACGCTGCGGAGGAAAATTTGGAAGAGGAACTTTAAGTAAATCAGGATTTTAATCACTGTTTCACCTCAGGTATTTTCATCCGTTGTCTTTTGCAAATTAAAATTTCCGTTTTTTTGGCAGATAAATGTTTTTTTCATCTACAATCGGAGTGCATTAGAAATTGCTGAATGGGAGCCCTGGACACAATAGTCGGCGACTCGGCATGCGCCTTGACCAACGGTCATGAAGCGGCTTGCCTGCGCACTAGGCTAAAGGGAACTCCCAGTAGCTTTCGTGCTACTGGGATATTATACTTAGCGCGCCGCATGTAGCGGCTCCGCGCTGTTACAGTCGTGCTAAGATTCACGCAAACTCGTTGAAAGACCCCGGAGTTATCAACACGGAATCTGATGAGGTGAATAAAACTAAATTTAATGAATAATTACGACATAAAATTTTGACAAAACTTTATCGACGCCGGCAATTAAATCTGCACGTACCACAGTTTCTCGGAGGCCCCCTTGGATCTTGAGGCCCTAGGTTTAAGCCAATAGGTAAATCCGGCCCGGGAAATTGTGCCCTCCTTCGTTACGCCCCTGTGCATGCGTTTTTCGGTCAATTCAAAGCATGATGTGCATTCAAAATCACTTAAGCTCTTTTGTGAGCTTGATGAAATGAGTAAACGTCATTTTCGGGTCGTCGTGAAAATACAGTCATGAAATTTTTGTGTTAACGTCAAAAGTCCGTTGGTTTTTCTATGATATGTTGAACAGCGTTCTGTACACGAACAACAATCCACGATCCCTCTCACGGCTCTCAGTCTAAAATCCATTAGAGGTCTTTTACATTCAGTTTAATTTCATGTTTCAATGGTGTTCTGGAGACCTCCATTACAAGGATTATTGTTACTCATGGGCTTGTTGCATAAATGAATAAAATAAAACAGGGTGATAACTGTTGAGACGGATGTGACCGGTAGTCACAAAGTAGTCTACTTGATATTTTTCGTAGTAGGGTGTATTGTGATAGGTGCTCAAATGTAAGCGATAAATATAAAACAATCATGGGCACCACGATGACTAATACCCTTTTTTCCGCTTTACTCGTTGATTTGCATTTGTTACATAGGTTCGGCTACTTTTGGACCTTCGTAAATAAGCAATCTCGAAGCTTTGAGATCCTCATACAGTTTGTATGTGCAAAGTATTCCAGATTTTGAGAGCGAATACGGTTGCACCCACATGAAGGGTCATTCAGCATGTTTTTTTCTGTTGTTTTTATGCATGAAAAACACTTACGAAAACATTATCCTGTAAAAGTTAATTGTATACTAATGCACTAATATTACTCGCCGGTAATGGTGTATCTTCTTCGCCTAATATTGGAAAAAATTGCGCAATTTCTTATCTACAACATAAAATGAAAGCGGTTATCCAGTTTTCCGCAAACCCGGAAAGCGTTATAAAAAACGTCAGTGCCTACCCATTTTTAAAACGTCATCCTAATGTTAAACGAATATACACGTTGCATTCTACAGAACTAGCTCTTTCACCCGAAAATTAACAAACGCTGCCGCGATTTGCTTGTTTTTATAAAATTTCTGAGCTCATTGGGGGAACCGCTCTCCACACGTCTCGCGCGCACACGAGCATTTCAGATACAAAGCTGCTCGTACGCGCTTGCAGTATCTTTTACAATAAGCTCTATAGAGATCTTACGCCTTTCAGCGTTCTAGGTGAGTTTAAGGAGGGCCATTATTCCTCGGAACGGAACCATTGATTGCATCAGAGTACGCGATCAGCCGTAGCACTCTGACCCACAGACGTAAAGGAACAACGACACCGGATTGGACCCTTCTCTTGCACCCAGCAATCCTTTGTAACTAACTAAACTTCAAAACTTTCACCCGACTTGCAACTCAGTGACACGCAAAACAGCTGATTCAGAAATATCGCGACTATCATCAAGTGGAACTAGGATGCATAATTCGTTTATGAACGACAGAAATTTAGAGGCAAGTGACGTTTTGTTGCTGTTGTCACACAATAAGCATTTCGGAAGTTTTTTTACGAGTTCTTGATCCTTTGCAGTCAAAAAAGACTCGACTTGGAAAATGAAATCGCGGAATGTTTTGTATCTGTCACCTTCAAACCTGAAAACAGATTGACTGAACCGCATTTAGAAGAGAAGCAAACAACCAAAGAGTTGGCAGATACCAAGAGTAAGTTCATCAAAGCACACTTCATCGGCAATATTCAGTTTCTTTCACTAAGTAAACTTCGTTAGCTATTTGGCGAGTTCTTCAGCACCTTATACCACCGACAACAGTTTGATGAGGAGGGTCTATTGTCGGGTGCATGCACGACGTTCGCACTCGCCTTCTTCTGCGCGAACTCACGTCACCGCCAGTCGCTGGATCGCATTACGCCTTTCTTGATTCGCGGGGTACGGGTGGTTTTTGCGCTCAGCGATTGCTACGCGCGGCAGTCAACGTGCGTAGTGCTTCTCCGCCAACGTCTCCACCGACTTCTGGCGTTCGAATCGATCGGGCGACGCGACGCCCACGACAGCAACGACCTGGTACTTGTCTTCGTCGAACCAGGAGAGCGGCTTGAAAAAAGTCGGCACGCGACCGGCCGATCTGCCGAGAGCCTGCGAAGGAAAGCGCAGCGGTAACTGCGAGGTAAAAACAATACAGCGAGAGCGCACACGGATGGCTGGTTGACATCCGGCAACATATAATTGCCACAAATTAATTTACGCAGGGCTGCGACTCGCACTGATAAACCAGAAATGTCACTGACGAGAAACCAACAGCTTAAGGTCAATGTTTTACTGATTACGAAAGTCTTGGAAAAATATGCCCACGTCATAATACCGAGTGCACTCTTTCTTTGGTCAAACTGGGATCAAGAACCATCAGGTGCGAAACAACTTTGTTCTTGCTGTCGTATTTCAAGCCGGAGATGCTGACGCTGTGGCCTTGGTATTGCAAGTACAAGATCGGAATATCGAGGATCGTGACTGGATCTGCACTGAACACACCGACATCTGTTACCAAATATTAACGAATGTTACTGAATAAAATTCGAGAAACCGGATGGAAGAGTGTAAAACGCATTTCTGATTTCAATCATTGGAAGTTGTACAAATTTCATTGTTGTGCAGTTTTTTCTTTGGGCGCAAACTCTTTCTATTTGAAAACTGTTAACTCCGCCATTAAAGCCTGTTCGTTCTTGATGAGACATGGTGTCGAACCGGGTGGCTACAATCAGGTACAGGGACTGCTTCTCAGGGTGGTCCTGTCCCCCCAACTTTTGGACAAGGGGACACACAATATCTTTTTTCACCCCAATATTTTGTGATAAAAAATAATGTACGATATTCATGGTTACATTACTGTTGAAAACCTCCAGCATAAAGCCGGAGAATAATAAGAAAAATGGACATTACCATTTGCATTACTTATAGACACAGTGTAGGCCTACAGATTTACGATGCAAACTGGAATATCATGATTGATAATAATTTTGTTGGTTAATCTGACTCAACCGAATCAGTGTGTACATAAACGTCGCTTAATCATGTGAGTGACGGTGTCGTCTTCACATTCGGTTGAGAAACTTACACGCAAATGGCTCGCTAAGTGTGAAGCCTAAGACTATTTATGTTTAATACAGTACGTACATGCTCCAACTGATGCATTTCATCACGTTGGAATACATTTACCTGAAAGCAAAACAGACTTACAAAATCTTTTCAAATAAACCATGACACATGAAGTATTTAAACATACTGATTTTGCATTGAACAAGGGATACAGTTTTGAGTCAAAGCAACTGCGTTAAGGCGCCGTGGCAGTACACCGACGAAAGTGATACACAGTACAGTAGAATTTGCCTAATCCGTCACCTCAAGGGATTACAAAAAAGTGACGATTTAGGCGAAGTGACGAATTATGCAAACAGGTGAAAACTCCATCATAGACGCTCGTATACTTCATCATAGTAACTCGCATACATTGTGCTTTATTTGCAGTAAAATACAAGTTTATGACGTTATGGTTGAATACCACAATTAATTCCTCTATTCTATCCAGACTCTCTAACACCTTTTAAATCTTTAATAAATTTAAAAAATTTCCGCGTACTTTCAATGGGGAGTCGTGTCGCGCTTCGCACCTCATGCATAAATTCGATAAACAAATTGCGAGGTGCAACCATTCTCAGATAAAGATCCTTAATTTGTTTGAATTCCCACACGTGCTAGCTGCTTAGACATCAAAAGCGCAACTGCAAATGACATATTAGCCGAACAAAATCCTTCTAAGGCAGCTTTGTCCAACCCAAACGGCTTACTGAGCCAAATTATGTCACTATCTGAACCAGGGCCGCACATTGAATGGCTTGCTTTGATCTGAGCGAACTAAGGTAGCTTAAACTACTGTACTGAAAGTGTTCGAATCCCAACTGCAATGGTAACACGTGATAAAGTGGAACTAAGGACCACCTGCATCAAAAATGCCAAATCTGGATTATCAAAATCAGGACAGGTTGTCAGTACGTAGGATTCTTTACTACAGCGAAAACCTAAACTGGGCCGCACAAAATCTTCGACTGGGTCGCATGCGGCCCGCGGGCCACGAGTTGGACAAAGCTGTTCTAAGGGATGGAAAGAGGTGACGAATTGAGCAGATTAACGAATTAGACGAACAAAAATGTACACAAAAGATAAGGATTCTGCCGGGACGTTACGAAAAAGTAACGAACTGAGCGAATTGACGAATTAAACGATGACGAATTAGACAAGTTCTACTGTAATTCTTGTTTTATTTTTGAACGCGCATGTATGAAGTCGTTACTAGATACCACAGTCGCGTTGCGGAAGACACTGAAACGACACGGCGTGCCATTGACATGAAACTTTCCTGACACCGCGTACCAACACAGTAATCCCCCTCAACGCAAAAACAACTTGTGATTCCTTAGACTTTATTAATCCATCGCAGCGACTTGGTCACGGCAAAAGTTTCAAGCGCAAGGAAAAAAGAGAGTTTAGAGAAAAAACACTGTGTTCTGAGTCGTATGCAAGAACCGATGTTGAAGTAAAACTGCCTTGATGCATTCACAGCATCACAGCTCTTTTTGAGCAAACATAATAAAAACATGAGAGACCGGGACGTGCTGTTTAATAGTCTACTAGTTTTGCAGCATTACTGCAAACCCCCGGCCCAACTTGACAGCGGTAACTTTTATGAGAAGGTAACTTCTCAAACAGATTGGGCTTTTCGGTGTAGTGGCTGCGAATCTAAAGAATCTTTTCAATCGCCGTTTCTCGCATCAAGTGCCGGAATTCCCGTGAAGTTACTAAAAAAGGTTTCACAATGAACGCAAAATTTTGTTGACTCTTTTTGTTGCCGGGGCCAAAGTGTACGACGAAAGCAAAGAACATTTGCATCGGCAAAGGCCTTCGCAAACTTAAATTATGCAACTTGAAGGCAATGGAAGTTCCAAAATACTGGCGCCAGTCTTTAAAATATTGCATTGCGTTCAACAACTTTTTTGTCAAGAAGTCTCCGGACTCACTGAAATTCTTCACGGACCGACTCTGGGTTGAGATTGGACGTTTCGGTAAATCGCCCTAAAAACTGTTGTAACCAGCAAAAGAGACCAACCGAACTTCACCAGTGACCGACAGACAAAAGCTTCATGATGCACACACAATCGAAGACACTTGCAGCTTTAGACATTCATGGCGTTAACGCAGTGCAGAGACACATTCCGTTATTTTCGTTCGCCTCAATAGCGTGCTGCACCGGGGAAATCGCTGAATGACTTGATGAAATGTGTGGCCGCCAAACGTGTTGCAGAATGCCCACTACAGTCAACCTTGAAGTGCAAGCTGAGCGCATTCAAGTTTACCCAGCCCGCTGTGGAAAAGGTAAGATAAAAACGTAGCACTGTGATACCCTTACGGCAGTGAGAGACGACTGAGCATGTTTTATCAACAATCAATCGTACGGATGATCTCCACAGAAATCTTACCTATAATTCTTTCAAAGAAGCCTTACTTTTGATGTACTATGAGCTACAGTAGCTGATAATGTTGCCCGCAAAAGACTAACATGCCAAATATATTTTTTTACTCTTATACACTTTACATGCTGTTTGAATGTCAGCTCGCAGCATACAATCTAATCGTAAATCATGTTGGAACGTAATAATTCTAGCAACGTTCTCTGACAATAAGAAGTAACAAAAAATTAAACCTGTTATTGAATAAATGTGCAAATATATAAAAGGCTACCTAATTTTTATGTTAACGACATGTTCAGCAAGCGATTATATCCGATGTATCAGAAATTTTCGTACAAAATCTTGAAAGACACTTATAATACAACCTTGCTCACATCCACCCATTCCTTGGTGATTTTTGAAAAAGTAATCTGATATCCATGCGAACAATGCTTGAGCAGTTTTTCTTCGCACTCTGCAAAAGTTTTGGCGAAACCGTTCAATAACACCACAGACTGACAGAGCGCACAGCTGTCAAGTTTTACTATTTATCTTAACTCCAAGTACCACGCAAAACGTTTGAATAGCTGTAACAATCTTGTCAGAACTCAAAAAAGCGAAACACATGAATTACGGAAGCATTCACCTGGTTCCTTCAAAATCTATTATTTTGCAGTGCAGACCGAGACTAGAAAGCAACACGAACGCCTCAGTTGCACCGATCCATTTGCGCGTATTGCTTAAAGCACCACCCAGCTGTTCACGGCCTCGCTGATCGAAGCCGCATGACCAGGCGTACTCGATCATCTCCTGAAGCCGTGGGATCGACGGAAGTCTATCTGCCAAACCAAACATCGAGTGAAGAACGAACTCTGCGCGCGAAACAATGAAGAAAGGTATTTCGTTTCGAAAACCACTAAACCATGGCTGTCTCTCTGTCGCTTGCAAGGCACATCGTTTGTCATACAGCTACGCAGAAGTAGTAGTAGATTTGTAATAAAACAATTAGAAAACGACGAGATCTTTGCGACTGATATTTTGCCAAGATTGAGCAAGGCACGGGGTATAACACAACACAGCCAACTGACTGATTTAATAGGCTGATTCCGCGATTGGTACGTCGCAGGATCTTCACCGAAATCAAGATAGAAAAAAAGGGTTGTTTAACTAAATGGCTCCAGGAGCGTTTTGCTGTTCCTACAAAAAGAACAAAGAAATAAAGAATGGGAGTATGAAAGACAAGCAAGTGCGCGGCATATTCGATGTACAACTTTTCCTCTCAATCTTCATAACTTCCTCAAAAATGTTTTTGCTTGAAAGATAACACTGGGAACACAGGCGTAGCCGGGGGGGCAAAGGGGCTATGTCCCCACTCAAATTTTTGGAATATATAGTCATTTTGTGCTTTGAGAGGGGGTATACCAAACAAAATACTGTTTTTCGCCTAAAATCAAACATTTTGCCCCCCCCCCAGTTTTTGTGCTGGCTACGCTATTGACTATGAATCTTGTTTCAGTTGACCCCTTCCACGTCAGTGGGTATACAGCTTTCACACAAAAAAGAATTCAATGCAAGAATCCTGCGTCTAGCCTGATCAACAATATCACGTTTCGGAAAAAATTAAAACGCAGTGATTTACCTTTGAAATTTTGTACAACTTCTTCGTATCTGGGAAGCTGAGTGAGATTGCTTATCATCATTTGCAGGTTTCGATAAGCACACCCCCAACCCGAATCACCAGCTCCTCGACCTATAACAAGTTGATACAGATTTCTCAACGGCATGACACCTAGTGTTATTGAAAATACGTGTTGACTATCAAATGCTGGTGGATTTGTTGCGCAATGCTGCCTTGAACAGACCACATGATAAATTGGCAAACAGCTCACATGTAACCACATGAAATTTGAAATCCATGCTGCTTACCACAGTGGACTATCCTTGAACACAACAACCACCGTATCTGAGGACTGTGCTTTGGCAAAATATTAGCTATCTGCCCAGAAAGGTCGGCAGTGACGGTGCTTTGATCATCCAGACCTTCTTCCAGCTTTTCGAACATCTCAAACTTTTTTCTACATAACATTTTTGGCTTAATTTACGCCACTTAATTTAAAAAAAGGAGAGTACACTGCACCAAACACTTAAGAAAATTAATTCCCGTTAAAGATATAGGCTGCGCATAAACTAGGGTCAGTAGAAAGGTTCAAGTACACTGTGATCAGGCTACCAAAAGCCAAACATACTACAAGTTATTTTTCACTTTTTCTGCTGATAAAAAAACCACTCACACTCTTGTTTGGGATTGCTTTTGTCTGAATACAAAGCTAACAGTAGATTTAAAAAAAATTTACTCAGCACAAACACACACTGGAAAAATTCAGTTGTTGTCATTTTCATTTGACCCACTGCTCTTTCCATAAACTTAGTTGCTTGTTGTGCAAAAGTCATTTTGTCACCAGGATTCATGTTCTGTTCTTCTTGAAGCATCTTCAAATGAAGTTCTTCAGCTTTCGCTTTGCTTAACATTTCATCTTGAAGTCTTTTCTGTTCTTCCATTTCAACCTCTGATTAATGCAACTCGCCGATGTACACAGGGCCATTTCATTAGAACAAACATTAAACAACGACATGACACTTCATAAACAGTGTTTGCTAGGTTAAAATTAATGTAGGTATTCTACGCATTTGACAAAAAACATTCCATAACCTTGCGCAAATTTTTGTAAACTTCAATCCAGTTGCATTAAGCGGTGAAAGAAGGCGCAGGGCCCTACTTGTCACACATGTCCTCATTACACTTTTCAGGCCAAAATTTTATCTATTCCAAGGCTTCATGACGGAAGCACGAAGTGGCAATATCAACAAATGCCAAATCAACTTTTGATGACATGAATATTTTTGGAAGTTTGAAAGAATAACTGGATGCATTTTGTTAACTTCCAGTGAAAGCATGTTAAAAACAGGGCTTCCTATCTCACGTTTAATTCATCTCCTACAAAAATTTCAGAAACATGAAGAACTGATACCAACTAAATCTAAGAAACAATAATTTTGCTCCACCTTAACTACGATGTAAAATTATTCTTTCGTTCAGAATACACAAAATGTATTAATCTTCAAAATTTTGAAAAGAATGGTGGCTGCAAGTCATATTTCCACAATGGGTTGATGAAGCACAATTACCTATACACACTAAGAGGAGCACTACTAGTGAATAATCAGGTTTTTTAAGGCATTTTAGGGACCCGATTCAGGTCCCTAGAATCAGAGAAATCGGGTCCCTATATATCCATACCAGGTACCTAACATTTTCCTTAAAAAAAACCTGGAATAATGATAAAAAACAAGCAGCGATGTAGTCCAGACCGTCACATGTGGATCCGAGACGGATGCTGAAGTTTTCTTGAAGAAGTCAAGGCCGATACCTGAATGTTTGAAACTGAGACTCGAGATTTGAACACTTGTGGGCTGGTAACTGACATTCGATGCCATGTTTAACGCTGCTCAAAAATATCTTATTGTTTGCTGAAATTTTTATTGAATTTATCAGAAATTGACATGAATGACTGAAAAACAATCATCAACGCTTCCAATCTTATCTTTGAATTTTAACTTTTCTGATTTTCCATGCCAGAGGATCAGATCAACAGCAAACTGACTGAGCTGCTGGAACTTTGCCATTATCAGTTTATTTAGCATTCCAAGTCACCATACAAAGAACTCAAGATCTCCAGCCACATCTCGTGGCCCCATCGCTCAAAATGAACAAATTTATTGGAACTAAGATCAACCAATGCACTCACGTTTTGCTATCATAGCATCAGTCGCAGCAGTTTGTGACTCCATTAAGGCTGAATTAGAACTGCAAGGCGCATCACCATTGAATCGACTTGCAGATAGGGAGTGTTTCAACAAATGCTCCTCCACATACTGCAGGCTAAACACTTCATTGCAAAGTGGACAGGTTTCATTCGCATAATCTCCGTTGCAATCAGCACTTGCTTGTTTTGCACTGGAGGAATCTATGGCAAACAACAGAAGGTCAGACGTAAAACTAAGTGCATGGATTCTGTATCGTTGTCATCATTATTGCATTTACTACAAATCAGTCATATTTTTTACATCAGACTCTTGTATAACCATGGGTGGCGGAACCTTTTTCAAAGTAGGGGGGCACAAGTGCACGTTAAAAAGCACTGATAGCAGATTTTGTGGTTTGAATTGGCAACTGTGACGTCACAAGCATTGAAATATGACGTCATTATATCTTCACCATATGAAGGTCTAACTTACATTATTTTTGACAAAACTACACCACTATGAACATGTATCAGTGAACCACCTGAAATTCAAATAAGCTGTTACAGGGGAGACCCAGGTCATCAGCGTCACTCGGGCTAATCATGCGATTTATTCTGACTGACTGAATAAAACCGTTCAACGCTTATGTCACTGAAATTTCCATTTGCTTTCATTCTGGCTGGCATTATCGTTGCCCTGTGACGTTATGTTATGTAACAATAAATAAGAAATTCTCATGATAACTTCTCCATTGTCGAGTA